>FTJU01000639.1_pt4 | contig 12508 bp, 13 predicted proteins | sample 1658961 | NCBI WGS metagenome assembly FTJU01 (sample SAMEA3914878, study PRJEB12502) | metagenome | biome: forest; material: soil | place: USA | collected 2012-03-12 | depth 0.3 m | reverse complement strand
GGCGGCGGTGGCGGCGAGCCGATCGAGCACCGCAGCGTCGATCGGCAGCGAACCGGTGCGAGCTGCCGCGGCGCCGTACGTCTTGGCCAGTGACCTGGCATTGCCGACACCATTGGAACCCGGCATCTCCAACTCGAGCAGTTCGCGTCGGCTCGCCCGCGCGGGTGCGCCGACGCGCGGATTGGTCAGTGCCGCATGGGAAAGTCCGCGCTTGGCGAAGATCTCCGCGCCGATGCGCACCGGAATATCGCGCTCGTAGCGCAGGATGTCGGCGCCCTCGGTAGCGGCCAGCGTGGCGATCCGGTCCATGCTCTGCTCGGCGGGCAGACCGATGAAGAAGTCCAAGTCGAGCGGCTTGGCGATTTCGTCGGCGAAGATCCGGCCGAGCGTGCGGTGTTGGGTATCCACGCGGCGCACGAGTTCGCCCTGGTAAAGGCCGAGGGTAATGGCGTGGTAGCCGTGTCGGGTGCCCGGCCGCCATGCAGGCCGCTGGGCCGCGAGAATCGTTGCCAGACCGTCGAGATCGGCGATCTGTGGTAGTCGCACCACGGTATCCAATCCGGACAGTCCGGCCTGATGGTCGATCAGTTGACGCACCGTGACCGCGCCTTTGCCCTGCGCGGCGAATTCGGGCCAATACTTCGCGACCGGCGTTTCGTAGTCCAACAGTCCCCTCGACACCATCGCGGCAACCACGAACGCGGCCATGCCCTTGGTCGAGGAGAAGACCGGGACGAGCGTGTCGCGTTCCCACGGCAGCGTCCGGTGGCGGTCACGATGGCCCGCCCACAGATCCACCACCGCGCGATCGCCCGCGTAAACGGCCACGGCGGCGCCGATTTCGCCGTGCTCGGCGAAGTTGCGGCGGAAGGCATCGGCGACGGGGCCGAATCCGGCCGCCGCATCGCCGTGGATGGTGGGCTGTGTACGCATGATCAGTTGATGGTACCGACGGTACCGACTTTCCCGTACGGGCGGTGCGGGCATTGCAGGAGTGCGCGTCTCGTACGCTCATTTGGTGCGTGCATTCGAGCAGATCAAGGACTGGCCGGTTCGGCATGCGGCGGTGGGTGTCGTCGCCCGGGACGGGGCGCGGACGGCGGGTGATACCGAGCGTGTCTTTCCGCTCGCCTCGGTGACCAAGCCGTTGGTCGCCTATGCGGTGCTCGTCGCGGTGGAGGAGGGGGCGATCGAACTCGATCAGCCCGCCGGCCCACCGGGAGCTACCGTCCGGCATCTGCTCGCGCACACTTCCGGCATCGCCTTCGATACCACCGAGGTGATCGCCGCGCCCGGTACCCGACGCATCTACTCCAGCGCCGGGTTCGAAATCCTCGCGGCCTTCGTCGCGGAGCAGACCGGCATCGCGTTCCCGGAGTACTTGCGCGAGGCCGTATTCGAGCCACTCGGCATGACCGCCTCGGCGCTCGCCGGTCCGGCCGGACACGCGGCCCGTTCCACCGTGGCGGATCTGGTGCGCTTCGGTGCGGAACTGCTGGATCCCCAGCTGATTTCGGCACCGACCCACGCCGAGGCGACCACGGTCGAGTTTCCCGGACTCAACGGTGTGCTGCCGGGTTACGGATCGCAGCGTCCCAACGACTGGGGACTCGGATTCGAGATACGCGACTCGAAATCGCCGCACTGGACCGGCGGAACCAATTCCGCAGGTACCTATGGCCATTTCGGACAGTCCGGCACATTTCTGTGGGTCGATCCCGAATTAGGGGTGGCGAGTATCGCTTTGAGCGACGAGAATTTCGGCGACTGGGCACGGGAGGCATGGCCCGTCTTTTCCGATGCGGTGATCGCCGAGGTGAACCTCGCCGGGAACTCGGTTCCGAAGTAACAGGTCGGACACGCCTCCCAAGTAACATGTGTAACTCGGGGCACTCCAGTACACTCGGGCAACGCCAGCACGACGGATCGTTGGGGAAGACGGTTCTCGTCGACGCTGGAGGTGTAAGTGGTGCGCGCATCGAGTCAGTTCGCGGACGCGACGGCGGGTGTGGTCTATATCCACTCATCGCCGGCCGCGCTGTGCCCGCACATCGAGTGGGCACTCACCTCGGCCCTCGGCTCACCCGCGAAATTGCGCTGGACCGCACAACCCGCCGACGGTCAGCTGCGTGCGACCACGGACTGGATCGGTCCGGTCGGCACCGCGTCGCGAATTGCCCAATCGTTGCGGTCGTGGCCCGTGCTGCGCTTCGAGGTCACCGAGGACCCCAGTGACGGCGTCGACGGCGAACGCTACAGCTTCGTGCCGGCCCTCGGTCTCTGGCACGGCTCCACCTCCGCCAACGGCGATGTCACGATCGGCGAAATGCGGCTGCGCGCCATGCTGCAGGCCAACCGGGAACTCGGCAACTACACCGGCTATGACCTGGCTATCGAACTCGACCATGCCCTGGGTGCTCCGTGGGACGCGGATCTCGAAATCTACCGGTGTGGCACCGAATCCGGCGCCGAGGTGACCTGGCTACGCCGCGATGTCGGCTGATCCGGCCGAGCCTGCACAGGAGCGCGAGGCATTCGAGCGGCCGCTGATCAAAACGATCCGGCCACCGCATCGATGGTGAAGTTGATCGCCGCGGATAAGGCGGACGCGATCGTGGACCGCTGCGTGCAGCTCTTCGGCGGCATCGAACCCCGCAATCGTGCCCGGCGGCGTCGCCCTGGCATTCGTACTCCCTGATATGAGCATCATCTATCAGGACACTGTTGTCGCCTTGCTGCTCAGGTCTACCCGGTCGTCGCGCCGCAATAATCGAACATTGCGCTCCTCGTCGGCGCTTTCACCTTCGCCTACCATGATTTCTCCGCTCGCGAGATATCCACTCGAGGATCTCGGTGCCCCGGACGCCGCCCTGATGTCGCGCGAGGGCTGCTCGCGCCCGCGCGCCGAGGCGATCGCGGCGTAAGGATGGATGTGCGGTGCGCGCGGTCAGGCGGCGAACAGGCCGACCAGGGTGCCGCTCGCGATGACGTGGTTCGTGATGGCGGATCGGACCACGTCGGCCGTGGTGTCCTCGGTGAATCCGGGTGATTTGTCCAGGGCGTAGAGGCGGAAGAAGTACCGGTGCGGTCCGTCGCCGACCGGTGGGCGCGGACCGCTCCAGCCGATTTCACCGAAGTCGTTGGGACCCGCGACGGACTTGGGCGATGGCGCGTCCGCCCGGATGCCGGTCGCGGTCGGTGCGATGCCGGTCAGCAGCCAGTGGGTGAACGGGCGACCGGGGGCGTCCTCGTCCTCGCACAGCAGGACGAGTTCTGCGGCGTCGTCGGGGATACCGCTCCACTCCAGCGGCGGGGCCGCATTGCCGCCGTCATAGGAGTAGCGGTCCGGAATCGTCGAGTGGTCGGAGAACGCGGCACTGTGCAGTTCCGCGCGTACCGGCGTCCGTTGCACTTGGTTCTGATTGCTAGGGGTGTTCGGCATCATTTTCCTCCGGTCGACGGGCTTGCTGATGCGAAGCCGCCCGGAGATCCGAGGTCCACGCTGTTGCCTCGTACTCGCCGAGCAGCGTCACTGTCCGGGTTGCCACTGGGCCGTCCGCTAAACGGTCGTGGTGTCAACGGGTCAGCGCATCACCGAGCGAAAGGTCGCGGTTGAACGTCCCAAGGCCGGCGAGCGGTTGCCGCTGAGTCGATTGTGACCATGGCTGGCGGTGGCCGGGGTTCGGTTCTGGATGATTGTAATTATCGACATCATGGCGGACGCTTCCTATTATCCGTTGCTGTGACCACCAGCGACCAGACCCCGGCCGACCCGAGCGCCGAGTGGAGCTTCGAAACCAAGCAGATCCATGTCGGTCAGGCGCCGGATGGCGCCACCAATGCCCGCGCCCTGCCGATCTACCAGACCACTTCCTACACGTTCCGGGATACCGCGCATGCGGCGGCTCTGTTCGGCCTCGCCGAACCGGGCAATATCTACACCCGCATCATGAACCCGACTCAGGATGCCGTGGAACAGCGCATCGCGGCGTTGGAGGGTGGTGTCGCAGCGCTGCTGCTGGCATCCGGACAGGCCGCGGAGACCTTCGCGATCCTGAATATCGCCGGTGCGGGCGATCACATCGTGTCCAGTCCACGGCTCTACGGCGGCACCTACAACCTGTTCCGCTACTCGTTGCCGAAATTGGGTATCGAGGTCAGCTTCGTCGACGATCCGGATGATCTGGACCAGTGGCGCGCGGCGATCCGGCCGAATACCAAGGCGCTGTTCGGTGAAACGATCTCCAACCCGCAGAATCACATCTTCGACATTCCCGGCATCGCCGAAATCGCCCATGCCGCAGGCATTCCGCTGATCGTCGACAACACCGTCGCGACGCCGTACCTGATCCAGCCGCTCGCCCACGGCGCCGATATCGTAGTGCATTCGGCGACAAAGTATTTGGGTGGCCACGGCGCGGCCATCGCGGGTGTGATCGTCGACGGCGGCACCTTCGATTGGACCGGCGGCCGCTTCCCGGGCTTCACCACACCGGACCCGAGCTACAACGGTGTGGTGTACGCCGACCTCGGTGCTCCCGCCTACGCTCTCAAGGCCAGGGTGCAACTGCTGCGCGATCTCGGCTCGGCCGTTTCGCCGTTCAACGCCTTCCTGATCAGCCAGGGTCTGGAGACACTGAGTCTGCGGATCGAGCGGCATGTGCAGAATGCCGAGGCGGTGGCGGACTTCCTCGCGGCGCGTCCCGAGGTGACCGCCGTGTCCTACGCCGGGCTGCCCTCCTCCCCGTGGTACGAGCGCGGCCGCACCCTCGCGCCCAAGGGTGTCGGCGCGGTGATCGGCTTCGAATTGGCCGGTGGGGTCGATGCGGGCAAACGTTTCGTCGAGGCGCTCACGCTGCACAGTCACGTCGCCAATATCGGCGATGTGCGTTCGCTGGTGATCCACCCGGCCTCGACCACCCACTCCCAGCTGTCTCCCGAGGAGCAGTTGGCCGCGGGTGTCACCCCGGGCCTGGTCCGGCTTGCGGTCGGTATCGAGGGAATCGACGATATCCTCGCCGATCTTCGCAGCGGATTCGCGGCCGTGCAGTAGTCGGCGTATTCGTGTTGCCCACCGCCGGTCGTGCCGCCGGGGTCGCATTGCGCGGCCTCGGCCCGCCGTTTCGGTGCCCATACCGTCGCGAGGAGGCTCGAGAATAGGCGGCGCGCTACTGCCCGATACGATCGAGCGGATTGCATTCGAACTGATCGCAAACCTGTTCCGCGGGAACCGAATACGGTTGTCTCGAGCAAATGAGCTCTGCACCACGTCGGACGTTGAAAACAGTCACTGGAGTCAGCGGCGCGGTGAGCGTCTATGCGGCCGCGATCGATCCGCGCGAATCGACGGTGGCGTCATCGATCGAGATCGCGAAGGTCGCCGAGGCCAACAAGTTCGATGCCCTGTTCGCCGCCGATCTGTTGAGCTTCGGTGCACAGGGTGCGATCGGCGCGCAGGAGCCGCTGATCTTCCTGTCCGCATTGAGCACGGTGACCTCGCATGTCGGCTTGATCGCCACCGTGACCAGCACTTTTCATCACCCCTTCAATCTTGCCCGGCTGTTCGGCACGCTCGACCATGTGAGCAATGGCCGCGCCGCCTGGAATATCGTCACGTCCTCGGTGGGTGAGGAGAACTACGGCGATCAGGATCTGCCGAGCCCGGAAGAGCGCTACGCGCGGGCGACCGAATCACTCGAGGTCGTCAATGCGCTGTTCGACAGCTGGGAACCGGATGCGCTGGTTCCCGACGGGAACGGCGGCGCGGTCCTCGACGCGAACAAGGTGCTTCCGATCGAGTATGCGGGGCAATACTTCACGGTGCGGGGCCCGCTCAATATCCCGCCATTGCCGCAGCGCCGTCCGGTTCAATTCCAGGCCGGTCAATCGGCGGGCGGTATCGAACTCGGTGCCCGGTTCGCCGAGGTGGTCTTCACCTCGCTGCCGACCCTCGAAGACGCGGTGACCTATACCGAAACGATTCGCGCTCGCACGACGGAACTCGGTCGCGCACAAGGCTTACCGCTGATCATGAGTTCATTCCATGCGACGTACGGAGCGACGGAGGAGGAAGCGCGGCGATTGGTCCGCGAGGCAGCCGAAGCGACCGACTTCGATGCGGGCCGAATCCAATTGGCGGATATGCTCGGCGGCGGCATCGATCTATCGGAGCTGCCGCTCGATCGACCCATTCCGGAAACGTTGCTGCCGGAACTGAATTCGGTGAATCGCCGTCGCGGTCGGGTGGAGATCTTCACCAAGCTGGCCGCATCGGGCCGCACGCTGCGCGAGCTGATCGTCGCGGCGAAGGACACCGGCCACTGGGCGGCGGCCGGAACGCCGGAACAACTGGCCGATGCCATCGAAGAGCGTTACCGCGCAGGCGTTCTCGATGTCATCTCGCTGGGCGGACTGGCCGATTCGCGTACTCGGGACTTCGTGACGAATGGACTCCTGCCCGAATTGCGGCGTCGGGGAATCGTCGGAACCGACTATGTCGGTGGCACTTTCCGCGAGAATCTGGAACTGCCTCCGTTACCCGCGCGCTGAATGTGCGTCGACGTCGAATATCCGCGTGCCCGGGCGGCTTGGTTCGGTGTCGACGCGGCGCCGGTGGACGAACCTGGCGACGGTCGGATCGTAGCGACCGGTACGACCCACCCAACTTGCGCGGCGGTGTGCGCCACGCAGCGATGCCCGCACCGTATCGTCGAACGGGTGCAGTCCGGTATTGATATCGATGGTCGACTCGGTGGTCATCGTGCATTCCTCCGCAACGGGGTCCGACCGCAGAACGTTAAGAGGCGCATGAGTATCGGCACCGGTTGTGCTCAGTGGAATTTCTATCCGGCCTTCATCGGTTCTCCGGCTCGCGGGGTATTTCCCAGCGCTCGAGCTGATCTCAACCGTTGACGCCACCCGGGCGCTCCGCGATCATGCCGGGTGTCCGGCGCCACGAATAACGCGTGGCCACACGAAATGCGGACCGAGCCGAGTCATAGGTGGCGGCACAGCCAACAGTCGGAGTCACCCACGTCGAACGCTCGAGTGCGTAATGCCCAACTCGCGGTACGCATCCGGGGCGTACGGGCTGAAGTAGACCAGCCCGCGTATCGGCTCGAGTGCGCGAAACGCGAGTTGGGCACTGTGCGGGGCGCACGGTTGTCAAGGACGCGGCGATATCTGCTTGCGGCCGTGCATCATTCGATCAATTCTCGAAGTACCGGCGCGGATTGCGCACCAGAATCGTCTCGATATCGTCCTCGGTGAGTCCCCCCGCCATGAGCGCCGGAATCACATCCTCGCTGATGTGGCGGTAATTCCACTTCGGCGTTACCTGATCCTTGGCAACCGGGTCGAACCAGTCGATGTGACAGGCGGCGTCATGGGCGATAACGATCTTGTCCAGGTAACCGCGCCGCACCAGTTCGACAATGGTGTTGATCCGATCCTCGAACGGCAGCAGCACGTCGAGCCCGAATCGATCCATGCCGAGCAGTGATCCCGCGTCGGCCAGTTCGGTGAGATATTCGATATCGGTGGTGTCGCCGGAATGGCCGATCACCACACGGCTCAGATCCGCGCCCTCCTCGGCCAGTACCCGCTGGGCCACCAGCCCGGACCGGGTGTGTGGGTTGGTGTGCACGGTGACGGGCGCACCTGTTTGCGCCGATGCCTTGCCCACGGCGCGCATGACGCGCTCGACACCGGGGGTCAGTCCTGGTTCCTCGATGGCGCACTTGAGGAATCCGGCGCGCACGCCGGTATCGGCAATGCCCTCGGTGAGGTCCTTGACGAACATTTCCACCATCGGCTCGGACCGGTCGAACAGCAAACCCGGCCCGGTGTAATGGAATTGGAATGGGACGTCGTTGTAGGTGTAGATGCCGGTGGCGACGATGATCCGCAAATCCGTTCTGGCCGCGATCTTCTGGATGCGCGGCAGGTAGCGCCCGAGCCCGAGCACCGTCGGGTCGAGGATGGTGTCGATGCCGAGGGATTTCAACTCGTCGAGTTGTTCGACGGCGTCGTCGACTCGGGCGTCCTCGTCCCAGTCGACATAGTTCTGCCGGAATTCCTCGCCGAGTATGAAGACGTGCTCGTGCACCAGGACGCGGCCGAGTTCGGCGGAGTCGACGGTTCCGGTCGCGGTGGGGATTGTGCTCAACGGGATGCCTTGTCTGTGAAGAGGTTCGGATCGAGAGCGCGCTTGAGGATCTTGCCGGTGGCGCCCTTGGTTAATTGGTCGGTGAAGGCGAAGCGATGCGGCACCTTGTACGCGGACAGCCGCTGTTTGGCCCAGGTCCGCAGATCCGTCGGATCGAGTTCGACCCCGGGGGTGGTGGCGACAACCGCGCCGACCTCCTCGCCGTAGTTCTCGTCCGGGATGCCGACCACCGCGACCTCGACGATGTCGGGATGCTGGTACAGCACTTCCTCTACCTCGCGCGGGTAGACGTTGTATCCGCCGCGAATGATGAGATCCATGGCGCGGTCGACGATGTAGACATAGCCGTCGGCGTCGACGCGGCCCAGATCGCCGCTCTTCAACCAGCCGTCGGACAAATCGGCGGCGGTGGCATCGGGCCGGTTCCAGTACCCCTTCATGATGCTGGGGCCGCGCACGAAGATCTCGCCGACGGTATTGGCGGGCAGCACCTTGCCGTCCGGATCGCGAACTTCGATCGACGTCTCCGGCAGGGCGGCGCCGACCGAGCCCACCCGCTGTTCGCGATTCAGCGGGTTGTACGTCGCCGCACCCGTGGATTCGGTGAGTCCGTAGCCCTCGAGGATGGTGCAGCCGAAACGCTCGGAGAACGCGCGGATCACCTCACCGGGCAGTGACGCGCCGCCGGATGCCGCCAGCCGCAGGCTCACGAAATCCGCCGCGCCGAAGTCACCGGCCGCGTGGAGCATGGCATTCCACATGGTCGGCACACCGGCGACGTGGGTGAGCCGCTGATCGCGGATCAGCGCGATCATGGCTCGCGGTTCGAAGGGGGACGCCATGGCGAAGGCCGCGCCCGCATAAAGGGTGGTGAGCAGGCACACCGCCTGCCCGTAGACATGGAACAGCGGCAGTCCGGTGCCGAAACGATCGTCCGGGCCGAGTTGCAGCTGATCGGTGAAGATTCGGGCGGTCTCGGTCAGATTGGCGATGGTGAGTTCGACGCCCTTCGGTTTGCCGGTGGTTCCGGAGGTGTAGAGCAGCACGGCGGTGTCGTCGGCACGGCGGCGCACCGGTTCGGCCACCGGCTGGGCCGGATCTGGGGGTGCGCCCGGCGCGAGTACGAGCAAGGGCAGATTCCGTTCGGCGGCCGCCTCCCGTGCGGCCGGCTGCGCGCTGTGCCATGCGATGACGATCCGCGCGCCGGAATCATCGAGCACATAGCCGATTTCGGGCACGGTGGCCATGGTGTTCATGGTGATGGCGACAGCGCCGATCAGCTGCGCGCCCAGATATGCGACGACGAATTCGGCGACGGTGGGCGCGATCAGCAGTACCCGATCGCCGGTGGCGATACCGGATTCGCGCAGCAGGCCGCCGTAGGCCGCACTGCGCCGGACCAATTCGCCGTAGGAGAGCTGTGCGTCCGCGGTGAGCAGCGCGATGGCCTCGGGGCGTTCGATGGCGTGCTGCCAGCAGTGGTCGGCGACATTGGTCGGCTGATCCGATGCGGTCGGGGAAGCCGGATTCGCAGGCATGGCTTGCTCCAGATTCAAGAGTGGGCGAGAACTGATGTGACCCCGGCCACGTCAGCGGATCGGAACGCTACTTGAATTCGGCGTCATGTTCAATAGATGTTGTGCCGATCCGCGTCTGCTCCGGCGTCGTGGCGTAGCGGGAGCGGCATGCGCTGTTACGATCCACCACGTCAGCGAGCCGGACGATAGCGAGTGAGGCAGTGAACGCCCAGGAAGCCAGCGAGGATCGGCCCGGTCGGGTGCCTCCGCGGAGTAAGCGTGGCGTGCGCACCAGGTCGGCGCTGGTGACCGCGGCGCGCGAGGTGTTCGAACGCGACGGTTTCCTCGATGCCAGGATCAGTGATATTTCCAAGGCCGCCGGGGTCGCCTCCGGATCGTTCTACACCTACTTCGACAGTAAGGAAGAGATCTTCGCCGCGGTCGTCGAGCAGGTGCGCGAGGAAATGCTGCACCCGCATGTGCGCGAGCGGGTCGGCATCGACGACCCGCGCGAGCTGATCGCCGCCGCCAATCGCGAGTATCTGCTCTCGTATCGGCGCAATGCGCGGCTGATGGCCGTGCTGGAGCAGGTGTCGAAGATCGATGAGAAGTTCCGGGTGTTGCGCTTCGAGCGCGCCGTGGCCTTCGTCGAGCGCAATGCCGAGATGATCCGGAATTTGCAGGATCGAGGTCTGGCCGACGCCGCGTTGGATGCCGACGTCACCTCGCTGGCGTTGTCGAGCATGGTGAGTCGCATGGCGTACTTCGTCTTCGTCGAGGGGCGGAAGGTCTCCTTCGAAAAGCTGGTGAAAACGCTGAATCAATTGTGGTTCAACGCTCTTCAGCTGAACGAAGCCGACTGAGCGAGCGCTGGCGCCGCATCGCGGCCGTTCGTGTGACCTGTATCACCTACTGCGTGGCAAATTCTGAACTTGACGTCGGAATCAAGTTCAGTGAGTCTGGGGCACGCAGGTCGGGCATCAGGAGAGGCTTACGTAATGGGTCGTTTCGACGGAAAGACGGCGATTGTCACCGGAGCCAGCCGGGGTATCGGGCTGGCCATCGCGCAGCGGCTGGTGGCCGATGGTGCGCGGGTCTGTGTGACCGCCCGCAAAAAGGGCGCGCTGGACGCGGTGGTCGCCGAACTCGGCGGACCCGAGCACGCCATCGCCGTCGCGGGACGCGCCGATGACGTCGAACATCAGGCCGAGGCCATCGAGCGCACGCTGGAGACCTTCGGTTCGGTCGACTTCCTGGTCAACAATGCCGGAATCAACCCGGTGTACGGGCCGATGGTCGAGCTGGACCTGGACGCCGCTCGTAAGGTCTTCGAGGTGAACTGTCTGGCCGCGATCTCCTGGGTGCAGCAGGCGCACAAGGCATGGCTGGGCGAGCACGGTGGTTCGGTGGTCAATGTCGCGTCGGTGGCCGGAATCAAGCCCGCGCCCGGTATCGGGTTCTACGGGGCCACCAAGGCGATGCTGGTGCACATCACCCAGGAACTGGCCGTCGAACTGGGGCCGTCGATCCGGGTGAACGCGATCGCGCCCGCCGTGGTCAAGACTCAATTCGCCACCGCGCTCTACGATGGTCGTGAGGAGCAGGTCGCCCAGGCGTATCCGCTTCAGCGGCTCGGTGTACCCGAGGATATCGGCGGTGTCGCCGCCTTCCTGCTCTCCGAAGACGCGGCCTGGTTGACCGGCCAGCTGATCGTGGTCGACGGTGGTGTCACCCTCACCGGAGGTGTGGCGTGAAGGCTTGGCGGGTAACAGAATTGGGCGAACCAGCGCAGGTACTGCGGCTGGTCGAACTGCCCGAGCCGGAACCCGGTCCGGGGCAGGTGGTGGTGCGGACCCGCGCCACGGCGGCGAACTTCCCGGATGTATTGATGTGCCGGGGTGAGTACCAGATCAAGCCGGAACTCCCGTTCACTCCCGGAGTGGAACTGTGCGGTGAGGTAATCGCGGTCGGTGCCGACGTCGACGGCATCGCCGCCGGTGACCGGGTGCTCGGCAGTCCGGCGCTGCCGTGGGGTGGGTTCGCGGAACTGGCGGTCATGGACGCCGCCGATGTCTTTCCCGCCCCGGCGTCGCTCGACGATGCCGAGGCGGCCGCCTTCTTCATCGGCTACCAGACGGGTTGGTTCGGACTACATCGGCGTGCCGGTCTGCGGGCGGGGGAGACGCTGCTGGTCCATGCCGCTGCCGGAGGTGTCGGCAGCGCGGCTGTGCAATTGGGTAAGGCGGCCGGGGCCACGGTGATCGGTGTGGTCGGCAATGCGGCCAAGGCCGAAGTCGCGCAGGCGGTCGGCGCCGACGTCGTGGTCGACCGCAGCGCGCAAGATTTCGTCTCGGTCGTGCGGGATGCGACCGGCGGTCGCGGCGCGGATGTGGTGTACGACCCGGTCGGCGGTGAGGTCTATCAGCGTTCCACCAAGTGCGTCGCCTTCGAGGGACGCATCCTGGTCGTCGGTTTCGCGGGCGGGCAGATCCAGTCCACCGCACTGAATCACGCACTGGTGAAGAACTATTCGATCCTCGGCCTGCACTGGGGCCTGTACCGCGCCAAGGATCCGCAGGCGGTACGCGACTGCCACCTGGAGTTGACCGAGCTGGCCGAGCGGGGTTCTGTGAAACCTTTGATCGGCGAACGGGTGCCACTGGATGACGTGGCCGCCGGACTGCAGCGCCTCGCCGACGGCAAGACCGTCGGCCGGGTGGTCTTCGAACCGTGAACGATGCCAATCGAATTCGACAAGGAGAACCGTAATGAGCAGTGAGACAACCCGGACCGCCATCGTGACCGGCGCCGCGCGCGGCATCGG
>FTJU01000567.1_pt2 | contig 12556 bp, 10 predicted proteins | sample 1658961 | NCBI WGS metagenome assembly FTJU01 (sample SAMEA3914878, study PRJEB12502) | metagenome | biome: forest; material: soil | place: USA | collected 2012-03-12 | depth 0.3 m | reverse complement strand
CTCTGTCCAGCACACAGGCCACCTACCTACCCGACCGTCACGTCTTCGCGCTGTGGACTTGGACCGGCTCCGCACCCGGCTCTGCGCCCGCCGGCGATCGGGAAACGCTCTCTCTTGCAGTACCGACGGGTGCGGACGGCGCGATCGAGGTCACCGATGTCGATTGCGCACTCGTCGATCCGGACGAGCTGTTGAATCTGGACGTCGGCGACGCGGGCGCGTCCGTCCTCGCTTGGCGCACGATGCTGCTGAACGGCACCGAAGTAGGCGATGCGCGACCGCTGCTGCCGATCGCGGCGCACGCCGTTCCCGACGCCGGCGCGAAGTCGATCGTGTCCGCCGAACGTGCGGTCCGCGTGTTTCGGGAAACGCGATGTATCGGGGCGGAGTTGCGAGCGAGGCTGACGGCGGAGTTGCGGCCCTATCAGGTGCGAGGCGTGGGGTGGCTGCACGAGACCGTCGCCGCACACGGTGGGGCGGTACTGGCCGATGAGATGGGGCTCGGGAAAACAGTGCAGACCATCGGGTTTCTGCTCGGGCGGGCCGGAGATCGAACGCAGCTCGTGGTTTGTCCGACGTCATTGGTCAGGAACTGGGCGCACGAGATCACGCGGTTCGCGCCGGGCCTGCGGCCGGTGGTGTGGCGTGGGGGCGAGATCGCGGATGAGCCCGGGACCGTGGTGGTGACCGGGTATCCGATGTTGCGGTTGCACGGTGGCGTATTGGCCGATCGAACCTGGGCGACCGTCGTTTTCGATGAAGCGCAGGCATTGAAGAATCCGCGCACCCAGGTGTCCGGGGTGGCGCGTGCGTTGACGGCGCAGGCGAAGGTCGCGCTGACGGGTACGCCGGTGGAGAACCATCTCGAGGAGCTGTGGGCGCTGCTGAATCTGGTGGCGCCGCGGCTGTTCGGGCATCGCACGCAGTTTCGGCGTCGGTTCGTGCGGCCGATTCACGAGGGTTCGGGCGCCGCCGCGACCCGGCTGCGGGGTTCGCTCGAACCGGTGCTGTTGGCGCGCAAGAAGGCTCAGGTCGCCGCATCGCTGCCCGCGAAGATTCACAGCGATCTGCTCTGCGATCTGACCACCGAACAGGAACGGCTCTACGACCAACTGCTCGACAAGGCAATCGATGACGGTTTCGGCCATGGCGCACAACGGCAGAGCCGGGTGCTCGCGGCGCTGACCGCCCTCGAGCAGGTCTGCAACCATCCCGGACTGATCACCGGTGAGCTGCGCGAATTGGCGGGACGGTCCGGAAAGCTGGACCTGTGCACCGATATCGTGGCCAATAATCTCGAAACCGGTAATCCGACACTGATATTCACCCAATACCGTGCCACCGGCGACCTGCTGGTCCGCCACCTGCACGAGCAATTCGGCGTGCAGGCGCCCTTCTTCCATGGTGGCCTGAATCAGGCCGAGCGTGCCGAGATCGTTTCGGGGTTCCAGGCCGAGGACGGTCCGCCGGTATTGATCCTGAGTCTGCGCGCCGCGGGTACCGGGCTCACTCTGACGCGTGCCGCCGATGTCATCCATTTCGACCGATGGTGGAATCCGGCCGTGGAAGCCCAGGCTTCCGACCGGGTGCACCGCATCGGCCAGACCCGCACCGTCACCATCACCACGCTGACCTCGGGTACCACCGTCGAGGAGCACATCGCGGGCTTGCACGACCGCAAATCCGCACTCGCGGATCTCGAGGATTCGGCGGGCATCGCCGCGCTTGCCCGCCTCGACGACGACCAGCTCATCGAGATCCTGCGCCGCAAGAGGGAGAACTGATGGCGGATAACGAATTCGGATACACCGCATGGGGTATGGACTGGGTCCGGCTCGCCGAACCCCTGCGCCAGGCACGGCCCAACGCCCTGCTCCCCCGGGCCCGCAGCATTGCCCGCAACAATGGCGTGCAGGCGACCATCGAAGACCGCATCGTGCGGGCCACCATCCACCGCGGGGGGCAGGCCTCCGTGACCCACCTCGAAGTCGCGCCACTGCCGCGCCCGGCCATTACCGCGATCACCGAAATCATTGCGGACACAACAGTTCTCACCGACGAGATGCACCGGGCGCTGGTCAGAGCCGGCATCAGCCCGGCACCGAACCCGACCGGAACGGACTGCTCATGTTCGGCCCGCACCGCCCGCTGCGTGCACGTCTTCGCGGTGTACTACGACATGGCCCGCCGCGTGGACGAGAACCCGCGCCTGGCGCTGGAAATCCAGGGATATTTCCAAGCAGCAGAGGGAGATTCGACATTGCCGGTCGAGTCGACCCGCTGGACCCCGATCAACGCCCTCGACCCTGCGGATTACTTCGGATCCTCCGCATCAGCGATGCGCTGAAGCATTCCAGCCGAGGGATTCATTATCGCCGAGCACACCGGGTGGCGAAGCACGATCGGAGCCACTCCGCCCGCTCCGGGCGCGGAACTGCTTGCGCCGGTGACGACCTCGACATCGGTGAGCCAACTCGGGTGAGCCGGTCGGTTCGCGCACAGCGCCGGTGTCGACAAAACGGTTGCGCGCTGCGGCGGCGGAATCAGGCGTTGGTGCCGCCGTCGACAGTGAAGGTCGCGCCGGTGATGCTGCGGCCCGAGGAGCCCGCGAGGAAGGTTACGGTGGCGGCGATGTCGTCGGTGGAGCCGAAGCGGCCGAGGGCGCTCAGGTCGATTTGATGCCGGGCGTGGTCACCGTCGGCCGGGTTCATATCGGTGTCGGTGGAGCCGGGCTGCACCAGGTTGACGGTGATACCGCGCGGACCGAGTTCGCGGGCAAGGGCTTTGGTGAATCCGTTGAGTGCGGATTTGCTCAGGTTGTGCAGGGTGATTCCGCCGAATGCGGCACGCTCCGACAAGTTGCTGCCGATGCTGATGATCCGACCGCCCTCGGTCATATGCTCAACCGCGGCCTGCGCGCCGACGAACGCTGCCCGCGCATGGATATTGAGCGCGCGGTCGATCTCCTCGACCGTGAACTCTTCGAACGGCTTGGCCGGGAAGATGCCCGCGTTATTGACCAGCACATCGAACCTGCCGAATTCGACTGCGGCCCGATGCACCGCCGCGATGACCGCGCCGGCGTCGGCACTGTCGGCTCGGATGGCGGTCGCGCGCCGCCCCAACCCTTCCGCCTCGGCCACCACCGATTTCGCCCGCAGTTCGTTGTGCTGGTAGGTCAGCGCGACATCCGCACCTGCGGTGGCCAGGTGCCGGACGATCGCCGCACCGATCCCCCGGCTGCCCCCGGTCACCAGCGCCACTTTGCCCGTCAGATCCGACATCGCAACTCCTCCAAATTCTGTGTCAATCAGTACATAAATAGCTGAACCCATGGCAGCGGCGGTGTCAAGGGGTATATTTAACGATCGACACAGAAAGGATCGAGCCATGGCGGAACGTGGACGTCCGCGCGCATTCGACCGCGAGGTCGCGCTGCGCCGCGCCATGGAAGTGTTCTGGGAACACGGCTACGAAGGCTCGTCGATGAGCGATCTCACCGCGGCGATGGGGATCAATTCACCGAGCCTGTACGCGGCCTTCGGCGGCAAGGAGGATTTGTTCCGCGCGGCTATCGGCCTGTACGGCGACACCGAGGGCGGCTACACCGCCCGTGCCTTGCGTGCGGAACCGACCGCACGCGCCAGCATCGAAACCATGCTGCGCGACAATGCCGCGGCCTACACCGAGGCGGACAAACCGCACGGCTGCATGGTCGTGCTGGCGGGTTCCACCTACACCACCCGCAGCGAGACCATCCGCGACTTCCTGGTCGAAAAGCGCCGCGAGACAACCGAAGACATCCGCAAACGCCTGGATCGTGGTGTCGCAGAAGGTGATCTACCTCCCGACACCGACACCACTGCCCTCGCCAACTTCTATACGACGGTGCTGTACGGCCTGTCGATCCGTGCCCGCGACGGGGCTTGCCACACCGAGCTCACCCAATCCATCGACTGCGCCATGACGGCATGGCCCGCAGCGGCCATCGCACGTTGATGGGCGGCTAGCTACTTCCGACGCAGGGCGGCGATGCGCTCACCGAGCTGGTCAGCGGTGGCCAAGGCCGTTGGCGGACCACCGCATTCGCGGCGCAACTCACCGTGGATCACCCCGTGCGGCTTGCCGGTGCGATGGTGGTGCATGGCGACCAGGCTGTTCAGCTCGCGACGCAGCTCACCGAGCCTATCTGCGGTCGCGACCCGTTCGGCGGCGGAGGCGACCTGCGGACCCGGATCGGGCGTCGCGGCCGCACCGCGTTCGGCGAGCTGCCTCGACTGACGTTCCCGCAGCAGCGCCCGCATCTGCTCCGCATCCAGAAGGCCGGGAATCCCGAGGTAGTCCGCCTCCTCGGCGCTGCCCGCGAAAGTGGCGGTGCCGAAGGAGGATCCGTCGTAGATGACCTGGTCGAGTTCAGCATCGGCGGCGAGCGCGACGAAGGGCTTCTCGTCCTCGCCCGGCTCGTCCTTCTGCTTGTTAGCATCGATCAGCAGCGCGTCCTCGAGGCCGTTCTCCTCCCGATGCGGCTTGCCGATGACGTGATCGCGCTGCAGCTCGAGCTGGGCGGCCAGATCGAGCAGCACCGGGACCGACGGCAGGAAAACGCTGGCAGTCTCGCCGGGCTTGCGCGCACGCACGAATCGGCCGATAGCCTGGGCGAAGTACAGCGGAGTCGAGGCGCTGGTCGCGTAGACGCCGACCGCGAGGCGCGGCACGTCGACCCCCTCGGACACCATGCGCACCGCGACCATCCACGGCTGGGTGTTCTTGCTGAATTCGGCGATCCGGTCCGAAGATGACGGATCATCCGACAGCACCACTGCGGGTCGCTCTCCCGAAATATGTTCCAGCAGTTCAGCGTAGTCGCGGGCCCGCTCCTGGTCGGTCGCGATCACCAGACCACCGGCATCGGGCATACCGGTCGCACGCAACTGACGCAGCCGGGTGTCCGCGGCGACCAGTACCTTCGACATCCAATCGCCGGCCGGATCCAGCGCGGTCCGCCACGCGCGGGCGGTGTGTTCGGCGCTCAGCGGCTCACCGAGGCGCGCGGAATATTCCTCGCCCGCACTGTCGCGCCAGTGCGCCTCACCGGAATATGCCAGGAAGACGACGGGTCGGACGACGCCGTCGGCCAATGCCTCCGCATAGCCGTAGGTGTGGTCGGCGCGCGAGCGCGGGAACCCGGCCTCATCGGGCTCGTAGGTGACGAATGGGATCTGGCTGTCGTCGCTGCGGAACGGTGTTCCGGTCAGCGCGAGCCGACGGGTGGCGTCACCGAACGCCTCAGCGGTCGCCTCACCCCAGGACTTCGCGTCGCCCGCATGGTGGATCTCGTCGAGAATCACCAACGTTCTGCGTCTTTCGGTGCGGACGCGGTGCCGCGCGGGATGCGAGGCGATCTGTGCGTAGGTGACCACGACGCCGTGATAATCGCCTGAGGTCGCACCGGTCGCATTGGAGAACCGCGAGTCCAGCTGAATACCCACGCGGGCCGCGGATTGGGCCCACTGATGTTTGAGGTGTTCGGTCGGGGCGACCACGGTGACCTGGTCGACGGTGCGGTCAGCCAGCAGTTCGGCCGCGACCCGCAGCGCGAATGTGGTTTTACCCGCACCGGGCGTCGCCACCGCGAGGAAGTCCCTCGGCTTGGTCGACAGGTATTTCATCAGGGCCCGACGCTGCCAGGCGCGTAGCGAACCACCTGTAGAACCCGCGGCGCTCGATATTCGCGAATCGCCCGGTGTTTCCGCTTCTCCCGCCACAGCGGTGCCACCCGACCCAGTCACGAAGACGACCCTAGCTGTCCCCCGTGGTGTGTCGCCAAACCGACGCGGCGTGGGCGACGGGCATCACACGCCGAACCCTGCGCCACGCCGTGTTCATCTGCTCCCCATCGACCCGATGCCATGGCAAACCGGAACAATATGCTCGGATGCGCCATGCTGTTAGGCATCATGACCGACGAAAGTGCCCTACCGCGCAACGGCCCGGGGACCGCCGACCAGCCGATCCACAGCGGCGGAGGCGGCGCGGAGCCAACCGCGGAGACCTGTGCGCGCACCGCTGCCCCGCGGCTCGCGCACAGCGCGCGACAGGGCGGCAAACTCGTCCTGCGGGTGGCGGTGAAGTCGTGGAACGATTCGATTTTCACCAAATCCGCGGCCGCGGCGTTCTGGCAGACGATGTCGCTGGCGCCGCTGCTGCTCGGGGTGCTCGGCAGCCTCGGTTACGTCGGGGAATGGTTCGGACCCGACACCGTACAGATCGTCGAGCAGAAGATTATCGCGTTCAGCCGGGACCTGTTCAGCCCGAGTGTGGTGAGCGATCTGATCGAGCCGACCGTCACAGATGTGCTCGGTCGCGGGCGCGCTGCCTTCGTGTCGGTGGGTTTCGTCATGTCGCTGTGGGCCGGATCCTCGGCGATGTCGACCTTCGTGGATTCGATCGTCGAGGCGCACGGGCAGCAGGATGCCCGGCATCCGGTGTGGCAGCGCATCTTCGCGTTGCTGCTGTATGTGCTGTTCATGGTGGTCGCGGTATTCCTGCTGCCGGTGATCGCGCTGGGTCCGACCTCGATCGGACGGGTGCTGCCGGATTCGTGGCGAGAACCTGGGCTGCGGTTGCTCGACGCGTTCTATTACCCGGGGGTCGGCCTGCTGCTGATCATCGGGCTCACCACGCTGTACAAGCTGGCACTGCACAAATCGCTGCCGTGGCACCGCTTGTTCGGCGGAGCGCTCGTCGCGGGCGTGTTCTTCATGGCCGCGAGCGAGGCGCTGCGCCGCTACCTGGCCTGGGTCACCAGGACCGGCGTCAGCTACGGCGCGCTCGCGACGCCGATCGCATTCCTGTTGTTCACGTACTTCCTGGGCTTCGCAGTCATCCTCGGCGCGGAATTCAATGCCGCGGTGCAGGAGTTCTGGCCCGCCCGCAGCACCCGCATCGACCAGATGAGGGCATGGTTGTCCAATCAGTTGAGCGGGGACGAATCCGACACCGGCCAGGATGATCCAGGCACAGCGAAGCCCCCGAACCCACCGGGCTCAGGGGCCGATCGAGCGGACAAGCGACGTCGACGCCTATGACGCCCGGCCACGACCGAGCGCACCGGGCGGTTCGTCACCACGCGCGCGGTCTCAGCCCTTGCGCAAGCCGTCGTAGACCTTCTTGCACTCCGGGCAGACCGGCGAACCGGGCTTCGGCGAGCGCGTCACCGGGAAGACCTCACCACAGAGGGCGACCACGTGGGTGCCCATTACGGCGCTCTCGGCGATCTTGTCCTTCTTCACGTAGTGGAAGAACTTCGGGGTGTCGTCGCCCGTCGTCTCGTCAGTGGTTGTATCCGGGCGAACCAGAGTGTCGGTACTCACGGAATCCATGATGCCGCATCCGCGCGAGCCCGGCTGATGACGGTCGTTGTTCGTCCGGCTGACCAGGCCATGTGCGGCGCGCCCTCGACAGTGGGAGACTCAGGGTATGCAGCAGTACGGCGACACCCCTGACGCCGACGACATCGGCAGCGGTGATCGCCCGGACGTGACAATGCCGAAGCCACCCCGCAAGTCCACCGGCTACTTCCCCGGCAATGACGAGAAGCACCCGGTGCTGATCACCGAGGCCGCGCCGTCGTTGGAGGATCAGCACCGTGCCAGGGTCCGCCGCTACACCACCATCATGGCGTTCCGCATTCCCTGCCTGATCCTCGCCGCGGTCGCCTACAGCGTGTTCAGCAATGCCCTGCTCTCGATCCTGATCATCACCGCCTCGATTCCGCTTCCGTGGATCGCCGTTCTCATCGCCAACGATCGTCCGCCGCGGCGCAAGGAGGAACCCAGTCGCTGGGACCGGCCGCGTCCCGCTATCGAAGCCCAGCCACATCGCGCTATCGATTCCTGACAGGGCCTACCGCTCCAGGGTTGAGGGGGTTCATGGGGCGAGATCCAGGCCTGGGTTCAGGGGTGGCGGCGAATGCCGGCGGACATCAGGGCGGCGGCGGCGCAGAGAGCGCCGGCGATGTACCAGGCCAGGTTGTAGGAGCCCTGGACGTCGCGGATGATGCCCGCGCCGGTGGCGGCTATGGCGGAACCGATCTGGTGGGAGGCGAAGACCCAACCGAAGGCGACCGGGCCGTCCGCGCCGAAGAGTTCGCGGCAGAGCATGACCGTTGGCGGGACGGTGGCGATCCAGTCCAGACCATAGAAGATGATGAAGACCCACATGCTCGGCTGGGTGTCCGGTGCGAGCAGCGACGGCAGGATCAGCAGCGACAGGCCGCGCAGTGTGTAGTAGCCGACAAGTAGGTACCGGGGGTCGGCCCGGTCGGTGAGCCAGCCGGAGAAGATGGTGCCGGCCACATCGAATACACCGATCAGTGCCAGCAGTCCGGCAGCGGTCGTCGGCGGCATGCCGTGATCATGTGCCGCGCTGACGAAATGGGTACCGACCAGGCCATTCGTCGATGCGCCGCAGATCGCGAATCCACCTGCGAGCAGCCAGAATCCGGGATTGCGCGCGATCGTTGCCAAAACCTTCAGTGCCCGGGTCGCACCGCCGCTCGCCTGCACGCGCAGTCCAACTGTGCTGCCAGGTTCGGCACCGTACGCGGAAACGCCTGCGTCACTGGGGAAATCGCGGATGAAAAGCAGGACCAGCGGCACCACCGCCAGCGCGACACTCGCCACGATCAGCGAGGGCACCCGCCACCCGTGCGCGTGCGCCACAGCGGATACCAGCGGCAGGAAGATCAGCTGCCCGGTCGCGCCCGCGGCGGTGAGCACGCCGGTCACCAGTCCGCGCTGACGGACGAACCAGCGGCCGGTGATCGTGGCCACGAACGGCATGGACATCGATCCGACGCCGATCCCGACCAAGAGCCCCCAGGTCGCCACCAAATGCCAGGGCTGGGTCATGAACACGGTGAGCCCGCTGCCCGCCGCGACGAGCACCAGTGCGCACGACACCACCCGGCGGATACCGAATCGGTCCATCAACGCTGCGGCGAACGGCGAAATCAGTCCGTACAACAGCAAATTCAGCGACACCGCGGCCCCGATGGTGGCGTGCGACCAGCCGAACTCGTCGTGCAGCGGATCCAGCAGCACACTCGGCACCGACCGGAATGCCGCCGCACCCAAGAGCGCGATGAATCCCACACCGGCGACGATCCAGGCGGGATGCAGCCGCCTCGGCACGGAATCGACAGGTACCGGAGGCGTCCGCAGTTCAGTCACCCGCCGAGCGTGCCGGAATTTCGTTCAGCGAACGAGGGGTCGGACCGCCATAAACCACCAAGATCGGGCCAACTATGGCTGATCCGAAACCGGCTCGACACCATCCCGGACGCCCCCTACTGTGTGGCGGGGGCAAGCGACAGGAACTCGACAGCAGTGATGTGCGACACATCCGCGTCAACCGGGCGCGGGCGCCGCCGAATCGCCGGAAGATGCGACAACCGCACACCGGTGGCGGCGCGGGAACTCCCGTAAGAAACAGGAGAAAACATGATTCGGTGGGTCTGGGCCTTCCTCGACCGCCCGACGCAACGTTTTGACGAATGCGCGACTTTCTGGTCGACGATCACCAATACCCAACTCTCGCCGCGACGCGGCGAGAGCGACGAGTTCCTCACGCTCCTACCGGATCCCGCACTCTTCGCCGATGCGGGCGTCAAGATGCAGGCGGTGACCGGACTCGGCCGGGTACATCTCGATCTCGATGTCGATGATGTCACCGCGGCGGTCCGCATCGCACTCGACCTCGATGCCGAATTGGTCGCCAATCACAAGAGCTACGCGGTGCTGCGCTCACCGGGCGGTCAGATCTTCTGCTTCACTCCCGGTGGCCGGGCGAAGGGCACTCCCGCCCCAGCCGTGCGCGCACCGGACGGCACCCTTACCCGCCTCGACCAGGTCTGCCTCGATATCGGCCCCGCCGACCACGCCGCCGAAACCCGTTTCTGGACCACCCTCACCAACTGGGACCTGACTCAGGGCCGCCTACCCGAATTCGCCCGGCTGCGCGCGAAGGAGCCGATGCCCGTGCAACTGCTGCTGCAGCGCCTCGGCGAGGACCGCCTCGCCAGCGCGCACATCGACCTCGCCTCCGCCGATATCGACGCCACCGCAACCTGGCACCAGTCCCTGGGCGCGACCCTGGTCGAGCATCATGAGCACTGGATCGTCATGTCCGATCCGGCCGATGCGCCATACTGCATAACGGGCCGCGATCCGAACGGCGTCTGAGGATCGCGCGAGCACCGTCGGTGTGACGCGACGAACACGTTTCGGTTGCTGACGGGTCGCGGTGGCAGAGTACCGGTGTGCCTGCAAACCAGACGACCACCGGATCGCTGCTCACCGCGCTGTGCCCAGATCTGCGGGCCGCGCTCAGCCGCGTCGGCTATGACGCCGATACGCTGCTGGAAGTGCTCGGCGTCGACGCGCACGCCGCACTGGGGCGATCCGAACCGGTACCGGTCCGACGGGCTGCCCGCCAGGCGGGCGCCCTGGGCACCCTGATCCGCCTGTTCCTGCTCGGTGACGCACTGCCCGAACGCGAGATCGCGGCGGCACTGGCACCGGTGGATATCGACCGCGCGGTGGCGGCCGGGCTGCTCATCCGCGATGGCGACGAAGTACGCGCGGCCCTGGACCTGCGTCCGCTCGACGCCGGTGAAGGCACCCGCTGGATCCTGTCCGACCTCGACGATTCCATGTTCCGGCGCACCCTCACCGAGGATCATGTGCTCGGCGTCGGTCATGCCTCGCTGTCGCTGCTGCGCGCCACTCCCACCCGCCGCGTCGGATCGGTCCTGGACCTCGGCACCGGCTGCGGTGTCCAGGCCGTCCACGCCGCCGACTACGCCGACCGGGTGACCGCCACCGATGTGAACGCGCGCGCCCTGTGGCTGGCCGAGGCGACGGCCGCACTCAACGGACTCGATATCGAACTCCTGGCCGGTTCCTGGTTCGAGCCGGTGGCCGGCCGCCGCTTCGACCAGGTGGTCGCCAATCCGCCGTTCGTCGTCGGCCCCGCCCGCATCGAACACACCTACCGCGACTCCGGCCTGGCCCTGGACGGCGCAAGCGAATTGGTGATCTCGCAGACCCCCGAGCTGCTCGCCCCCGGTGGCACCGCCGCGATGCTGGCCGCGTGGGTGCACGTGGACGGTGCGGACTGGCGCGAACGGGTCTCGTCCTGGCTGCCCGCACACGGCGTCGATGCCTGGGTGGTCCAACGCGATGTCGCCGATCCGGCCCTGTATGTCGGAACTTGGCTGCGGGACGCGGGTTTGGATCCGCGTGATCCGGCCGCACAGGCCCGCGCCGAACAGTGGCTCGATGCCTTCACTGCCGCGGATGTCGAGGGCATCGGCTTCGGCTTCGTCTATCTGCGCGCCATCGACGGTCCGACCGAACTGCTCGCCGAGGACCTGGCACACCGGTTCGATGATCCGCTCGGTGCCGAGGCGACCGCGTATTTCGCGCGCTCGGCCTGGTTGCGCCGCGTCGCCGCCGACGAAAATCTCGCCTGGTCAACACGTTTCGTGGTCGATCCGGCGACCGCGCTGGAACGGGTCTACCTACACGGCGAATTCGGTTGGGATCAGCAGGTCGCGCGGCTGCACCGCGGGGACGGTCCGCGGTGGCAGCACGAGGTGGACGAGTCCACCATCGCCCTTGTCGCGGGAATGCGCCCCGACGGTTTGCCGTTGCAAGAGCTGGTAGAACTGCTCGCGCTCGCCGACGGATCGGACGAAGTCACCGAGGAGTTCGCGGCCGACGCATTATCCGTGGTGACTGGATTGGTTCGTCACGGTTTGGTGCGGCCCGTGTAACGGAGTGGCAATCGCTCGCAACCCGCCGGACCCTTCGCACACGGGCCGTTCCGACAGGGTGGGGGTTCTCAGGAACTTCTCAGACGCGAGTGACGGAAACCGCAGTTCAGAGCGGTTTATCGAAGCAGTAGCGGGGAACTTTCTACCTGTCGGGTCCGTTGTTCGGAGTGAGACACCACCGACAGGAGGCAAGTCATGACAAGCCCCGCCACCACTCGTGTGCGCACCAGCGATTCGGACCTCGACGCCCAGAGCCCTGCCGCCGATCTGGTACGTGTGTACCTGAATGGGATCGGCCGTACGGCACTGCTCACGGCAGCCGACGAGGTCGAGCTGGCCAAGCGCATCGAGGCGGGCCTCTATGCGCAGCATCTGCTGGAAACCGGCAAGCGACTGTCGGCCAGCCGCAAGCGCGATCTGGCCGCCGTCGTTCGTGAAGGCCAGTCCGCACGCTCGCATCTGCTCGAAGCCAACCTCCGGCTCGTGGTATCCCTCGCCAAGCGTTACACCGGCCGCGGTATGCCGCTGCTGGACCTGATCCAGGAGGGCAATCTGGGCCTGATCAGGGCAATGGAGAAGTTCGACTACGCCAAGGGATTCAAGTTCTCCACCTATGCCACCTGGTGGATTCGGCAGGCCATCACCCGCGGTATGGCCGATCAGAGCCGCACAATCCGGCTCCCTGTGCATCTGGTCGAGCAGGTCAACAAGCTGGCC
>FTJU01000235.1_pt5 | contig 12592 bp, 7 predicted proteins | sample 1658961 | NCBI WGS metagenome assembly FTJU01 (sample SAMEA3914878, study PRJEB12502) | metagenome | biome: forest; material: soil | place: USA | collected 2012-03-12 | depth 0.3 m | reverse complement strand
GCCGCCGTTCCCGCCGCGGAGGTCGCCGCGACTCCCGCTGCCGCGCTCGGTGGTCACTCCCCGGCTGACGAGGACGATGTGCCCCCGCGCGATGCCGCCGAGCGGTTGACGTTCGCGACCTGGGCGATCGTCACCGGTAAGTCGGCGGGTGGCATTTTCAATACCCTGCCGATTCTGGAGGAGGAGGTCGCCGAGAAGTTGGCGGCCCGGCTCACCGAGCGGATCAAGGCGGAGGTCACCGTCGACGATGTGCTCGACTGCGAGACCATCGAGCAGCTCTCCGATATCGTGCGCAATCTGCAGGACAGCGGTGCCGATGTGGATGGGTTCGTTCGCACGCTGCGCCCGCGCGCCGAGGGCTCGAATGCGGTGCCGGTCTTCGTCTTCCATCCTGCGGGTGGAAACACCCTGGTGTATGAACCGCTGCTGAAACGTCTGCCCGCCGACACTCCGATGTACGGCATCGAACGGGCAGACGGTGAGATCGAAGAACGTGCCAAGCAGTATGTGCCGCAGCTGCGCCAAATCCAGGGTGACGGTCCGTACGTTCTGTACGGCTGGTCGCTCGGCGCGGTGCTCGCGATGGCGGTCGCGCATCTTCTTCGTGCGCAGGGCGCGGACGTTCGTATGGTCGGCCTGATCGATCTGGCCATCCCAACCGAGCCGGAGGACAACAGTCCGGAGGAGCGGATTCGCCGTATTCAGCGCTACCAGGCCTTCGCCAAGAAGACCTATGGGGTCGAAGGCGAACTGCCGCAGGAGCAGTTGGAAGAACTGGCGCTGGCCGATGACGAAGATCAGATCAAGATGATCAGCGATCTCGTCAAGATCAGTGGAACCAAGATTCCGGGCGGTGTGCTCGAACATCAGCGCACCTCATGGATCGAGAACCGGGCGTTGCAGAAGCTGCGGCCCACCCACTACGAGGGCGACGTCGTGCTCTATCTCGCCGATCGCTACCACGACGGCGCGATCGAGCTGGAGCCGCGTTTCGCGGATCGGCGACCGAATGGTGGTTGGGATGAATACATTCCGAACCTCGAGGTTATACATATACCGGGTGACCACCTCCAGATCGTTGACGAGCCGCGGATCGGAAAGATCGGAGCCGACCTCACCGCGAAACTTGCTGTAATTACCCCCTAGGGGTGCCTGATGAGAGGGGCTAAGTGAGCACTACTGCCGAGAAACTTGCCGATCTGCGCAAAAGACTGGAATTAGCGCAGGAACCGGCGGGTGAAGCGGGGGTGGCGAAGCGGGCCAAGAAGGGTATTCCGAGCGCCCGCGACCGGATCAATATGCTGCTCGATCCGGGTACCTTCGTGGAAATCGGTGCACTGGTACGGAAGCCGGGTGATCCGGCGGCGTTGTACGGCGACGGCGTGGTCACCGGGCACGGCCTGGTCGAAGGCAGGCCGGTGGCGGTTTTCTCGCACGACCAGACCGTCTACGGCGGTTCGGTCGGAGAGATGTTCGGCCGCAAGGTTGCCGCCGTTCTGGAGTTCGCGGCCAAGGTCGGCTGCCCGGTGGTCGGCATCAACGATTCCGGCGGCGCCCGGGTACAGGAGGCGGTGACCTCACTGGCCTGGTATGCCGAGCTGGGGTTGCGTGTGGAGCCGCTTTCCGGGATGGTGCCGCAGGTTTCGATGATTCTCGGCAAATGCGCGGGCGGGGCGGTGTACGCCCCGATCAATACCGACGTGGTGGTGGCCACCGACGAGGCGTACATGTTCGTCACCGGACCCAGCGTGATCCGGGAGGTCACCGGTGAGGATGTCAGCCTCGAGGAACTCGGCGGCGCCAATAGCCAAGCGCAGTACGGCAATATCCATCACGTCGCCAAGGACGAGCAGGCCGCGTTCGAATGGGTGCGCGCGTATTTGGGCTTCCTGCCTACCAGCTGCCAGGAGCGGCCGCCGATCGTGAATCCGGGGCTGGAGCCGGAGATCACCGCATCGGATCTGGAACTGAATTCGATTGTCCCGGACTCGGATAACGCCGCGTACGACATGCACGACATCCTGTTGCGCATATTCGACGACGGTGATTTCCACGAGATCGGCGCTTCGGCGGCGCGCAATGTCATCATCGGATTCGCGCGGGTGGACGGCCGCAGCGTCGGTGTGGTCGCGAATCAGCCGATGGTGTACGCCGGTGCGCTCGACGCGAGGGCCTCGGATAAGGCCTCGCACTTCGTGCGGATGTGCGACGCGTTCGAGATTCCGCTCGTATTCGTTGTCGACACACCGGGATTCCTACCGGGTGTGGAACAGGAGAAGATCGGGGTCATCAAGCGCGGCGGCCGCTTCCTGTTTTCCTACGTCGAGGCCACCGTGCCGAAGGTGACCGTGGTTATCCGCAAGTCCTATGGTGGTGGCTACGCCGTGATGGGTTCGAAACAGCTCGGTGCGGATGTGAATCTGGCCTGGCCGACCGCGCGGATCGCGGTCATGGGCGCGGAAAGCGCGGTCAGTCTGATCGGCCGCAAGCAGATCGAGGCGGCGCCGGAGGATCAGCGCGCTGCGGTGCGTCAGCAGCTGATCGACTTCTACAACGCGACCATGGCGACCCCGTGGGTCGCCGCCGAGCGCGGCTATATCGACGCTGTCATCGAACCGTCGGCCACCCGCCTGGAACTGCGCCGCGCTCTGCACCTGTTGCGCGACAAGGCCCTGATTCGCAACCCGCGTAAGCACCACCTGCTGCCGCTCTGACGAGATCGGGCCGCATCCCCGAAGGGGTGCGGCCCGATTCTGTTCCGTGGCAGCCGAAGTCAGGCGAGGGTCGCCGACTCGATGATGACGTCGTCCTCCGGCACGTCCTGGTGCATGCCCGCCGAACCGGTGGACACCGCGGCGATCTTGTCGACCACCTCGGAGCCCTCGACGACCTTGCCGAAGACCGCGTAGCCCCAACCCTGCGGGGTTGGCGCGGAATGGTTCAGGAAGCCGTTGTCGGAGACATTGATGAAGAACTGTGCGGTGGCCGAGTGCGGGTCATTGGTGCGGGCCATCGCGACGGTGTACTTGTCGTTCTTCAGGCCGTTGTTCGCTTCGTTCTGAATCGGGGCCTGCGTGCCCTTCTGCTTCATCTCAGGGGTGAAGCCACCGCCCTGGATCATGAAACCGGGAATGACGCGGTGGAAGATGGTGCCGTTGTAGTGGCCGGCGTTCACGTAATTCACGAAGTTCGCGACGGTGCTCGGGGCCTTCGCGTCGTCGAGCTCCAGGACGATCTGTCCGTGGTTGGTTTCTAGATTCACCTTTGTCATACCCCACACCTTTCCATCCTCCTGGCTACCGGTCAGCAGGTCGGGTCATGAACTGCCCGGACCGGGACCGCCTTGGCGTTCCCGGGCCGTTGCAAATTGCTACACACGCACACGCCAGGTTTCGAGCGAAGCGAGATCGAGCATGTGCCGTTCGCGGCCCGGCTTGCCATCCAGGGGCCGCGAACACGTCGCGGCGGCGCCGCGACCATTGAACACAGCTACCATTGCGAACCGTGCCCGACGCCGCTACCGCTGTCTTGACAAAACCGCCCGCCGCGCCCGAAGTCACACCCAGCGATTTCCGAATGGCGCGCCTCGTCGCGCTGGTCACGGGTGTGCTCGGCGCGCTGTTCGCGCTGGCCACTCCGTTCTTGCCGGTCAGCCAGACCACCGCGACGCTGAATTGGCCGCAGGACGGCGCGCTCAACAGTGTGCAGGCGCCGCTGATGTCGCAGGTGCCGATCGACCTCACCGCGAGCATTCCGTGTTCGGCGCTCGATCAGCTGCCGAGCTACGGCGGGATGCTGCTGGCCACGGCGCCGCCACAGGGCGACCGGGCGTCGCTAGAGGCGATATTCGTGCGGGTCTCGGACACGACGGTGGATGTGGTCGACCGCAATGCCGTGGTCGCCTCGGCCGAGCGCGCACAGCTCGGCGCGTGCACATCGATCACCATCAGCTCCGACAGCAATCGGACCAAGGCGTCGTTCGACGGTGCGACCACGACGATCGAGCGGCCGGTCGAGGGCGCGGCGCCCGGGACGACGCAGAAGGTCGAGGTACCGGTCGAGGGGCAGCTGAACGGTGATCTGCGGCCGCAGGTGGTCGGCGTTTTCACTGATATGAAGGGCGCGGTGCCCACCGGCCTTTCGTTCCACATGACGGTGGACACCCGGTTCTCCTCCAGCCCGACCCCGGTCAAGCTGATCGCGATGGTCGCGGCGGTGCTGTGCACGCTGATCGCACTCGGCGCACTGGCGCGGCTCGACGGCAGTGATGGGCGTGGGCACCGCCGGTTCCTGCCCGCGCACTGGCTGAAGCCGAGCTGGACGGACGGCGCGATCGTCGGCACGCTGTTGCTGTGGCATTTCGTCGGCGCCAACACCTCCGATGACGGCTACATCCTGAGCATGGTGCGGGTGGCGCCGCACGCCGGCTATATGGCCAACTACTTCCGCTGGTACGGCGTGCCGGAGGCGCCGTTCGGCTGGTACTACTACGTCATCCAGGCTTTCGCGGAGATCTCCACCGCGAGCCCGTGGGTCCGGTTGCCGGCGCTGTTCTGCGCGATTCTGTGCTGGATGGTGATCAGCCGCGAGGTGGTGCCCCGGCTCGGGCGCGGGGTGCGTAACAGCCGGGTGGCGCTGTGGACCGGTGGACTGGTCTTCCTGGCGTTCTGGCTGCCGTTCGACAACGGTCTGCGTTCGGAGCCGATCGTTGCGCTCGGCGCGCTGCTGACCTGGGTGTCGATCGAACGGGCCATTGCGACGGGTCGGCTGGTGCCGGCGGCGGTGGCGATTCTGGTGGCCGCGTTCACCTTGGCGGCGGCGCCGACGGGGTTGATGTGCGTGGCGGCGCTGCTGGCCGGTGTCCGGCCGCTGGTGCGGATCGTCGTGCGGCGGCATCGGCAGTTCGCGGCGCAGGGTGTGGGCAGATGGGGTTCGACGCTGCCGCTGATCGCGCCGATCGCGGCGGCCGGCCTGCTGGTGTTGATCGTGGTGTACAGCGACCAGACCTTCGCCGGTATCCAGGAGGCCAACCGGGTGCGACAGGTGACCGGCCCGAATCTGGCCTGGTACGAGGACTACCTGCGCTACTACTACCTGTTCGTGGAGACGGTCGACGGATCGCTGTCGCGTCGCTTCGCCTTCCTGATCATGCTGCTGTGCCTGTTCACCACGATGCTGGTGCTGTTGCGGCGCAGGCAGGTTCCCGGTATCGCCAGCGGTCCGACGTGGCGATTGATGGGCGTGGTCTTCGGAACCATCTTCTTCATGATGTTCAACCCGACCAAGTGGACCCACCATTTCGGCGCGTACGCGGGCATCGCCGGATCACTGGCCGCGGTGACCGCGGTAGCGGTTTCGGCAAGTGCGTTGCGGGCCAGGAAGAATCGGGCGATCTTCCTCGCCGGGCTGCTGTTCGTGCTCGCGGTCGCGTTCTCGGGCATCAATGGCTACTGGTATGTGTCCAGCTTCGGTGTGCCCTGGTTCGACAAGCGGATCTCGCTGCACGGCCACCAGTCGAACACGCTGATGCTGGTGCTGTTCGGACTGGCGCTGGCGCTGGTCGCCTGGTCGGCGCTGCGCGAAGATTACGCCCCGCCGCAACCATCGGCGAAGTCGGTGCGCGGCAAGCGGATTCGCAAGTTCGCCGCGATACCGCTGACCGTCGTCGCCGCGATGATGGTGTTGCTCGAGGTGTTATCGCTGGTCAAGGGCGCGGTGGCGCAGTACCCGGCCTATTCGCTGGCGCGCTCGAATTTCGATGCGGTGGAGGGTAATTCGTGCGGTCTCGCCAATGACGTACTGGTGGAGCCGGATGTGAACAAGGGCAACGGCATGCTCACGCCGATCATCGATCCGGCGAATCCGCCGAAGAACGGTGATCCGCTGGCCGGTTCTGATCCGGTTGGCTTCGATCCGAACGGTGTGCCCGAGAAGCTCAGCGCCGACACCATCGAGGTGAAGCCGGGTACCGGCAATACCTCGACCCAGTCGGTCGGTCCGGTCGGCGCGGACGGTCAGAACGCGGGTACCGACGGCGGTTACGGCGCGACCGGTGTCAACGGCAGCCGGGCCACCCTGCCTTTCGGTCTCGATCCGGCCACCACGCCGGTGATGGGCAGCTACCAGCAGGGCGTGCAGCAGCCCGCACATCTGGTGTCCAGCTGGTACCAGCTGGCGCCGCGCTCGAATGATCGTCCGCTGGTGGTCATTTCGGCCGCGGGCCGCATCCTGTCCGTCGACGACACCGGTGACACCAAGTACGGCCAGTCGCTGACCGTCGACTACGGCAAGCACCTGCCCGACGGCAGTGTGCAGATGCTCGGCACCTACCTGCCGCGCGATATCGGTCCGTTCCCGTCGTGGCGCAATCTGCGCATCCCGCTCGACGAGATCGCGCCCGATGCCGACGCGGTGCGCATTGTCGCCAATGACCCGATTCTCATCGGCGATCAATGGCTGGCGTTTACCCCGCCGCGGATGCCGAAGTTGGCCACGCTCAACAGCTTCATCGGCTCTCAGCAGCCGGTGCTGCTGGACTGGGCGGTCGGGCTGCAGTTCCCGTGCCAGCGGCCGCTCGACCACAAGAACGGGGTGGCCGAGGTGCCCGGTTACCGGATTCTGCCGGACCGGCCGCTGGCGATCAGCTCGACGAATACCTGGCAGGCCGAGGAATTCGGTGGCCCGCTCGGCTTCAGTCAGATGCTGGCGAAGTCGAGCACCATTCCGACGTACCTGAAGAACGACTGGGCGCGGGACTGGGGTTCGCTGGAGCGGTACGACCAGTACTACCCGAATGCGGTTCCGGCCAAGCTGGATACGGGTACGGCCAGCCGTTCCGGACTCTGGTCGCCCGGACAACTGCGCGTGTTCTAGGTCGTGAGACAGAGCAGGCCCGTCGAATTCGGCGGGCCTGCTGTCGTTTCGAGACCGAGTTGTACTCAGTGCCTTTGCTGTGACTCGCGGCGGAAAGTGGCGGTGTTCTCCGCGGAGTCAAGTCCTGCGGAAACGATCAGCGCCTTAGGGTGTCTCATCAACCAACGTAACCAGACAAGGCGAAGACAAGGACGACACCGGCAAGGTGGTGCTGTTCGACATCTTCACCGCCTCGGCTGGGACCAGAAATGAGCGTGAACGCTGCGACCAACGCCGCTGTCCTGACCGACGGCTGGCTGGAGGCGGCGTTCAAGCCGGTACCGCCGCCGTGCCTGCGCATGGTGGCTGATGTCGCGTACACCGCCACTGGTTGGCCCTCACCAGCGGAGGCTTTCCGCCTGGTAAACGACAGTTATTCTGCACGGCCAGGATGCAGCGGCCGCTGCGGGTAGTTACCGCTGGTCACCCCTGCCCGATCTCCGAGCACTCGATTTCCTTGGTGACTTCGTTGTCGTCAGGATTGGCGTCCTGGTCACTGCTGGTCACTCGAGCCCATACGCTGACGTGGCGGGTGATGGGTTTCCCATCTTCGTTGCCGAAGTCGACGAGCATGACCGCTTTGGGTTCGACGGGTCGAGAATAGACTCGACTGCCGATCGGGCCTCCGTCGATGGACCACTCGACACGCACGTCGTGCGCCGTGGCCGAGCCGAGATTGCGAACCATGCCCTTCGCGGGACGCGGTTGCCCCATCGGCGCCCTTGGACTGCAGATCACCGACACCTCCAGGTCGGGCATGCCCTCTGCCTGCGCGGTGGTGACGCTGGTGACGAGTGCTGCTACCGATCCCAGAGCCAGCACGCCAGCCGCGGCGACGTATTTCACAGCGATGTACCTCACACGCCTTCTTTCGTGAATGTTGTTTACCGACAGGGGTTCTCAGCCCATCACAACAACCGATCGCTGCTCGAACTGGCATCGCTCTGACCGACTCGATCATTCAGCCAGAGCAACTCACCTTCGATGATCCGATCGCGTAAGCCGGGCCCATGACACCGATCACATTCGCACCCTGCCGCAGCATCCTCGCCATCGGCGCCATCTGACAGCGCGAAAAGACCGCCACAAAGCGCTGCGAGTCACACCCACTCGCTTCCGGATTCCGCGGTGTCCCACAGACTACGGAAACGAGCGGGCGCGCCAACAGCGTCCGTGACGACGAAAGGCCGCGGCATCGATTGTCTGCCGACGCAACGGCCTGGTGGATGATGGTGTGCGGATCAGACCTTCGCCATGCGTAGGCCCAATTCACGGCGGAGTAGCTCCTGCGGGGTTTGGCGGGATAACACGCGCAGCACCGCCGGTCGAAGCTCCCGTAGTTCATCTTCGGTGAGCAGTCCGACGAGTTGACGCAGATCCATATCATCGAAGGCCGCGGTCATGAATAAAAGGTTACGGCCAGCTTCACTGCTGGGAAGGTATTCGCGACCAACATTTACGACATGGTCACGCCGGTTCACGGTGCGGTTTCTGTGGCCGACGACCTGACCTCTGCCGACTCTCGGCTCACTGCCAGTGCGGCCGGTAGGCTCACGGCATGACTAGCGGCGCTCCCGGCGATTGGTATCGGTGGATCCCGGAGCAGATCACCGCACGTGACTATGAGCTGCTGCCCGAAGACTTCTGCCGGACGATCGAGGTCGTCGACGGACACATTGTCAAATGCGAAAGCCCATCTCGGCTGCACAATCGGGTGGCGCGGCGGATGGCCGCACGAATGGAAGCGGGGCGTAAACCGGAGCCGTGCCTGATGGTCGAGACGGATGTCGACGTCCGGATCAGTGATGTTCCGCTGAGCCTGCGCCGACCGGACGTCACCGTCTACCGCTGTCTGGATGACGATGCGAAGCTCTACGCGGATGCGGCGGTGCTGGTAGTCGAGATTGTTTCCCCGGAAAGTTCCCATCACACTGACACTGTCGAGAAGAAGGCGGCCTACGCGGCAGCCGGGATTCCGGTGTATCTCATCGTGTTCCTCACCGAGGCGGGGGATGGGATCGAGCAGATCGAGGAATATCGGCTTTCTGAGTGCCGCTATCACCTTGTATGTCTGCACACCCGTCGGCTGACTATGGACACGCCGGTATCCGTCGACGTTGCCTTCAGCGAGCTGTCTACGGGCTAGCACGGCCGCGTAGCGAGGGGCGGTGTTCGATTCGTTCAGGCTCCACAACTATCAGAGCAGGTCGAATAGAGTTTATGCCCGCTCTTCCCGCGCGTGTCCACGAAAGTGGCTGCATCAGGGTTTGCCGTGCTGCCGCCTTACGCTGGCACTCGTCGGCGCGACACCCGCGATGCCGTTGCAAGTGCGAAAGATTTTCGTACTCTTGGCACTACGGGCTTGGCACGGCGTTCAATGAAATGGTGGTGACCATGAGCGCGGATCGCGCGGCAGTAGCGGCCCGAGTCGGCGAGGCCCGACGACTGGCGGGGCTTACGCAAAAGCAGCTGGCCGAGAAAGCGAACGTGTCAACGGCGCTCATACGCTCTGTCGAACAGCACCGAGCGCCAGCAACTCCCGCGTTTCTCGGCGCCGTGCCGAAAGCCTTGCGGCTGTCGGTTCGACCTGACAGGGCAACCGTACGCGCCCGCGCCTGGCCCGGACACCGAAGTGCACTCAGCGATCGCCGTGCTTCGTACTGAGCTGGCCGCCTGCGACATCGATAATGCCGCGGTGGCCGAGCCCCGCGCCCTTCCACAGCTCGCCACCGAAGTCGACAAAGTCTGCATCTGGCGGCGGGCGGCAAGCTTCCACAAGCTTGGCGAGTACCTGCCTGGTGCGCTCAGCGAACTGCGCGCCGCCGTGCACCGTGCTACCGGCGCCGACCGTAATCGCGCTTTAGTGATGCTGTGCGAGCTGTACTACTCCGCGCACTCACTGGCGCACAAGCTCGGCTACTCCGACCTCGCCGCGCTCGCCGTCGATCGAATCGCATGGGCCGCGGCCGAAGCGGACAATCCGCTGTGGGAGGCAACAGCCCAGTTTCAGCGCGCAGCGCTGCTCACTTCTGGCGGTGACTGGACTGCTGCGCTCAGCTTCCTCGAACGCTGCCGCGGCGATATCGAGCCTAGGCTCAGCGTCGGCCGACGTGACGACCTGATTGCATGGGGTGGGGCTTGCACCTGCAATCCGGCCTGGCCGCGTCACGGTCTGGCCGCCGTAGCCTGGCGGACGAGCATCTCTGCGAGGCTCGAGCCACCGCCGAGCGACTTGGGGACGACTGTGACCGGGTCCTCAGCTTCGGTCCGACGAACGTCGGCATATGGTCGGTCGCGCTCGCAGTCGAAGCGATGGACGGTACGGAGGCGCTCAACCGCGCCCACGCTCTGGTACTCTCCGCCGACACACCGAAGGAGCGTGCAGGTCATCACTACATCGACCTGTCGCGTGCCTACCTACTTCACGGTGATCGTCGTCGTGCATTCGACGCGCTGCTCACTGCGAAGTTGATTGCACCGGCGCAAACCCGCTACAACCCAATGGTTCACGAGACCGCCCGAGCGCTTGCTCGCGCCGAGGCCCGTGCCGTCGACAGCGTGCAGCACGCGATGACACGCATGGAGCCGACTGGGTGTCGGATCACGCGCTATCGGGCTCGGATCGGGTCGGCTTTCTTCCAGCCGTTGACCGTTGCGACGGTGTTCGCGATGGTCGCGGGTTCGGCGGTGGGGGCATACGGGGTGAATCGTTCCAGGGAGCCCCAGTCTCGGGACCAATCGTGCTCGAGGTAGGTGGGGATGGTTTGGGATTTCAGGAGTAGGCCGGTCCAGCCGAGTGGGCCGCCGCCGATATCGTCCTGCCAGGCATTGGAGGCGTCGGAGCCGACGCGGTCGGGCAGGATGCGCCACTGGGGGACCTCGGCGACGCCGTCGTGGTGGTCGAACGGACGCTGGCAGGGGAAGGCCAAGCCGACGTGCCAGTCCAGCAGGACCGGAGCGGTTCGGCCGACAACGGAATTCAGTGTGGCCAGACGCGGCAGCCGGGGCGGGGTGACGGCCAGCCACTGTTTCTGGGTGATGTCGTTGTCGACCGCGACCAACCGGACCGCATTCACTCCGGCGGGCAACTTGTCCAGTGGCACACGGAGATTGCGCCAAGATGGGGCAGGCCCGATATCGAGCGGATCCACCGAACCCAGCGTCTGCACCTTGCCGTCGGCGCCGCGCACACCGTATTCCAGATGCAGCTCCTGACCATAGGTGACCACACCATCGGCATCGACCGAGCGGATACGGCCCGCCGCGGTAATGGCGAGCACCTGATAGGCCGGGTCATTGCGCATGCCGTCGGTCAAATCGAGCCGATACCACTGCGAAGTGAGTTTGGCCTGCTGCTGGTCGGTCCCCTCCTGGTAGCTGCCCATGATCGGGGTCCGCGCCGGATCCAGCCCGAATGGCAATGCGACTGTGCTGCCGTTGATTCCGGCCTGCTGACTGGTGCCGCCGCCGGTACCCGCACCGGTGGTGTTGGTGGTCTTGTTCTTCGAATCCTTGTTCACCGAATTCGCGCCGCCGGTCACCGTCTCCTCGGCATCGGCGGTGAGGTCGGCGGCCACCCCATTGGGCGTGAATCCCTTCGATTCCGTGGCCAATCCGTCGGCGGGGGAGCCGGTATAGGGCAGCAGCACCGAACTCGCGGTATCGGTCTCCACCAGCACCTCGTTGGCGAGCGCGCAGGTATTGCCGCTCAGCGATTCGAGATTCGACTTGGCGATCGAATACGCCGGATACTGCGTGACCGCGGCCTTGGCCAGCGACGCCACCTCGAACAGCACGAGCAGCGCCGCCGCGATCGTCAACGGTGCGGAGGCATAACGCTCGAAACGCCCTGGCGCATCGGTTTTCTCGCGATACGGTTCGCGGTAGTGCAGCCACACCGCGACGATCAGCGCCACCACGCTGAGCCCGAGGAAAAATGTGGACAGGCCCTTACCTGCGACGAGCGGTGCCTTATCCCACCATGGCACACCGTAACTGGAGACGTACCACCAGCCGTTCGATCCGGTGAAGGTGACCGCCAGCAGGAACAGCACCGCGGCCGCGAACAGCGCCCGATTGCGCGGCGAGCGAATCCCATTGGTGCCCACCGCAACCGCGGCCAGTGCCGCCAACGACCCGGCCAGTCCGGCGTATACGCCGAAGTGGTGGGTCCATTTGGTCGGCGTGAACATCATCAACAGCAGCGAGGCGAAGACGATACCGAGAATCCGCACCGACGGCCCGCGTGAGGTCCCCGGAATCCGGCCCTTGCGCAGTACCTGCAGCACGCAGACCAGCAGGCACAGCAGCATGAGCAGCACACCGAACCGTCGTGCCAGCGATCCGTCCGGTGAGAGCATCAGCAGCGAATCCCACCGCGTCCGCTCGTCGAACCAGGCCACATTCGGCCCGACAAGGGTGCGCACTCGGGTCGCTTCCATCACCGTCGCGAGCGTCTGATCGGCGAAAACAACCACCAGCACGAGCGTTCCGGCGGCGAGTCCGGGTGCCAGCAACGCGGCGTACCGGAAGAACGCCGCCGAGCGTGAGGTGCTGCGGTCGGTCCCATCCGCCAGCGTGCCCGCGGCATCACGCGCGCGCCGGATGATGATCTGCAGCACCGGCCGCGAACCCGCGATCAGCGCCGCCACACAGATCAGCCCGGTCGGGCCGGCCGCGA
>FTJU01001979.1_pt2 | contig 12620 bp, 9 predicted proteins | sample 1658961 | NCBI WGS metagenome assembly FTJU01 (sample SAMEA3914878, study PRJEB12502) | metagenome | biome: forest; material: soil | place: USA | collected 2012-03-12 | depth 0.3 m | reverse complement strand
ATACGTTCCGGCGTGGAAGAATCCGTGCGTCAGTGTCTGGGCAAGACAACGCAGCGAACCGAAATCGGCGTAGTAGCCCTGACGTTCACCGGACACCGCGGCGTGCACCGCATGGTGTAGATCGTCGTTCCACTGTCCGCTCAGGCCATAGCCGCCCGCCGCACGCGGGGTGATGAGCCGCGGATCATTGAGGTCGCTCTCCGCGATCAACGTCAACGGTCTGCGGACATGTGCGGCAAGGGATTCGGTGTCGGCCGCCAATTCGGCGAGCAGGTGGGTGGCGGTGCGGTCGACGAGTGCGTGCACAGCGTCGAGGCGCAGTGCGTCGATATGGAAATCGCGGAACCAGCGCAGGGCGTTCCCGATAATGAAGCGGCGCACTGGATCCGAGGCCGCACCGTCGAGATTGAGGCTTTGCCCCCAGGTATTGCGGCCCTCGCTCAGATACGGCGCGAAGCGGGGCAGATAGTTGCCGGAGGGGCCGAGATGGTTGTAGACAACATCGAGGGCGACCGCCAAACCCTTTGTGTGGCAAGCGTTCACGAAGCGCTGCAAACCATCTGGGCCGCCGTAGGGCTCGTGGACCGCATACCAGAGCACACCGTCGTAGCCCCAGTTGTGGATTCCGTCGAAGGCATTGACCGGCATCAACTCGACCATGGTGACACCGAGGTCGACGAGGTGGTCCAGACGCTCGACGGCGGCGTCGAAGGTGCCCTCCGGGGTGAAGGTGCCCAGATGCAGTTCGTAGATAATCGCACCCGCCAGCGGGCGGCCGGTCCAGCCCGCATCGGTCCATCCCGCCGGATCGAGGACGTGCAGTGCCGACCGGCCGTGCACGCCGTCGGGCTGCCGCACCGAGCGCGGATCGGGCAGGACGGTCGGATCATCGTCGAGCAGGTAGCCGTAGCGCGCGCCCGGCGCGGCGCACACCTCGGCGCGCCACCAACCATCGCCGGACCGCGTCATCGGATACACGGCGCCATCGACCTCGACACGCACCCGTTCCGGTCGCGGAGCCCATACCTCGAACAGGGTCACCGAGCCAGCATCGCATGTCGCCGGGGCAAGCGGCTCGCCGACAGCGGACAGCCCTTTCGATCAGCTGACCATTGCGTATGACGCGTGGCCCCTGACAGAGTGAGTACGTGGGTATCTACAGCGATCAGTTCGTGCCCCGACTGGTGAATCTGGTCTGCGGAGCCAAGATGAACAATCCGCAACGCGAACGCGTCTGTGCCGGGCTGCACGGGCAGGTGCTGGAGATCGGCTTCGGGTCGGGACTCAATATCCCCTTCTATCCGGCCGCTGTCGAGTCGGTCAGCGCCGTGGAACCAGCCGACCTCGGCTGGCGTCTGGCGAACAAGCGGCTCGCCGAGACCACCGTGCCGATCGAACGCGCCGGACTCGACGGACAGTCGCTGCCGTTCGGCGATAACAGCTTCGAGTCCGCCCTCTCGACCTGGACGATGTGCACCATTCCGGATATCGCGGCCGCGCTTGCCGAGGTGCGCAGGGTGCTCGTCCCCGGCGGGACCCTGCATTTCGTCGAACACGGGCTCGCGCCGGATCCGGGCGTCCAGGTGTGGCAGCACCGTTTGAATCCGATCGAGAAGGCGATTGCGGGGGGCTGCAATCTCGATCGCGATATTCGCGGCACCGTCGAGAGCGCGGGATTCGAGATCCGTGAGCTCGACGAGTTCTATGCGTACGGACCCAAGTTCCTGGCCGCATTTTCGCTCGGCGTCGCGGTCTCGTCGTAGTACTGCCAGCCATATTGGACTGATTGGCAGGCAATGCGCCCACCCTCGCGACCGCGGTCAATTTCTCCGCATTCAATATCGGCATCACCGTCGGTCCCTGGCTCGGCGGCCTGGCCATCGGTGGCGGCCTCGGCTATCCGTCGGTCGCCTGGATCGGTGCGGTCCTCGGCGTCGCGGCACTGGCCACCGTCGCTTGGGTGGCCGCGCTACACCGTCGGGCTCAGCAAGTCGAGACGGCCGGCGCGGTGGATCGGGCCATGGTCGAGCTCACCGTCTGACTACGCAACGATTCTCGAGCGCAGCCGGGGCGTTTCGCGTTGTCCCAGTGCGCCGCTCATGCCCGCGCACCGCGTTCGCACCACCGCACGGTGTTTTCACCGAAAACACGCGCGGCACACGAGAACGTGCGTGAGCCCGCAGCATTCGTCAGCGCTAGGATCCGCTCGGCGCTCGTGCTAACTCGCGAGGCAGCCGGGGCCGAGCAGGGCCTTGAGGTCACCCATCAGGGCCGAGGACGGTGAAACCCGCAGGCTGTCATCCAATTTCCACAGTGACGTATTGTCACGCGCACCCACATGGCGGACGTGCACGTCCGCGGTGCCCGGATGCCTGGACAGGATGCGCTTGAGTTCGCCGATCTTGTCCGGCGTGCACAGGCGGGTCGGCATGACGACGGCCAGTGGCTTGGCCACGCCGATCGCGGAGAGGTCGGGGACGGCGAGATCGTTGGCGATCAAGGAGATCCGATCGTCGCGGACCGATACCCTGGCCTTCACCAGGACGACCGCATCCTCCACCACATCCGCGCCGTACACCGAATACGCCTGCGGGAAGAACAGCACCTCGATGCCACCGGTCAGATCCTCGATCTGCGCCGAGGCCCAGGCCAGGCCGTTCTTATTGATGCGGCGGTTGACCGAGGCGAGGATGCCACCGATGGTTACCTGAGCGCCGTCTTTGATATCGCCCTCGAGAATGGCCGGAATCGCCGTATCCGCCTGTGCCGCGAGCACATGTTCGACGCCGTTGAGTGGATGTCCGGACACATACAAGCCGAGCATTTCCCGTTCGAGCGCCAGCTTGTGCTTGGTTTCCCACTCTTCGTCGGGCACCTTCACATTGAAGACCGAGGCCACCGAATCGTCGCCGTCGTCCAGCCCACCGAACAGGTCGAACTGGCCGATGGCCTCAGCCTTCTTGGTGGACATCACCGCATCGATGGCGTCGGAGTGCACCAGCAGCAGACCCTTGCGCGGATGCCCGAGCGAATCGAATCCGCCTGCCTTGATGAGGGATTCGGTGACCTTCTTGGTGCAGGCGATGGCGTCGATCTTGTTCAGGTAGTCCGAGAACTCGGTGAACTTCGACTTCTCCTTGCGCGCCTGGATGATCGAGGCGACCACGTTGGTGCCGACATTGCGCACCGCGCCGAGACCGAAGCGGATGTCCTTACCCACCGAGGCGAAGTTCTGCTCGGATTCGTTGACATCCGGCGGCAGCACGGTTATGCCGAGGCGGCGGCAATCCGACAAGTAGACCGCGGCCTTGTCCTTATCGTCGCCGACGGAGGTGAGCAAGGCCGCCATATATTCGGCGGGATAGTTCGCCTTCAGATATGCGGTCCAGTAGGAGATCAGGCCGTAGGCGGCGGCGTGCGATTTGTTGAACGCGTAACCGGCGAACGGAAGGATGGTGTCCCACAGCGCCTTGATGGCCGCCTTGGAGTAGCCATTGCCCTGCATGCCCTCCTCGAAGCCCTCGAACTCCGCGGCCAGCACCTCGGCCTTCTTCTTACCCATCGCGCGGCGCAGAATATCTGCTCGGCCGAGCGAGTAGCCGGCCACCTTCTGCGCGACGTGCATGATCTGCTCTTGGTAGACGATCAGACCGTAGGTCTCGCCGAGGATGTCCTTCAGCGGCTCCTCCAACTCCGGATGGATCGGCTTGACTTCCTGCCGGTCGTTCTTGCGGTCGGCGTAGTCGTTGTGCGCGTTCATGCCCATCGGGCCGGGGCGATACAGCGCGCCGACGGCCACGATGTCCTCGAACGCGGTCGGCTGCATGCGGCGCAACAGATCACGCATGGGCCCACCATCGAGCTGGAATACGCCGAGCGTGTCACCGCGCGAGAGCAATTCGTAGGTGCGTTGATCGTCCAGCGGCAACCGGTCCATATCCAGATCGATGCCGCGGTTGGCCTGGATATTCTCCAGCGCGTCACCGATCACCGTCAGGTTGCGCAGGCCGAGGAAATCCATCTTCAGCAGGCCGATGGCCTCACACGACGGGTAGTCCCAGCCGGTGATGAGCGCACCATCCTGCGGCCGCTTCCAGACCGGGATCGCGTCGGTGAGCGGATCACAGGACATGATGACCGCGCAGGCGTGCACACCCGCGTTGCGGATCAGGCCCTCGAGGCCGCGCGCGGTTTCGTAGATCTTCGCGACATCCGGATTACTCGCGATGAGTTCGCGGACCTCGGCGGCCTCCTTGTACCGCTCGTGCTCCGGATCGGTGATACCGGATACCGAGATGTCCTTGGCCATGATCGGGGGCGGCAGCGCCTTGGTGATCTGGTCTGCGATGGCGAAACCGGGCTGGCCGAACAGCACTCGGGCCGAGTCCTTGATGGCGGCCTTGGTCTTGATGGTGCCGAACGTGATGACCTGGGCGACACGGTCGGTGCCCCATTTCTCACTCGCGTAGCGGACCATCTCACCGCGGCGGCGATCGTCGAAGTCGATATCGATATCGGGCATCGAGACACGCTCGGGATTGAGGAAGCGCTCGAAGAGCAGACCATGCGGAATCGGGTCGATATTGGTAATGCCGAGCGCGTAGGCGACCAGCGAACCGGCGGCGGAACCTCGGCCGGGACCGACCCGGATGCCGACCTCTCTGGCGTGGTTGATCAGGTCACCGACGACGAGGAAGTAGGCCGGGAAGCCCATCTCCAGGATGACACCGATTTCGTACTGCGCGCGGTCCAGATATTCCTGGGGCGCACCGTCCGGGAACCGGCGCCGCAACCCGAGGTCGACCTCGTGGCGCAGCCAGCTGGCCTGGTCGTGGCCATCGGGTACCGGGAAGATCGGCATCCGGTCGCGGTGCTGCCACACCTCGTCGTAGGACTGCACTCGCTCAGCGATCAGCAGGGTGGAATCGCAGGCGCCGGGCACCTCCATATCCCAGATCGCCCGCATCTCCTCCGCGGACTTCAGGTAGTAGCCGTCGCCGTCGAACTTGAAACGTGTTGGGTCGCTGAGGGTTTTACCGGTCTGGATGCACAGCAGCGCCTCGTGATTGGTCGAGGCGTCCTTGGTGACGTAGTGGCAGTCGTTGGTGGCCAGCGGCCGAATCCCGAGCTTCTTGCCGATCTCGAGCAACCCCTCGCGGACCCGGCGCTCGATGGACAGGCCGTGGTCCATGATCTCGAGGAAGAAATTGTCCGGTCCGAAGATCTCCTGCCATTTGGCCGCCGCCTCCAGGGCCTCGCGGTCGTGGCCGAGGCGCAGCCGGGTCTGCACCTCACCCGACGGGCAGCCGGTGGTAGCGATGATGCCCGCGGCGTGCTCGGCGATGATCTCCTCGTCCATGCGTGCCCACTTGCCGAGCTGGCCTTCCAGCGAAGCGAGCGAAGACAGCTTGAACAGGTTGTGCAGGCCGGTCGCATTCTCCGCGACCATGGTCATATGGGTATAGGCGCCCGAACCGGAAACGTCGTCGCCCTTCTGGCTGGGATCACCCCACTGCACGCGCTTCGTGTCGAACCGCGATCCCGGTGCGATGTATGCCTCGATGCCGATGATCGGCTTGATATCGGCCTTCTTGGCGGAGTTGTAGAACTCCGAAGCGCCGTACATATTGCCGTGGTCGGTCATCCCGACCGCGTTCATGCCCAGCCGTTTCGCCTCGGCGAAGAGCGGAGAGATTTTGGCCGCACCATCGAGCATGGAGTACTCGGTGTGATTGTGCAGGTGAACGAACGATCCGGACGAGGCGGCCAAGACGGTCCTTCCTCCCAAGGTCTCGACGGGGGTTGGTGTAGCGATTCTAGGGGGCGGCACCGACGAGTTTTGCCTGCCACACCGCGCCGACGCAGGTGCCCGGCGTGTCGGTGGTGAAGATCACCGGCGCGTCTCGCCACGGTCAGGTTTCTTGCGCCAGACGAACTTCAGACCGGACCAATCGTTGTCCAGCGCGGCCACCTTCACGTCGACGACGCGGATAGGAAGCAGCAGCTCGCGCAGAGCGTTGTCGGCGATATCGCTGACGTGCCCGCCCGCCCTACGCGGCCAGGCGATCCACAGCATCGCACCCGGTGCCAGTGCGGCGGCAAGTGCCGGAGCCTCGTCGGCCAGATCGGCGCGTTCGCGATAGAAGGCGAGGACGATGTCCGCGAGCTCGGGTTCATCGCCGGCGATCACGATATCCGACGGCAGGTCCGGAATCCGCCAGCACGCGGGTGCATGCCGCAGCACCACACGGTGGCCGGGTTGGATCCCGATCTTCTCCGCCAGCGGCGTCCCGGCGTAACCCGCGGTCATGAACACGACTGTATCCGGCGCCGCCTCCGGGGATAATCAGGCGATGAAGTGGCCGCGGCGGAGACGATCGGTGGGAACACGATGACCACCGCCGGTCTCGCGGCACTGGCGGGGGCGGTATTGATCGTCGGCGCGCTGCTGGTGTGGTCGCGGACGCGGCGAGTGGTGACCACACCGGCCGAGCGGGCGGTGTACAGCGCGCTGCACACGGCGTCGCTGGCCGCGCGACCGTTGCGGCAGGGGTTGAACGGTCGGTCCGCCCAGGAGGCCGCCCCGCATCTGCGGACACTCACCGGAGCCGACGCATTGGGCGTCGCCGATCCCGATGGCATGCTGCTGGCATGGGACGGGCCGCATTCGGATCTGGCCGAGCCCTTCGCCGACGCGGCCAGACGGGCGGTGGCGACCGAACGACCGGTGTTGGTCTCGGGCCCCGGTCGTAGTGAACATGCCGGGCGGACGCTGATCGCGCAGCCGCTGCTCATCGAAAATGGCGGGGTGGCAGGGGCTTTGGGGGTCGTGACCACCGGGAAGCCGGAGCCGGGGCGGTTGGGTGCAGTCGCTGAGGTGGCGCGCTATGCCTGCGGACAGCTGGAATTGGCGGAATTGGACGCCTCGCGGGCCCGGCTCGATCGGGCCGAGGTGCGTGCATTGCGAGCCCAGATCAGCCCGCATTTCATCTACAACGCCCTCAATACCGTTGCGTCCTTTGTGCGCACCGATCCCGATCGGGCGCGCGAGCTGATCCTGGAGTTCGCGGACTTCACCCGGTACTCCTTCCGTGCCGCGGGCGAATTCACGGTGCTCTCGGACGAACTGCGCAATATCGAGCGGTATCTGGCGCTGGAACGCGCCCGGTTCGGTGATGCGTTGCAGGTGCGGCTGCAGATCGCACCGGAGGTGCTCGGGGTCGTACTACCGTTCCTGGCACTACAACCTTTGGTGGAGAACGCGGTTCGACACGGCTTGGCCGGGGCGTCGCGCGGCGGCACGGTGACGATCGTGGCGGCCGATGCGGGTACCGATTGCGTGATCAGCGTCGAGGACGACGGCATCGGCATGGATCCGGACCTGCTGCGCTCCGGTGCCCTCGACGCCATCGAAACCGGAAGCGGCCCAGCGAGTTCCGGCGAATCGGCGCATGTGGGTCTGGCCAATGTCGATGACCGGCTGCGGGCGGCCTTCGGCAATGACTACGGCCTGATCGTGGAGACCGCCCCCGGCGCGGGCACCAAGGTAAGCCTGCGCGTGCCCAAATTCCGCGCGGGCATCGAGGCCTGACGAGGCTCCTGACGGGTGTAGTGAGTCCCCAGTTCAGCCCCGGTGTAGGTATCCGGGCCGAGCGTGGAGGGCTGCGCTTACGATGGAACGACTGTGACCCGGACCACCGACCAGTCCGCCGCCGCACTGCGTGTGCTCGCCGTGGACGACGAGAAGCCCGCTCTGGACGAGCTGGTGTATTTGCTGCGCGCGCAGCCGGGGGTCGGGGAAATCCACAGCGCGAGCGATGCGACCAGCGCATTGCGGCTGATGCGGGCGCATCCGATCGACGCGGTATTCCTCGATATCAATATGCCCGGGCTGGACGGTATGGAACTGGCTGGCATCCTGTCCGAGTTCGCGAACCAGCCCGCAGTGGTGTTCGTGACGGCCCACGACGATCAGGCCATCGCGGCCTTCGATCTGGGGGCGGTGGATTATCTGCTCAAACCGCTGCGGGAGGCGCGGTTGGCTGAGGCGGTGCGGCGGATCGTCACGGCGCGCGCGACACCGGCCCCGGCCGTCGCGGCACCGCGCACCGACCCCAATGAGGTGATCCCGGTGGAGCTGGGCGGGGTCACCACGCTGGTGCACCGATCGAGTGTGAGCTGGGTGGAGGCGGAGGGCGACTATGCCAGACTGCACACCAGCGGCGGCTCGCATCTGGTGCGGATTCCATTGTCGGCCTTGGAATCCCGATGGGAGAATGCGGGATTCCTGCGGGTGCACCGGTCCTATCTGGTTGCGCTGCGGTTGGTGACCGGACTGCGCACGGTCGGCACCGGAACGGTGGTCCGGCTGCGCGCAGACGGCAATGCCGCGGCGGTGGAGCTTCCGGTCAGCCGTCGGCAGGTCCGGGAGCTCAAGCAGCGGCTGGTGCACGGGCCGCGACAGCAGTGGACGAATCCGTGACCACTCCGCAGCGTCCGACCAGACAGCGCGTTGTGCTCGCCGAACGCCGTGGTGCGCGACGCGTGCGGACCCGTACCGAAGTGGTCGAGCAGACCGAGATCGGCGAGGCGCTGATCGGCGGGCTGATTCGGGCACAGTTGGGATTGGCGATGCGGGCCGGGCTTGTCATGGTGCTGGCATTGTGTTCGCTCCCGGTGCTGTTCCGGCTCGGGTCGGTGGGATCGTTCGTACTGCTCGGAGTGCGGCTGCCATGGTTGCTGCTCGGCATTGCCGTGTATCCGGTGCTGTACGGCGTCGGGCGACTGTACGTCCGACTCGCCGAACGCAATGAGCAGGACTTCCTCGAATTGGCGGAGGACTGACCCGATGTGCAGCCCCGCGACAGGTGACATGCCGTGAATACCGCGTCGACTCCAGCGCTCACGCTTTTCGCATTGCTGTTCGCCGCCCTGGCCACCGTCGCGATCGGCATCTACGGTGTCCGGTTGGCGCGCACCACCTCCGACTTCCTGGTCGCCTCGCGCAGCGTCGGGCCGCGCTGGAACGCGGCCGCGATCTCCGGCGAATACCTTTCGGCCGCTTCCTTTCTCGGTGTCGCGGGACTGATCGCGAAATACGGCGCGGACGCGCTGTGGTATCCGGTCGGGTTCACCGCGGGATATCTCGGACTACTGCTGTTCGTGGCCGCGCCGCTGCGCCGGTCGGGCGCGTATACAGTCCCCGATTTCGCGGAGTTCCGCCTCGGCTCGCTGCGGTTGCGCAGGCTGGCGGCGGTTGTGGTGGTGCTGGTCTGCGGGGTGTATCTCATTCCGCAGTTCCAGGGCGCGGGCCTCACGCTGCACATCCTGCTGAATGTGCCGACATGGGTCGGCGCGGTGGCGGTCGGCGCGATCATCATCGCGAATGTGGCCGGTGGCGGTATGCGGTCGATCACGCTGGTGCAGGCCTTCCAGTACTGGCTGAAGCTGACGGCGGTGGCACTTCCGGCGCTGGTGCTGCTCGGGCATTTCCTGGCCGAGGATCGCGAACTCGGCACCCCCGCTCCCCCGATGGTCACCGAGCGCACCACGGTGGATGTCAGCACCGGTGTGGTAGTGCAGGTGAGTGCGCCACAACAGGTTTCGATCACCGGAACGCTCGACGATCGCGCGGTGGACGGCCCGGTCCTGCTCGCACCTGGCAGACACGAACTCGCGGCGGGCACCGCGCTGACCCTGGAGGCGGGCTCCACCGTACCGGTGGTGGCCGGCGCGCCCACCGACGGTGCGGCCTGGCTGGCACCCGGCGGCGGATTGGGCGGCAGCCATCCTACCTACCAGGTGTATTCGCTGATCATCGCCACTTTCCTGGGCACGATGGGACTTCCGCACGTGCTGGTGCGGTTCTATACGAATCCCGATGGCCGCGCGGCTCGTACAACCGCGCTGGCGGTAATCGGCCTGGTCGGCGTGTTCTACCTCTTCCCGATCCTGCTGGGGGTCTTCGCGCGGCTGTATGTGCCGCAGTTGCTGATCACCGGAACCTCCGATGCCGCCGTGGTACTGCTACCCGGGTCGGTACTGGGGGGCCTGCCGGGACAACTGTTGGCGGCACTGGCCGCCGCCGGCGCGATCGCGGCATTTCTTTCCACCTCGTCCGGGTTGCTGGTCAGCATCGCGGGTGTGCTCAGTACGGATATGTTGCGCGGACGAATCCGGGACTTCCGTGCCGCCGCATTATTCGCCGGTGCGGTACCTCTCGGCGTTTCGGTCATGGTGGTGTCGCTGGATCTGTCCCGCACTGTCGCCCTTGCCTTTTCGGTGGCCGCTTCGACACTGTGCCCGCTGCTGGTGCTCGGCATCTGGTGGCGTGGTCTGACCGCCAAGGGTGCGGCCACCGGATTGATCGCGGGCGGTCTTGCGTCCGGCGGTGCGACAGTGGTTTCGGTGACCGGCGGCATCTCCGACGAGCTGGCCCACGGCTGGCTCGCGGCCGTACTCGGCTATCCGGCGGCGCTCAGCGTACCGCTGGCATTCGCGGCGATGATCGTGGTCAGCGTGTTGACGCGCGGTCAGAGCACCCGCGCTGTCGGGCGCATCTTCGTCCGGATGCACGCACCCGAGCGGCTCGGCATGGGTGCGGATCGGGAGCGCGCGATCGGCCTGACCCGCTGACCGTTCGTCGCGGCCGGCCGACCGTTCACCGCATAAACCGGCGCCTTCACAGAGTGATCCACGCCACATCACGAAACCTTCACGAGGCTCCCCTTATGGTCGGCGGGTAGTAAGCCACGTCACATGCTAGGACCCTGCAATGACCAGTATCGACCTCGACAAAGACGGCACGCCGCCGCGGCGCACGCCGACGGCGGAGGATTTCGCCGCCGTCCAGTCGAGTCCCCAGTTCCAGGAATTGCGAAGCCGGTTGCGCCGCTTCATCTTTCCAATGACCGCACTTTTCCTGGTCTGGTACCTGAGCTATGTGCTGCTCGGCGCCTACGCGCACGACTTCATGGCCACTCAGGTCATCGGCGATATCAACCTCGGTCTGCTGCTCGGCCTCGGGCAATTCGTCTCGACGTTCGCGATCACCTGGCTGTATGTCCGGTTCGCCAATAAGGAATTGGACCCGCGCGCCGCGTCGATCCGCAACTACCTCGAGGGAGACCACGCGTGAGCACCGACTATCTGTCCGCAGCCGAGACGGTCGGCAATCCCGCCGCGAATATCGCCATTTTCGGCTTGTTCGTGGCGATCACGATGGTCGTGGTGATCCGGGCCAGCCGCAACAACCGCACCGCCGCCGACTACTTCACCGGCGGCCGCGGCTTCTCCGGCCCGCAGAACGGCATCGCCATCGCGGGCGATTACCTTTCCGCCGCAAGCTTTCTCGGCATCGCGGGGGCCATCGCGGTGTACGGCTACGACGGCTTCCTGTACTCGATCGGCTTCCTGGTCGCCTGGCTGGTCGCACTGCTGCTTGTCGCCGAAATGCTCAGGAACACCGGCAAATTCACCATGGCGGACGTGCTGAGCTTCCGATTGCAGGAAGGTCCGGTCCGCACTGCCGCGGCATTGACTACGCTCGCGGTGTCGCTGTTCTATCTGCTGGCGCAGATGGCGGGCGCGGGTGGCCTGGTCGCGCTGCTGCTCGATATCTCCGACAAGACCGGTCAGAGCATCGTCATTGCCGTCGTCGGCGTGCTGATGATCGTGTACGTGCTGGTCGGCGGCATGAAGGGCACCACTTGGGGGCAGATCATCAAGGCGGTGCTGCTGATCACCGGCGCGGCACTGATGACGGTGACGGTCTTCGCCAAATTCGGCTTCAACTTCTCCGACATCCTCGGCTCGGCACAGGACGCGGTGCACGGTTCCAAAACCAAAGGCGTGGCTTCCCGTGACGTGCTCGCTCCCGGTGCCCAGTACGGCGGCAGCGCGACCTCCAAGCTGAACTTCGTCTCGCTCGGCCTGGCGCTGGTGCTCGGCACCGCGGGTCTGCCGCATGTGCTGATGCGGTTCTACACCGTGCCGACCGCGAAAGAAGCACGGCGCTCGGTGGTTTGGGCGATCGGCCTGATCGGCGCGTTCTACCTGTTCACCCTGGTACTGGGCTACGGTGCGGCCGCCATCGTCGGGCCGGATCGTATTCTCGCCGCGGCGGGCGGCCAGAATTCGGCGGCGCCGCTGCTGGCCTTCGAACTCGGCGGAGTCGTCCTGCTCGGCATCATTTCCGCGGTCGCCTTCGCCACCATCCTGGCGGTTGTCGCGGGGTTGACCATCACCGCATCAGCATCGTTCGCGCACGACATCTACGCGAGTGTGCTGAAGAAGGGGCAGGTCGACGAGAACAAGCAGGTCAGGGTCTCCCGGATCACCGCGGTGGTGATCGGCGCGCTGGCCATCGGCCTCGGCATCCTGGCCAATGGCCAGAACATCGCGTTCCTGGTGGCACTGGCCTTCGCGGTCGCGGCGGCGGCGAATCTGCCGACCATCGTGTACTCGCTGTTCTGGAAGCGGTTCAACACCACCGGCGCTCTGTTCAGCATGTACGGCGGCCTGATCTCGACCATCGTGCTGATCGTGTTCTCCCCCGCGGTATCAGGGACGAAGACCTCGATGATTCCGGGTTCGGATTTCGATTGGTTCCCGCTGTCGAA
>FTJU01000081.1_pt3 | contig 12748 bp, 16 predicted proteins | sample 1658961 | NCBI WGS metagenome assembly FTJU01 (sample SAMEA3914878, study PRJEB12502) | metagenome | biome: forest; material: soil | place: USA | collected 2012-03-12 | depth 0.3 m | reverse complement strand
GGCGATGGCGATGGCGATGGCGATTCGGCTACGGATGGACATGTCTGTGCTCCTGAGGGATTGCGAATGAACGGTTTTCGGGCAGGCGACAGCCGCGACCCGGATTACGGGCGCGGTGCGTCTGTCAGATCCGCAGAATCGACAATTCGGCCAGGGACAACACGGTCCACGGTGGTGCGCGTTCGCGCATCGATCGCCATTGGCGCGGTTTCGACATACCCCCACCCGGTCTGTCGAAGGTGATCCAGTAGAGCAGGACGAGCGCCAGGGCAACCGTGACGGCGGTCAGGATGAAGACGCAGGCGTGCATGCCGCCGCGTGCGTGGCCGCAACCGTCATCGGTGCAATCCGGTCTGCCGGCCGTGTTGTGGTCGACGGGCAGTGCCATGGTCGCCATCGCGTGGTGGTCGTTGGCGGGTGTGACCGCGAAAACTCCGGCGTGCATGGCGACAATGCCCGCGAGCAGCACCAATACGCCGAGCATCCGGACGAGTCCGGTGGTGCGCGAAGGTGACTGCGGTTCGACCACGGCGTCATTCTATAGCGCGCCTCAACGATGTCCGCTGATACCCCCAGACCGTATCTGGCATCGCCTAGGTATTCGCGATATCGATGACGAGCCGAGTGGGCTCGGACAGGGTGCTGACCGCGAAGGTCGGGCGATCGGTTCGCACCCCGATGAACGATTGGGTCGTGCCCTCGAAGACACCGCTCCGATACACGCCCGCGATTACCGTCGCACTGGGATCGGTGACCGGATCGGGACCCGAATACGGAGTCACACCATTGTCGAACGGATATGCCGACCCGGTGATCTGGATCTCCAGAATCGAGCGGCCCGCGACATCGACGACCTTGCCGCTGCCGTCCTCGATGGCTTCCGCGGTGTACTGCACGATCCAGCCGGGCGTGCCCGCGCCGCCGAGTTCGTAGACCACGCGATCGAAGCCCGCATGATGCCCGATCTGGATACCGGTCACGGTCAAACCCGCGTCATTCGACGGGGTTCCACGCTTGGGCAGCGCATCGCGCGGCGCGGTGCCGGGCGCGTCGGTGAAGGTGCCGGTCGTGGTCGGCGCGGTGGTCGCGGTATTCGAACCGGATCCGCCGTCGCCGCAGCCGACGAGCACCGTCGCGACGGTGAGGAGCAGCACCATCCTGTTACGCATGTGGCTGATGGTATTGGCCGCGCTGCATACCGCCGGGGATTTGCGATGACCGGTGTTTGGCATCGGAGTGTCGCCGGGATGGCGGGGTGGTCGCGATCCATCGGCAACGATCTAGCACACTTGAGGTGTGGGAGATGTCGAGGACGTACTTGGCCGATTGCGGCGGTATCCGGATGTGGAGGCGCTGAACCTCTATGCCGTCGATGCCGCCGACCGGCTGATTCTCGATGTCGCCGCCGATGCCATCGATGCCGCCGGCAGTGGGCGGATCGCGGTGATCGGCGACGCCTACGGTGCGCTCACCCTCGGTGCGATCGCCGGGCATGGGCTGCGCGATGTCCGGGTCCATCAGGACCTGCTGACCGGTGAACTCGCCTTGGCCAATAACGCCCGCACGCTTGGTCTCGCGGATCGTTATGTCGCACAAGCGCTTTCCGAAGAGTTGCTCGCCGACGCCGAGGTCGTGCTGCTGCGGCTACCGCGCATGCTCGCCGGACTGACCGAGGTCGCCGATGCCATCGCCCGCTATGCCGATCCGAAAGTGGTCGTATTCGCGGGCGGCCGTGACAAATATCTGACCAAGTCCATGAACGACGTACTGGCCGATTCCTTCTCGCAGGTGCGCGCCAGCCGGGGGCGGCAGAAATCCCGCACGCTATTGGTGAGCGGGCCGAAACCTGTTGCCGCGCCGCCATTTCCGATGCGGGAGCGAATCGACGATATCGATATCGACGTGGTCGCGCACGGCGCCGCGTTTTCCGGCGCCAAACTGGATATCGGAACCCGATTCCTGTTGCAACATTTCAAATGGATGAAACCCGATGCCCGCGATGCCATCGATCTCGGTTGCGGCACCGGTATTCTGGCGGTCGCGCTGGCCAAGGCACGGCCCGGCATCCGGGTGGTCGGCACCGATCAGTCGGCCGCCGCCGTGGCATCGGCGCGAGCGACCGCCGAGGTCAACGCCGTTGCCGATCGGGTGACAGTGGTGCGCGACGACGCCATGTCCGCGGCTGCCGACAACAGCGCCGATCTGGTGCTGTGCAATCCGCCGTTCCATATCGGTGCGGCGGTGCACACCGGATCGGCGATCAAGATGTTCGCCGAAACCGGTCGGGTACTGCGCCCCGGCGGTGAACTGTGGACGGTTTACAACTCACATCTGAACTATCGCGGCGTGGTCCAGCGGATGGTCGGTCAGACCGAGGTGATCGGCCGCAATCGGAAATTCACGGTGACGCGATCCGTGCGTGGACTGCGCGACGTCCAGCGGTAGTCCGATTTGTCCGTAGCGAAGGGTTGCTCGGGAAGTCCACCGGGCCGATGTGCGCTTCTGCCATCTCGGATGGCCTGCTTGGGAGCGCAGTCGAGCAGTCCGGGTCCGTGGTCCAGCGATCGTCAGTTGAGCGACGTATCGCCTGGAGAGAGGCGCTTCTCGATCTCGGCCTGCTCAACTAGCTCGCTATAGGCGGCGGGGTCGTCGAGATCCGACACGTTCACGATGCCGCCAGTTGACCACGGAATCGGACACGGAGGTGCGTGTTCGGGGTCGGGGCACAGCAGTACCTTGATGCGGTCCATGACCTCTTCGGCCTGTTGCCTGATCGCGAAAATACCAACTCGCAGCTCCCACACACCCTGACTCTCCGACATCGTTCCATTCTTCCGTGGTGATTTGGTCTGTAGCACAACGGTTTTCACGCTGGGCAGGACGACACCGCGGATCGCCCATGGCCAGATCTTCCGCTTACGCGGTGGGACCGAAGCAGGCCCAGTTTGTGATGTGCCGGGCCTGCGACGGTTGATGCAACCGACTGCGCTACGGGGCGGCGGGGGCGGAGTCGGGCAGTCCGGAAAAGAAGTCCGCCAACACCGCGTTGTCGGCGTAGGCGAGCTGGGTGGTGGCGGCTGTGTGCCGTCGCGCTGGCTCGACTGACACGGCACCTGGCAGCCATGGTCAGCCGGATGACGCTGCTACGACAAATCCGCGCGCTGCCCGCGGACGATGTGCCCTTGCGCGTGTTCGGGTCGCTGTGGAGATCCCCACGGTGGGATGGCGAATCCACACCGCGGCCCGATAGGTCCTAGGTATGCAGTATCAGCGGTCGCGGAAGCTGGTCATTGATGATGGCCGTATGGAGGCGGGGGAGGTCGGCGGGTAGTAGTTTGTCGCGACATCCAGCCAGTTCTTGGCTGGTCCACCAGTGCCAACCGAGGAGTCCGGCACGTTCGTTGGCGGTGTGCTTCGGCGCGAGCGCCGGGGCGGTGTCGGCGACGCGGGCGAGATAAACACTGTCGCGGCGGTGGTGCTGGCGGCCCCGATAGGTGAATCGACTTTCGCGGTCCCACAGGTGCCGGCCGATCTCATCGACCACAATTCCGGTCTCCTCGGCGAGTTCACGCCGCGCGGTCTCGCGCGGGGTCTCGCCCGGATCGCAGCCGCCTCCAGGCAGTTCCCACCAACGGTGGTGGGGATTGTCGGGGTCCAGGGCGTGAATCAGCAGCACCCGGTCCTCGGGGTCGAGTAGCAGCACACGCGCTCCGAGCCGCAGCACGGGAATGTCGGTGGCAGGCATGAGTCCTTGCAGGTCGGCGGCCGGTTGGCATGGCCGCCGACTGGCGAGCGACCCGGATAGGTCAGAACAGCGTGTCGGGTTCGCTGACGGCGGCCGGATCGGAGACTACCAACCGGGGGCCGGGGTCGATCGACAGCCGCGCCAACAGCCCGGAGTGGTCGGTCAGCCGATCCAATCGGGGTTGATGAATGTAGGTGCAGTCCAGCACGGTTGCAGTCAGATCGGTGCCGGTGTGCAGGTGGTCGTAGCGGTAGCCATCACCGGTGCGCCCGACCCAGGAGTGTTCGATCAGATCCGGGTGCAGCGCCCGGAACGCGTCGATCAGGCCACAGTCTGTGGTGAGGCGGCGGTAGAAGTCGTACTCGAATTCGGCGAAGAACCGATAGTGGGGCTGATGGCCGGGTTCGAGAACATTCAGATCGCCCAGAAACACGGTTCGGTCTGTAGGGCGGGCGGTGAGGCTGGTCAAGCAGGCGTGCAACCATTTCCGCTTGCGGTCGGTCTTGTCCGCGCTGGCGTCGCGCGAAGGCACGTAGGCGCCGATGATCTCGATCGGACCCGACAGGGTCGCCACGGTAATCGCGGCCGCGCGGGCGGGTAGGTACGCGATCCGGTCACCGAAATCGCTCGGGGCGCACAGCAGGCGGCTGATCACCATGACTCCGTAGTCCCCGGCCTCGGGTATGGGGTAGTGCACGCGGTAGCCAGCGGCGGTGAAGGTGTCAGCCAGCAGGCGGCATCCTGTGCTGTCCTTGGTTTCGGTCAGCACGAGGACGTCTTCGTCTCGTGCTGCTAGCCACTGGATCTGGCGTTCGGCGCGTTGCGGTGAAGGGTTTTGGATGTTGAGGGTGAGCAGGCTCAGTTCGGTCATGCCGGTGTTCTCCGCTGGCATAGTTGCAGGATGTGGTCGGCGAGCATGGCGGCGATGCTCTCACATGAGCGGCGCGTGGTGTCGATTTCCATGACCGGCCAGCCCATTTGCCGCAGCTCGGTCGCAGCGGCGGTGTAGAGGTCGGTTTCGATGCGGCTCGCCCCGGGGTGCCGCTCGTAGCGACTGTGCGGGCCGCGGCGGGCGAGTCGGTGTTGCAGCACCGGAACCTCGGCGGATAGCAGCACCGTGAGATCGGGGGTCCGGATACCGCGGTGCAGTTGCCAGATCACCTCGGCGCTGATGCCGTCCATGCCTTGCAGCACCAGCGAGGACGGTAGGTAGCGGTCGCACACCACGATTCGGCCTTCAGCCACGGCGGGATCTATCTCGGTGGCGAGGTGGTGGTGACGGTCTCCGGCGATCAGACAGGCCATCGCCATGCCGCGGTAGGTGTGGGTGCCAGCACGCAGGTGCTCACCCAGTGGGGTTTGGGTCGGCTCACACGTCGTCAACGGCGTTACCCCACAGGCGGTCAGCGCGGCGGCTACCGCGCCGATGAGGCTCGACTTGCCCACTGCGCCAGGGCCGTCGATGGTGACGAACACTCCGGATTCGCGGTTCATGCGACCGTCAGTGGCAGCAACCGCCGCCCCTCTGTGGTGACCGGGCACACCTCGGCATCCACAGCGCCGATGCGCTGCCCGGAGGCGATCACCGCGGCCGGGCAGCCCTTCCCGCAAGCGTCCGTCAATTCGCAGCTTGCACACGTCGGATTCGTCCCCATCCGCAGCCTCGACGCCGGGTAGGCGTCCAGGCGGTCGGCGATATCGGTGTCGTCGAGGATGTTGCCGACGATGAACTCACCCGGCTCATGCTGGGATTGTGGGGTTTTCGCCGCGAAAACCAGATACGGGCACACGGTGGTCTCGCCCCGGGTGAACACGTAGATGATCGTGCCCGCCTCGCACCCGGCCAGTGGCAATGCTGCCGTGTTGGGAAACCGGATATGCACCACATCCAAGCCCTCGGAGGTGAATGGTGCGGTCAACTCGTAAATGTGACTCATGTGCTCGTCGGTCGCGGCGAGCGCGCGCCGGGTTTTCACGCCGCGCCCCATCGACCCGAGCGGGTTCATCAGAACGTATGCCGCGCCGTACTCGACAGCGAATTCGCACAGCTGCCGATACTCCTCGTCTTGGGCCAGCGAGTTCGGTGTGCACAGCAGGCCTTGCAGAATTCCCTCGCGGGCAAGGGATTTCGTGGTCTCAATCGTGGTGTGAAAGCTGGCTCGGCTGCCGCGGAACTTGCCATGCGACTCGGGTGCGAACCCGTCTAGTAAGACGTTGGCGTGCACGCCCCCGATTCCGGCGAGCTCCGCGATGGCCTCGTCGTCGAGGGTGGTGGCATTGGTGCACACTCCGACTCCCATCCCGGCGGCGCGGAAGGCTCGCACTACGTCGAGGAACTGCGGGTGAAGTGTCGGTTCGCCACCGGTCAGCGTGACTCGCTCAACCCGCGCCTTCGCCAGCCGGGGAATGACCTTGTCCACGATGTCGTCGTAGGCCATCGTCGCGCCCTGCTTGGTCGCCGACACGAAGCAGTGCGCGCACCCGAGATTGCACCGTTCATCGATCTGTACCAGCGCTTTTCGCGACCCATCGCTGACTGTTGTGCGGAAATAGCACGATGACGCGTGTCCGTCGCCGCCGATGCTGAGTGTTCCCATGTCGACCTTTCTTATGGGTTGCTGGATCTAGCGGTCACGCTCAGTTCTGGCCGTCGTCGTCCTCGTTTGCGGCCTCATTCCAGTGATCGCCCGCACTAAATCGGGTTCTCGTCCCTGTATCGCTCCCATTGCTGCTCACTTCCTTTGGGGTTCGGTGGATATGGCTGGGTAATCGCGTTGGTGGGTTTGCTCCCGGCGTGACCGTGACGACGCGCGGGGAGTTTTCTCGGTGAGGTGGATTGCCTCACGGACCAGGGCGGCGAAGGTATCACCGTGTCTGGAGGAACTCGGCGGGAAAGTTTGTGCGGTGTATTCCGCATAGAGGGCGGCATCGACTCGTCTTCGTGGCCAACACTGTTCGGGGCAGGAGTGGTGGATGCCCATGGCGTGGACAGCGTCGTCACTGGTTAGTACACCGGGGTCGACGCGGCAGTCGTCGAGGCCGGTCATGACAGCCAGCCCGGCCGGTTGTCGACCCACACGACCGGCCGGGGAATGGTGCCGTCGCCGATGCACGCCCACAGGGTGGAGGTGGGCATGTCGTGGTATCGGGCCCTGATGGCATTGCCGTCGGCGAATCGTATGGTGGGCGGCCGCGGGAACGGTTCACCGTTGGGGGTCCATGCGTGGATGCATGCGAGCGACCAGCCCGGGTGGTCGCCAACGTGGATGTCGGGCGAGGGAACCCAAACGCGGGTGCCGTGCCGCCAGGCGGACAGTCTCGACGCGGACAGACCAGCTATGAGCGCGAACTGGACGAGGCCGAAGTAGCGGCGGATCCCGGCGTCGCGTGAGTCCGGCCGGTACGTGGCAGCCGTGGTCATCTGGCGGGCGGGGAGTCTCACCGTTCGCCCCATTCACGGACCGCATCAGCTATCCGCTCGACGAACTCAACCGACTGGCCGATCGGGCGCGGTGGCCCAACGAACGCAGCCCGCTCGGGCAACTCGGCGATCTCGGTGTCGACTACGGAGGTGGCGTCGACGTCGATGAACGCTGTCCCGAGCGTGGGAGTGCCTTCCAGTTCGGGTTCGGGCATCTCGACGGCGTCGAATTCGTCGACCCATCCGTCGTCGCCGACGAGTCCGACTGTGCCGTCGCTGAACTCGATGTAGCCGCTCACTGGCTCACCACCGCCCCGTAGGAGAGGGCGGTCAGGTACTGTTCGCAGCCTCCGTGCCCCGCGTGCGAGGACAGCAGGTAGCGGGCGTGTTCGACGTCCTCGACGGCAGGAGTGTCGGCGCAGTCGAGAGCGCGGGTCTGCCACCGCGCTAGGACGGTCGCGGGAAGTGCGTCACGCGACATCGGCACTCCCCATCAGATATGCGGTGGCCGCGACGAATTGGATGCACCCGAAGCTGTGGGTGGAGTGTTGGCGCATTGCGCGGTATGAGGCGTCGCAGTCGGTGCGGCGCAGCGATACCCGCGCGCTCACCGCGACCACGTCGCTGGCTTGATCCGGCGAGCATCGACGAGGACCCGGAACGCTGCCGCCTTCGCATCGCAATCGTCGGCGCTGCAGTTGATGCGTTCCTGCATGACCCGGCTCGCCTGCTCCACTGTGTATGGCCTTGCGGGGGCATGGTGACAGGTCCAGGGTTCGCGTTCGACGCGATAGATGATCTCAGCGGCTGGTATCCCGCCTTCCGGCAACGGGTTTGGCCCGTACCTTTGACGCGCGGCGTGGATGCTGAGTGCGACCACAGAGCAGGTCGCGATGATGACGACGAAAAGTGTTGCGGGCATTGGGCGATACCCCTCGGTGCGTTGTTCGATTGGAAGGCACCCAGGGTCAGGGGCTCCGGGGGAGGAGTTGTCGCTACAGCAGTGGACTCGGCGGGCCGGGTCGCTGTAGCGAACGGGGAGCTCGTCCCGACGCTGGATGCAAATCTGACGTTAAGCTGCGGTCTCATGTCGAAGGGGTACGTTTTGTACCTCATGCCATTACGCTGAACAGACTGGAGACATAAGGGGGTTACCGATGTCTGGTTCTGCTGAGGACATGCCGGTCGGGCTCCGGATCAAGCGGCAGCGTGAACGGGTCGGGATGTCACGGCCCGTGTTGGCGAACTTGGTGGGCAAGTCCGCGGAGTGGTTGAAGGCTGTCGAGATTGGTCGGCTCCAGACGCCGCGGTTGCCGATGCTTTTGCGGATCGCGCAGGCACTCGAGCTGGATGACTTGGCAGAGTTGACGGGCAACGAGCACGCTGTGCCGGTGTCAGTTTTCGCGGGCGAGCGCCACGCCGCCCTCAGCGATGTCCAGTCAGCCCTGACGGATTTCCGGCTCGGTCCACCAGAGCGTGCTTCGAGCGCCCAATATCTAGCTGAACGGCTACGGCAGGCGTGGCAAGTGCGCCACTCGAGCCCTGACCATCGCACCCAACTTGGAGCGTTGCTGCCCGGATTGATCCGGGACGCACAGAGGGCCGCCCGCACACCCGGGGAGGAACGCCGGGCCGCGCGCCGCGTCCTTGCTGGCGTCTACCAGCTAGCCGACTTTTACGTCGCGTATCAGCCCGCGCCGGAGCTGGTTTGGCTGGTCGCCGACCGTGCGCTGAACGAGTCCTACGAAGCGGACGATCCGTACATCATCGCGTGCAGTGCGTGGGCGATGGTGCAGGCGCTGCGGGACTCTGGGCGTTGGGATGAGGCGATCGATCTGTCCCACAGCGCGATGGAACGGCTCGCGCCGTACATCGAGCGGGACGGGACCTCCGACGATTGGCGCGGCATCGTCGGCGCCCTCCAGTCGGAGGTAGCGTACGTGCATGCTCGGCGCGGCCGGTATGGCGACGCGTGGTCGTATTGGGAGCGCGCCGATCAGACTGCCCGCAAGCTGGGTGCGGAGTATCGGCATATACAGACGTCGTTCTCCCGCCCGGTCGTGGCGGCGCACGCGACCACGCTCGGCGTGGAGCTTCAACGTCCCGGCGAAGCGTTGCAGGCGGCAGCGAAGTTTGACGCCGACCAGATCGTGTCACTGCCTCGGCGGAGCCGTCATTTCATCGAGGTGGCGCGAGCGCACGCACAGCGTGACGAGATGGTGGCGGCGCTTGCGTTGCTGGCGAAGTCGTTCCGTACGGCCCCGGAGACGATCCGCTACAACGGGTATGCCCGCGAGATGTTGCATGATCTGTTGAAGCGTCCGCCCTCGGGGATGCGTGCCGATGTTCGCGAGCTCTGCAACGACGTCGGCATCACGCGCTGATCCTCTCGAATCGAAACCGCTCCGGAAGCCCGCGTGAACCCGCCAAGCCCAAGGTCTTCGGGGCGGTTTCTTATGCGATGGGTCAGTTCGGAATGAGTGCCAAGGTGCCGCAGCCCTCGAAGTCCTTCGGATTGTTAGCATCGCCATCTCAGGAACCAACGCCGCCTTGCCGTACGTTGAATTGGACATAACAGGCCCTTCCGCATGCTGACCTGGGCTCTGGTCATCAGTAGCATCGGCTTGACTGAGACGACATTAGGAGGCGTGCTTTGCGCACCACTAGCAATCCGGTTTTCAGACAGCTCCCTCGGCAAGAGGGCAGTGGCTATGCCAACTTCGGGTCAGGGGTGACGGGCGCGGGCCAGACGACCCAGCAGTACGGCCAGTACCCGCAGTATCCCCAGTATCAGCAGGCCCCGACGACGCGGGCCATGACCATCGACGATGTGGTCACCAAGACCGCCATCACACTCGGTGTGCTCGCGCTGTCGGCAATCGTCTCCTATGGTCTGACCAACGCGAACAACGCGCTGGCACCGCTGTTCGTCTTCGGTGGTGGTCTGATCGGCTTCGTGCTGGTGCTGGTCGCGACCTTCGCCAGGAAGATGGACAACCCGGTTGTCGTGCTCTCGTACGCGGTCTTCGAGGGGCTGTTCATCGGCGCGTTCTCGTTCATCTTCACGAATATCGAATTCGGCGGCGTCGGCGGCAAACCGCTGATCGCGCAGGCCGTGCTGGGCACCTTCGGCGTCTTCGCGGGCATGCTCGTGGTCTACAAGACCGGCGCGATCCGCGTCACCCCGCGCTTCACCCGGATGATCTTCGGCGCGATGATCGGCATTCTGGTCCTGATCGTTGGCAACGTGATCGCCAGCTTCTTCATCGACGGTGGCCTCGGCCTGCGCGACGGCGGCCCGCTCGCCATCGTCTTCAGCCTGGTGGCGATCGGGGTCGCGGCGTTCAGCTTCCTGCTCGACTTCGACGCCGCCGATCAGCTCATCCGCGCCCAGGCCCCGGAGAAGGCCGCCTGGGGCGTCGCCCTCGGCCTGACCGTCACTCTGGTCTGGCTCTACACCGAAATCCTGCGCCTGCTGAGCTACTTCAATAACGACTAGCGCTTCGGCGACTGAGAACGGCTCCCTCCCCGATCGGGGAGGGAGCCGTTGTTTTGTGGCTCGAGCACCGCCATCGGGCTCAGGCGGCGATGCCGAGACCGGCCGCAATGATGACCGGGATCATGTACAGCAGCGGGAACGGGATGTGGCCGTAGGCATGGGCCCGGATATTGGTGATGACGGCGCCGGTGAAGTAGAGCACAACGCAGATCGCGGCGGCGTAGCCGATCACCGGGATCCACAGGCCGACAATGAGTCCGACCGCGCCCGCGGCCTTGGCCAGGCCGAGCCAGTTCCACCACGACTCGGGCACGCGGTATTCGACCAGCGGATCGACGACGAATTTCGCCCGCCGCAGCAGCGAGAAGCCCGAGAAGCCGACCCACGCGGCGGCGAGAACGGTGACGATGACATATGCGGTGTGCATGGAACGGGCTCCTTCGGAACAGGTTCAGCTGGTGGTTCGCTGAGTAGACGGAGCCCGGGTGGAAAGTGTGACATCAGCGAGCGGAGCCCAACCGGTGAAACGTCGAACGGCCCCCTATCGCGCCGGATAGGAAGCCGTTCAACAGATTTCGTGGGCATCCCGAGGGATGCGCGATCAGCTCAGGCGCTCGATGACCATGGCCATGCCCTGACCGCCGCCGACACACATGGTCTCCAGACCGAACTGCTTGTCGTGGGTCTGGAGGTTGTTGATGAGGGTGGCGGTGATGCGGGCACCGGTCATGCCGAACGGGTGGCCGAGGGCGATGGCGCCACCGGACACGTTCAGCTTGTCGAGGTCCATATTCAGCTCGCGGGCGGAGCCGAGGACCTGGACGGCGAATGCTTCGTTGATCTCGTACAGGTCGAGGTCGTCGATGGTCATCCTGGCGGTCTTCAGGGTCTTGCGGACCGCCTCGATCGGGCCGAGGCCCATGATTTCGGGGGACAGGCCAGAGACACCGGTCGCGACGATGCGCGCCAGCGGGGTCAGGCCCAGCTCCTTGGCCTTGGTGTCGCTCATGACGACCAGTGCGGCGGCACCATCGTTGAGCGGGCAGGCGTTACCGGCGGTAATGGTGCCATCGGGGCGGAACACCGGCTCGAGCTTCGAGACCTTCTCATAGGTGGTGCCGGCACGCGGGCCGTCGTCAGTGGTGACGACGGTGCCGTCGGGCAGGGTCACCGGGGTGATTTCCCGCTCGAAGAAACCGGCCTTGATGGCCTCCTCGGCGCGATTCTGCGAGCGCACGCCCCAGTGGTCCTGATCTTCACGGCTGATGCCGGTGTACTGGGCGACGTTCTCGGCGGTCTGGCCCATCGCGATGTAGACGTCGGGCAGGGTTCCGGCCGCACGTGGATCGGTCCACACGTCCGCGCCACCTTCGGCGCGCTTGGCGGTGCGAGCCTCGGCCTCGGCGAACTGTGGGTTGTGGGTGTTGGGCCAGCCGTCGGCGGTTCCCGTCGGGAACCGCGATACGGTCTCGACGCCGGCGGAGATGAATACATCGCCCTCACCGGCCTTGATGGCGTGGAAGGCCATCCGGGTGGTCTGCAGCGACGAGGAGCAGTAGCGGTTCAGGGTGACGCCGGGCAGGGTGTCGTAGCCCAGCTGCACGGCCACGCTGCGCGCCATATTGAAACCGCCCTCACCGGCGGGCTGACCGCAGCCCAGGATCAGATCGTCGATCTGGGTGGGGTCGAGCGCGGGAACCTTGTCCAGGGCCGCGCGGACCATCTGGGCCGCGAGGTCGTCCGGCCGCATGCTCACCAGCGAGCCCTTTCCGGCGCGGCCGATCGGCGAGCGAGCGAAGGAAACGATGACGGCCTCAGGCATGAGGACTCCTTTGTCGGACGGTCAGGGTGCGCCCGGACGGTGTCCGAAACGCGGTCTTCGAACCGTTTGTTACTTATGCGTTCGGATCGAATCTACGTCGGGTCCTGATGGGCGGGAAGCCGGGGGCGCCTCCGCGAGTGCCTCGATCAGGACCGGCAGCAGCAGACCGGCCGCCAGTTCGTAACCCGCCGCCGAGGGGTGGAATCCGTCCTCGGAGAACATGGCGGGTCGGAAGCTTGTGGCGCGGCTCAGGCAGGCGGG
>FTJU01000810.1_pt2 | contig 12753 bp, 8 predicted proteins | sample 1658961 | NCBI WGS metagenome assembly FTJU01 (sample SAMEA3914878, study PRJEB12502) | metagenome | biome: forest; material: soil | place: USA | collected 2012-03-12 | depth 0.3 m | reverse complement strand
GCGTCGAACAGGTCCAGCGCCTCCTTCGTCGGCATTGGCGTCACACCCATGCGGGTCAGGCGAGCGCGGTCCTTCTCGTCCATGCCACCGGTATTGGAGGTGTCCTCCGCCCACCAGCCCCAGGCCATCGACGTGGCGGCCAGGCCGCGGTGGTAGCGGTGCCGGGCCAGGCTGTCGGCGAATACATTGGCCGCGCCGTAGTTGGCCTGGCCCGCACTACCGAAAGTGCCTGCGGCAGAGGAGAACAGCACGAACATCGACAGATCCAGATGCTGGGTCAGCTCGTGCAGATGCCACGCGCCGTACGCCTTGGCCGGCAACACCGCGTCCAGGTGCTCGGGTGTCAGCGCGGCGAAGGTGGCATCGGCCAGCGCCGCGGCCAGATGCACGACGCCGCCGAGCGGATGCTGGGCGGGGATCGAATCGAGCACGCCCGCCAAGGCATCCCGATCACCGGCATCGCAGGTGGCCACCGTGACCTGTGCGCCCGCGGCGGCAAGTTCCGCGATCAGCTCCCCGACACCCGTGGCTCGGGAACCGCTCCGGCTGGTCAACAGCACATGCTTTGCACCGTAAGCGTTCACGAGATGCCGCGCGATGATCGCGCCGATGGTGCCCGTGCCACCGGTGATCAGGACCGTCGACTCCGGATCGAAGGCGGGCGGCCAGGTGAGCACCACCTTGCCGGTATGGCGCGCCTCGGACAGGAGGCGCAGCGCCGACGATGCCTGACGAATATCGAAGCGGTGCAGGGGCAGTGGGGCCAGGTCACCGTTCGCGAACAGGTCCGCGAGTTCGGCGAGCAGGCTACCGAGGACATCCGCGCCGAGCGCGCCGAGTTCGAACGTCTGATAGCTCGCGTCATGGTCGGAGCGCACCTGATCGGCGTCGCGCACCACGCCACGGGCGATCTCCACGAACCGGCCGCCGGGGGCCAGCAGACCCAGCGAGCTGTCGGTGAAGGTGTCCGGCAGCAGGTTCAGGACGATATCGGCGGATAGATCCGCGAACCGGACGGCGAATTCGGCGGACCGGGAATCGGCAAGATGAGTTTCGGCGAAGCCCATACCGCGCAGGGTGTCCCGCTTGCCGCGCGACGCCGTGGCCAGTACATCCAGGCCGAGACGGCGAGCCAGGTTCACCGCGGCGGTGCCCACACCACCGGTGGCGGCATGTACCAGCACCCGTTCCCCAGGCTGAGCCGCTGCGCCGGTGGCTTACCTGACCGCGCTGTACGCCTTGCGTGAGGTCGCCGCGGCTCAGCCTGGGGAACGGGTGCTGGTACATGCCGCCACCGGTGGTGTGGGCACCGCCGCGGTGAACCTGGCTCGCCGTCTCGGCCTGGATGTACTGGCCACGGCGTCGCGCGGCAAGCGGGACACCCTGCGCGGTATGGGCTTCGCCGAAACTCATCTTGCCGATTCCCGGTCCGCCGAATTCGCCGTCCGGTTCGCGGATCTATCCGCCGATATCGTCCTGAACCTGCTGCCGGACACCTTCACCGACAGCTCGCTGGGTCTGCTGGCCCCCGGCGGCCGGTTCGTGGAGATCGCCCGGGGCGTGGTGCGCGACGCCGATCAGGTGCGCTCCGACCATGACGCGAGCTATCAGACGTTCGAACTCGGCGCGCTCGGCGCGGATGTCCTCGGTAGCCTGCTCGCCGAACTCGCGGACCTGTTCGCGAACGGTGACCTGGCCCCACTGCCCCTGCACCGCTTCGATATTCGTCAGGCATCGTCGGCGCTGCGCCTCCTGTCCGAGGCGCGCCATACCGGCAAGGTGGTGCTCACCTGGCCGCCCGCCTTCGATCCGGAGTCGACGGTCCTGATCACCGGTGGCACGGGCACCATCGGCGCGATCATCGCGCGGCATCTCGTGAACGCTTACGGTGCAAAGCATGTGCTGTTGACCAGCCGGAGCGGTTCCCGAGCCACGGGTATCGAGGAGCTGATCGCGGAACTTGCCGCCGCGGGCGCACAGGTCACGGTGGCCACCTGCGATGCCGGTGATCGGGATGCCTTGGCGGGCGTGCTCGATTCGATCCCCGCCCAGCATCCGCTCGGCGGCGTCGTGCATCTGGCCGCGGCGCTGGCCGATGCCACCTTCGCCGCGCTGACACCCGAGCACCTGGACGCGGTGTTGCCGGCCAAGGCGTACGGCGCGTGGCATCTGCACGAGCTGACCCAGCATCTGGATCTGTCGATGTTCGTGCTGTTCTCCTCTGCCGCAGGCACTTTCGGTAGTGCGGGCCAGGCCAACTACGGCGCGGCCAATGTATTCGCCGACAGCCTGGCCCGGCACCGCTACCACCGCGGCCTGGCCGCCACGTCGATGGCCTGGGGCTGGTGGGCGGAGGACACCTCCAATACCGGTGGCATGGACGAGAAGGACCGCGCTCGCCTGACCCGCATGGGTGTGACGCCAATGCCGACGAAGGAGGCGCTGGACCTGTTCGACGCCGCCCTACGGACCGGCCGCCCGTATGTGCTGCCGGTCGGTATGGACCTGTCGCTGCTGCGGGTGGCCGCCCAGGTGACCGAGCTGCCGCCGTTCTTCCGGGCGCTGCTGCACACTCGGCCGCGCGCCACCCAGCAGATGAGCGACTCCTCGCAGCTGGCCAAGCGGCTGGCGGGGCTGAGCCCGACCGAGCAGCACGAGGTGATCGTGGATCTGCTCAGGACGCCGATTTCCATGGTGCTGGGCTACAACTCGCCCGATGCGGTACTGCCGGACCGCGAGTTCACCGAGATGGGTGTGGACTCGCTCAGTTCCATCGAGCTCGGCGCGCATCTGCGCGCGATCACCGGTGTGAAGCTGGCCAATTCGGTCATCTTCCAGTACCCGACGGTCAATCTGCTGGCCCGCCACGTGCTCGATCAAGTGACGCCGCAGGACGCGGAACTGGCGGATCCGATCGTGACCGAGGTGGAAATGTTGCTGGAGCGCCTGGCCACCATCCACGGTGAAACACAGATGCCCGACGAACTGCTGGCCCGGCTCTCCGGCGCGGTCGGTCGGCTGGGCGGATCCGCTGCCCCAGAGGCGGTTTCGTGACCCGTTTGCTCGCTGTGAGCGACCTGCACATCGGCCATACGGGGAATCGGGAAATGGTGGCGGCGATCCGGCCCGATTCCCCGGACGACTGGCTGATCGTGGCGGGCGATGTGGCGGAGAAGACCGACGCGATCCGGTGGGCGCTCGGGACGCTGCGCGACCGGTTCGCGAAGGTGATCTGGGTACCCGGCAATCACGAATTGTGGACCACCGCAAGGGATCCGCTGCATCGTCGGGGTGAGGGACGCTACCAGCATCTGGTCGACGTATGCCGGGCCATGGACATCGTCACACCCGAGGATCGCTACCCTGTGTGGGAAGGGCAGGGCGGCCCGGTGCTGCTGGTGCCGATGTTCCTGCTCTACGACTACAGCTTTCTGCCGCCGGGAGCGCGCACCAAACGGGAGGGCCTCGCGCTGGCCGAGGCCCGCGGGTCGGTCGCCACCGACGAGCAGCTGCTCGCCTGCGACCCGTACGCCGCGCCGGAGGACTGGTGCTGGCAGCGTGTCCAGTACACCCGCACGCGGCTCGATGCGATCGATCCCGGGATGCCGCTGGTCCTGATCAATCACTTCCCGCTGACGCGTCATCCGGTCGAGCGGTTGGTCCGGTCGGAGTTCGCGCTGTGGTGCGGCACCGAACTGACCGCCGACTGGCATCGCCGCTACAACGTGCGCTGTGTCGTTTACGGGCACTTGCACATTCGCCGCACCGATCACTTCGACGGGGTGCGCTTCGAGGAAGTGTCGATCGGCTATCCACGGGAATGGCGACGGCGGGGACGGCCCGAACCGCTGCTGCGGGAAATACTTCCGGGCCGGAGTGAATCGCCACGTGCGAGGAGTGCGCTGGGCCGCCGGGCCGCCGCCCGCGCATGGCGGCTCGCTCGCGGTCTGACCAGACAGGACGAATCCCGACCAGTAATCGATGAACAAGGAACGCTGCCACGATGACCGACCCGATCGCCGGGCGACAAGGACTCGAGCAGGCCCTCGGTACGGGGCTGACCGCTGTCGACCTGATGTCCGATGACCACTGTGCCGACCTGCTGGCCCTGCTCGACGACGCGCCCCGGCGCGATCGCGCGCTGGCCGAGACCGAACTGGCCGACAATCTCGCCCGCCAGCCGCGCGCGCTGCGATTCGTGCTGCGGGCGGTGCTGCTGAGGAGACGGCGATGACTGAGAAAATGATCCGCGATCAGCTGGAGAAGCTGGCTGCCGCGCTGCACGTGCCCAGTTCGCGCATCGAGTACCTGAGCTTCCTGAGCGGTGAGCAGCTGGCGGTGCTGCGCGAGGAGATCGTGCGCGTGCTGCACACCCGCTATCCGCGTGAATACCGGCGGTTCTCGGTACTGGCGCGGCGGGTTCCGCTGCGCTTCGCGCTGCCGCTGGCCACCCGGGTGCTGCCGCCGCGCATTCTCGGCCGCTCGCTGTCGGCCGGACTGCTCGACGGGCGCAGTGCGGCCTCGCTGGCCGTGCTGTCGACCATCGATCCCGTGGTGGTAGCCGATGCCGCGCCCTTCCTCAATCCGGCCGTCGTCGGCCGACTGGCGGAGCTGGCCTCACCGGAGCTGATCAGCGGTGTGATGACGGAACTCATGGCGCGTAACGACTTCGACACCGCGGATCTGTTCGTCGATATCTTCACCAGCTATGTGATGACCTCGGGCGGTCAGGTTCGCGCACCGGCGGCGAAGCCGGAAATGGTGCCCGTACGTGGTTTCCGGAGTCTGCTGCGCGGTATCGGGCGGCAACCGTGATCGCGGCGAGCCGATCCGACCTCGAGGTGGTCGTGGTCGGTGCCGGGTTCTCCGGTATCTGCGCCGCGATCCGATTGCGGCAGGTCGGGATCCACGACTTCGTGGTGCTCGAAAAAGCCGACGATGTGGGCGGTATCTGGCGAGACAATACCTATCCCGATGTGGGCGTGGATATTCCGATTTGGGGTTACTGCTTTTCTTTCGAACCGAATCCGGACTGGCGCCATGCCTATGCCAAAGGGCACGAACTTCAGATCTACGCGGACCGATGTGTCGAAAAGTACGGGGTGCGTGAGCATTTGCGGCTCGGCACCGAGGTGACCGGGATGCGATTCGACGACGATCTGGACCTATGGGTCCTGCAGACCGGGAGGGGGCCGATACGGGCTCGCTTCGTGATCAATGCCTACGGGGCACTCGGACATCCCAAGATGCCCGATATCCCGGGACTGGACAGCTTCGGAGGCGCGGTGATACACAGCGCCCGTTGGGATCACACGGTGTCGCTGGCGAGCCGGGTCGGGGTGATCGGTACCGGATCCTCTGCGGTGCAGATCATTCCCGAGGCCGCCGAGCGGGCCGAGCGGCTCACCGTCTTCCAGCGCACGCCTATCTGGGTGATACCCAAGCCCGACTTTCGCATTCCGCGACTGCTGCGCATGGGTTTTCGAATGTTCCCGTTCATGCTGAGGTTTGCGCGTTGGATCGTGCTCCTGTGGCTGGAAGTGTTGTACAACGGCGTCTTCCGGTTCAAGTTGCCGTTCGCGGTGACCGCCCTGGAGTGGCTGGCGGGCACGGCCCTGCGCGCCCAAGTACCCGATCTCGAACTGCGCGCACGGCTTTCGCCGCACTATCGGTTCGGTTGCAAGTTCTTGACGTTGTCCAACAGGTATTACAAGACCTTCGCTCGCGACAATGTGCGGCTGGTGCCCGAGAATATCGAGTCGGTCGACGCGACTGGGGTCGTCACCGCGGACGGGCAGCACCATGAGCTCGACACCCTGGTTATGGCAACGGGTTTCGAGGTATTCGAGCGCACCAGCTTGCCCCGCTATCCGATCACCGGCACCGGCGGCGTGGATCTGGGCGACTACCTGCACGACAATCGCAATGTCTGTTACGAGGGCGTCACCCTGCCACCGTGTCCGAACGCGTTCATCATTCACGGCCCGTACTCGATGACCGGGTCGTTCTTCGTGACCATCGAGAACGCGGTCGCGCACGCCGTGCGGTGCATCACCGAGGCGCAGGGGCGCGGTGCGACCCGGGTCGCGGTGAAGGCCGAACCCTATGCTCGGTTCGCCAAGGAGATGATCGCCCGGCAGGCGCGGTCCATCTTCTACAACTCCGACTGCGAGCTGGCCCGCAGTTTCTATTTCGATCAGCACGGTGACGTGCCGCTGTTCCGGCCCTCGACCAGTGTCGAAGCCTGGTGGCGGATGCGCAGATTCCCGCTGGCGGACTACGCCTTCAGCACCTGCGCGGCCGCCGGGCAGCGCGAACAGCGGGCCGGGCAGCGGGAGGCGTCATGACACCACCGGCAATCGGGCACGTCTCCGATACCGCGCGCTGGGTCGCGATCTATCGCGCGCTGGAATCGGCGCGGCCGGACGCACTGTTCCGCGACGAACTCGCCGCGGTGCTCGCAGGTGAGCAGGCGAGTGCACTCGCGCAATCCAGGATGCTGCCGCGCGGGGCCCGCGATCACTGGCCGACGGTGGTCCGCACCCGACTTGTCGACGATTTGATCCTCGGTGCGCTGGACCGTGGGTGTGATCGCGTGATCAATCTGGCGGCGGGGCTGGATACTCGTCCGTTCCGGCTGCGTCTACCAGCCGAAATTCGCTGGTACGAAGCGGATCTGCCGAATTTGGTCGCGTACAAGCAATCGCGACTGGAAGGTAGGCAGGCGCGGTGTGAGCGGATCGCCGTGCCACTCGACATCACCGATGCGGCCGCGACCGCGGAATTCCTCGCCGAGGCGTGTGTGGGGGCGCGTGCGCCGCTGGTCGTAACCGAAGGGCTGCTGCCCTATCTCCAGACGCACCAGGTGCTGGTCCTGAGCGAGCAGCTGCGGACGGTCGGAGCACGTTGGTGGGTAATGGATCACTGGTCGCCCGCCATGTTGCGCATGGTCAATCTGACCATGGGGCGCGAATTGGGTTCGGCACGATGGACTTTCGCGGCCACACTCGGCTTCTTTCGGGGTTGGTCGACCGAGACCGCCCGCTCGACCTTCCAGGCCGCGGCACAGTGGGGCCGTTCGCCGTTGCCTTTGCGCGCGACGGCGCTGCTGCCCGAAATCGCACCCGGCCCACGGCTCGACCGATCCCGATTGTGGTGCGGCGCGGTGCGATTGACTCCCGGTGACCTGGGAGGACGAATATGAGTTCGGTGCTGGTACTCGGTGGCGGGTTCGCCGGACTGCTGGCGGCCGCCGCGGCGAGTCCGCATGCGCGCGAGGTCACGGTGCTCGAGCGCGATACCTTTCCCGAGGGACCACAACTGCGGCGCGGACAACCGCAGGCTCGCCATCCGCACTTCCTGGCACCTGGTGGCGTGCTCGGGCTCGAACAGTTGCTGCCCGGCGCGACGCACCGGCTGCTGGCGGCGGGGGCCAATCGGATCGGCGTCGGAGCCGATGTGCTGTTCCGTCCGGGCGCCGGTGGCTGGCTGGACCGTCACGACATCGGGCGCTACGGCATCAGCTGCACCAGGCAATTGCTCGACCACGTCGTGCGCGAGATGGTCCGGGAGCGGGGCGGGGTGACATTCCGACCGGAATGCGATGTGGTGGGCCTGCTCGGCGATGGCCGTGCCGTGCGCGGGGTCCGGGTGCGCGAGCCGCGGATCGCAGCCACCGAAACGCTCGAGGCGGACCTGGTGATCGATGCCACTGGTCGCGGATCGCGGGCCGGGCAGTGGCTCGACCAGTTGGGGATAGTCGTTCCGGCGGCGGAGATCGTCGACTCCGGGCACGCGTATGCCACCCGCGTGTATCGCGCGAGGCCGGGGGCCGAATCGGGTTTCCCGCTGATCCTCATCCAGGCCGACGGCCGGTCCGGGAATCCCGGCGGCAATGCCACTCTGCTACCGGTGGAGGACGGGCAGTGGCTCGTAGCCGTCGGCGGCACCCGGGGCATGAACATGCCCGCGAGCAATGCCGATTTCGTCGAATTCGCGTGCGAGCGCGTGCCGCATCCATTGATCGGCGAACTTCTCGCCGAAGCCGAACCACTCAGCGGCACAATGACTTCCCGCAGCACATGCAACAGGCGCTACCGATTCGACCGCGTACGCGCGTGGCCTCGCGGATTCGTGGTAGCCGGAGATGCCGCCTCTGCGATGAATCCCGTTTATGGCCAAGGACTTTCGGTGGCCGCACGGAGCGCCAACGCACTGCGTTCGGGATTCGCTGCGCGCGGTGTCGATCCGGCTGCCGCTGCCCGGCTGCAACGGTCGATCTGTCGTGCGGCGCAGGCTCCCTGGCAGATGGCGACCAGCCAGGATCGTCAGTTCCGCGCCACCGAGGGCGGTGGGAGCCCCGTGCTGGACCGGGTGCAATTGAGCTACGGCGAGCGAGTGTTCCGGGCGGCGGCGTCGCGGCCCACAGTCGGGGCCGTCGTATCGGAGGTGATGTTCCTGGCCCGTCCCGCGCTGGCGATGGGGCATCCGGCGGTAGTCGCCGGTGCACTGCTCGGGCCGCGACGGCCCGTGCGATCCGAGCCGCCGCTGACCGCGTGGGAGCGCGGGTTCGTCACCGGTGGACGGGTCGCATGAACCGCGCGATCGCGCTGGTGGCGTCCTCGATGCTGGCTTCGGGTGCGGTACTGGGAACGAATGCCGCTGTGGCGTCGGCGGATGCGGTCGCAGCCGCTGCACTATCCTCGGTGCCCGCGTCGACCGACAGTTGGGTCAGCGGTGACCGCGGTGTCCAGCTTCGCGTGCACGAATACGGTCAAGCCGGTGACCGAGCACCGATCGTTGTCTTGGTACACGGCTATCTGTCCACGGCTCGGGCCTGGGACCAGGTCGTCGCCCGCCTCGCACCGGATTATCACGTGGTCACCTACGACACCAGGGGCAATGGAGAAAGCGGTCACCCAACGCAGCAGCAGGATTACGCACTCCCTGTCCTGGCCGCCGATATCTCCGCGGTTATCGACGCCACCGCCGCCGGTCGGCAAGTGCATCTGGTCGGCTGGGACTGGGGAGCCGGTGAGGGCTGGGAAGCCGCTGCTACTCCCGAGATCGCAGCGAAGGTCATCGACTTCACTGCGATTTCCGGCTCGAGCCTCGACTTGTGGGGGCGGTGGCTGCGACGCACCCTGAGCGACCCCGCTGAACTGCCGGCCGTACTCGATCAAGCCATCCGCTCGTCCTACATGGCGCTGTGGGATGTACCGGTCCTCACCGATGTGCTGTGGAACACCGGTGTCACAGGGACGGTCCTGGATGGGTTCGTTCAGCTCGAAGGCGGCCCGCCACCGCATGTTCCGCCCGCCGACGGCCTCGCCTCGCTGAATCGGTATCGCGCCAATGTCTTCTCCCGGCTCAACGCGCCCACCTACAGCCGACTCGCGGTGCCGGACATCCACGTGATCTACGGCTCGCGCGATCCCTATGTCGGTGTGGCGGTCCAGACGCGCGCCGTCGAAGGCGCGGCCGAGCATCTGACATTCACCGAAATCGACTCCGGCCATTGGTCTCCTATCACCGACCCGCGGCAGCTCACAGCGGCGATCGTCGCCGGATTCGGGACAGAACCGGGAAGAAATCCATGAACGAACCCATTGCGATCGTCGGTATGGCGGCTCGATTCCCCGGGGCCGACGACGTCGACGCTCTCTGGGAGCTGCTGAGCTCCGGTGGTACGGCGATCCGTACGGTGCCTGCCGAGCGCTGGGATGTGGACACACCTCTGGAGGGTGGTAAGCGGATACCGACGGTGGGCGGATTCCTCGACGGCGTCGACGAGTTCGACGCCGCGCTGTTCGGAATCTCTCCGCGCGAGGCGGCGGATATCGACCCGCAACAGCGGCTCATGCTCGAAATCGCCTGGCGCGCACTGGAAGACGCTGGCACCCCCGGTTATACCCTGCGCGGCACCCGGACCGGAGTCTACGTCGGCGCGTCCTGGCACGACTACGAGACGCTGCGCAAGCAGCGGGGGATCGGCGCTACCCAGCACAGCCTGGTCGGTACCGCGCTCGACGTGATCGCGGCGCGCCTGTCGTATCTGCTCGGCCTCACCGGGCCCAGTCTTGTCGTCGAGACCGGATGTTCGTCGGCGCTGGTAGCGCTCGACCTCGCCGTGCGGGCCATTCGCACCGGTGATGTCGAATCTGCCATCGTCGGCGGCGCGAATCTCATTCTGACCCCTGATGTTTCGGTCGGACTCACGCATTTCGGGGCGCTGTCGTCCAACGGTCGCTGCGCCGCGTTCGGTGTGGACGCGGACGGGTTCGTTCGTGGCGAAGGTGTGGCGGCGGTGTACCTCAAGCCGTTGAGCGCGGCGGTTCGTGATGGCGATCGGGTGCGGGCGCTCGTCACTGCCACCGTGGTGAACAATGACGGCGGCGGCGAAAGCCTGGTCACGCCGAATATGGCGGGGCAGCGGGATCTGCTGCGGCGAGCCTACCGCGACGGGGGACTCGATCTCGATCGGCTGGCGTACGTGGAGGCGCATGGAACCGGAACGGGGCGAGGGGATCCCATCGAAGCCGGCGCGATCGGAGCGGTGCTGGCGCAGGCGCGTGGATCGGCCGCCGGGCCGCTGCCTATCGGATCTATCAAGACCAATATCGGGCATCTGGAAGCGGCGGCCGGCATCGCTGGACTGATCAAAGGTGTGCTGTGTCTGGAACGCGGAGTGATCCCGCCGAGCCTGCACGCGGGCGAGCTAAATCCTGAAATCGCCTTCGACGCACTGAATGTAACAGTGGTGCGCGAGCTGCTGGCCCTGCCCGAGGCCGGGCCGGTGCTTCTCGGTGTCAACTCGTTCGGCTGGGGCGGGACCAACGCTCATGCTGTGCTCAGTCGCGCGGAAGTCGCGGCGGTAGAGCGTCTTTCCGGTTCTGATCTCGGGTTCCTGCCCCTCTCGGCGCATACCGACGATACGCTGCGGCTGCGCTGCCACGACATCGCCGATCTGTTGGATACCGGTTTGAGTGGGATCGAATCGGTGACGGCCGCCCTCGCTCGACGTTCCCATCAACTGCCCAGGCGCATAGCCGTTTTCGGTACCGAGCCCGACAGGTTGGCCGGCGAGTTACGGCGACATGCCGCCGACCCTGCTGTCGAGCATCCGGCGGTCCTCGCGGGACGAACCCGCGAAATCGGGCGCGTGGCCTTCGTCTTCCCCGGACAAGGCGCGCAATGGCACGGCGTCGGCGCGGCGTTGTACGGCACAAACCCGGCCTTCACGGCGATGGTGAACGATTGCGCCGCCGCGCTCACACCACACGTGGACTGGGATCCCCTCGCGGTCATTTCCGGTGCGGCCGGGCGGGATTGGCTCGACCACGTCGATCAGGTGCAGCCGGTGCTGTGGGCGCTTTCGCTCGGCATCGCCGCTATGTGGCGCACCATGGGCATCGTTCCCGATCTGGTCGTCGGCCACAGCCAGGGCGAGATCGCGGCCGCCACTGTCTCCGGTGCGCTGAGTCTCGCCGACGGTGCGCTCGTGGTGGCGCGCCGCAGTGCCGCGTTGCGTGCCGTCGCGGGCACCGGCCGGATGCTGGCCGTCGAACTGCCTATCGATGAACTTTCGTCCTGGATAGCTGGTTTCGAAGACTCCGTGACATTGGCCGTGCACAACGGCCCGATGTCGTGCGTACTTGCCGGGGATCGGGATTCCATCGAGGCATTGCACGAGATCCTCTCGGCCGACGGAGTGTTCTGCCGAATCGTCGCGGTGGACTACGCCTCGCACGGTCCGCACATGGATCGTCTGCGCCCCGCACTGTCGGCGGCGCTGGCCGGGGTGAAACCTGGACCGACATCGATCGAGATGCTGTCCACGGTGACCGGCCGGCCGTGCGCATCCGGTGCAGTCGATGGCGACTACTGGATCGAAAATCTATGTCGCCCAGTTCTTTTCGCTGACGCCATGACGTCCGCCTTCGACTCCGGCGTCACCCACGTGATCGAGATCAGCCCGCACCCGGTACTGACCGCGGCGCTCGAACAGCTATCCGCCACCCGATCGCACCCGCCGGTGGTCGTGCCGTCGCTCTACCGCGACCGGGACCCGATCGCCGAGATGCGGCGCAGTCGCGCCCGCGCCTACCTGAGCGGGCTGCATCCCTTCGCCGATATCTCCCGCGCTGCTTCGATCGCGCTGCCACCGTATCCGATGCAGCGCGGTTCGTTCTGGCTACCCGAATCCGAAGCGGGTGGGAAGCGGGCGGAAGGACTGAGGGTTCCGGTGTATCCCAGCGTCGTGGAATCCGGTGCATGGCAGGCCGATACCTCGATATCGCTCGATCACGAAGGCTGGCTCGGCGACCATCGGGTCGGGTCGGCGGTCGTGGTGCCCGCCGCCATGATGATGGCGTTCGCCATCGCGGCCGCTCGCACTCGATACGGGCATCAGCCGGCGGCGCTGCTGGACATCCGGTTCTCCGAGGCGCTGACATTGTCCGCCGCGCCGGTGCGCCTCGATATGACATTGCGCGAGGACATTACCGGCGGCGCCAGCTTCGAACTCCGCTCACTCGCCGCACCGGCCGAGAACTGGACCGCTCATGCCCGGGGCCGGGTAATGCACACCGTCGAAGCGATGGATCCTCCGGAGCTGCCCGGCGGTACACAGCCAGGGGCCGAGGTTTCCAGTGCCGAGTTCTATCGGTTGTGCGCTGGGCGAGGATTGAACTACGGCCCCGAATTTCAAGGTGTGCGGGCGATCAGGCAGGTCGAGGGTGGGGTCGTCGCCGA
>FTJU01000600.1_pt1 | contig 12793 bp, 13 predicted proteins | sample 1658961 | NCBI WGS metagenome assembly FTJU01 (sample SAMEA3914878, study PRJEB12502) | metagenome | biome: forest; material: soil | place: USA | collected 2012-03-12 | depth 0.3 m | reverse complement strand
CCCGCCCCGTTCGGCCCCACCAGCGCCACAATCTCGCCTGCCACAACGTCGAAGTCGACGGCTTCGAGGACCCTGCGCGTACGCGCCCCCGAAGCACCACGCCGGTCAACGCTTACACCGCTGGCCCGGAGCGTCACCGCACCCGGTTTGGGCGGCACCGGCAACTCGTGCGCCCGTGCGAACGCCGAACTCAAACCCGCCAGTATCCCGCTCACATCTCCACCCGACCCGCGGGATTCGGCGGGCGTACCCGGCCGTCGCCGATGATGCTGCCTCCCAGCACCATCGAATTCGGCATCCCGACGTGCATTACTCGCTGGCGCGTCGGCACGGCCAGCTCGCCGACTCCCATCGCACGGTCCGGCGCCGATATCCGACACCGCCGGGAATCTGCGCTCCGGCTGTCTGCTGATTCCGTCGTAACGCTGGGTAACCGATCGTAACCCCGCTCGGGGAGCGCAAGCAAACCCGTTGGGCCCCAAGGGTTTTCGTAATTCATGCCCAACCTCCCGCGCGAGCGCGCGTGCGGCGCAGGAGCCAGAAGAAGAAGGGGCCGCCGATGAGGGAAGTGAGCATGCCGAGGGGGAGGTCGGCATTTTGGACCAGGGAGCGCGCGGCGACGTCGGCGGCCAGGAGCACGACCGCGCCGACGATGGCGCTCAACGGAATAAGAATGCGGTGGGCGGGCCCGACGAGCATGCGGACCACATGCGGCACGATCAGGCCGACGAAAAGCACAATGCCGGTGAAGGCTACACCCGCGGTCGCGAGGACGGCAACGACCACGATGACGTTGCGCCGCAAGCGCTCCACGTCGACACCCAGATGACGCGCCGCGGACTCACCGAGCGCGAGCAGGTCCAGGCGGGGCGCGATGAGCACCGCGGCGAGAATGCCGAGAGCGGCCAGCGGCGCGACCACGCGCACCGCATCCCAAGTGGCTCCGTTGAGACTGCCCAACTGCCAGAATACGATCTGATCCCGGGCCGCGGGCGTCGCGATGAACAGCAGGAACGCGATCAACCCACCGGCGAAGGCATTGATGGCGACACCGGTCAGCACCAACGTGACCACCTCGGTGCGACCGTTCGAGCGCGACAGCAGATACACCAGCAGTGTGGTCGACAGCCCCGCCGCGAATGCGGCCGCAGCCACCGACCACGCCGCCACGAACGCACCACCCACCACGATGACCGTGCCCGCACCGACCGCCGCGCCCGCAGACACCCCGATCACGCCCGGCTCGGCGAGCGGATTCGCGAACACCCCCTGCAACAATGCGCCCGCTGTGGCCAATGCCGCGCCGACGAGGATCGCGAGCACGACGCGCGGGAACCGCACCTGCCACAGCGTCACCTCACCCGCCGGGTGGGCGGGCATCGGTCCCCAGTCCAACCCGATCCGATGTAACACACTGCCGGCGACTTCGACAGGCGTTGTCGGCACCTGCCCGATCGCCGCCGACGCCAAGGCCAACACCACCAACACCGCCACCGCGACCCCGAACGCGATAGTGATCCGCGACCACCTCCGCGACTCGGGCGCGGCCGGATGCGGACTGTGCGGCATCGCCGAGTTCGTTGTGGCTGCACCGGTAGCCCTGTCACTCATGCCGCCACCAGCCCGATTACCCCCATCAGGCGAAAACGATCGCGGTAATCCAGCCCTTCCACGACTTCGGCACGACCGGATAGAGACCGCGCTGCCGTCCACAGTTCGCCGACGTTTCCGGATACGGCCCGATCGTTGCGATCTGCCGCGCACCGTGACGCGCCGCTCATGCGGGCTTGGTGCCATAGACGGCCTCGCCGAGCGCGGCGATCACCCGGCCGGTGTTCGGGCCGAAGCTCAATACCACCGAGTCGGCCATATCGACCACGCGCTTGTTGCGCCCGGCGGGTGTCTGCGCGATGCCGGGCACCTTTTCCAGACCGTCGACGCCCCCGACCGACTTCAGCCCGTCCGACATGACCAGCAGCACATCCGGGGCGGCCGCGATCATGGCCTCACTGGTGATCGCGACGAACGGTTCGGTCAGTCCGGCCGCGGTGCCCGCATCGCGCGCGCCGAGCGCGGCGATGAGGGCGTCGGCGCCGGAGCCGGGTCCGGCGAGCATGGTGATGGCTGTGCTACGCAGATAGAGGAAGGCGATGGTGATGGGTTCGGCCTGCTTGGGCACTGCGGCGCTGGCAGCGGCGATTTCGTCGCGGGTGCGCTGGGCCAGGGCCTGGCCGCGATCGGGTACGCCGAGCGCGGCGGCGACCGCCTGGATCTGCGGCACCACTGCGTCCATGGTGCGCTGCGGATCGAAGTAGACGACCGTCACCCCGGCCGCGCGCAACTGCTCACGCACCTGCGGGGCGGCGCTGGTGCTGTCGGTCAGAAAGACCGAAGGACGCAGTGCCAGTACGGATTCCACGTTCAGCGAACCGCTGCCACCGGTAACGATGGGTAGACCCGCCACCGCGGGAAACCCGGCCGCGGTGCTGCGGCCGACCAGTTTGGCGCCCATGCCCAGCGCCCAGACCGTCTGTGCGAGTGTGCCGAAGCGATCGGCGGCGATGATGCGGCCGACATCGGTGACGGTGACCTCGGCCCCGTCGAACGATCGGACGGTCGTGGGCAGCGTAGGCGTGGGTTCGGGCCCGATCGGCACCGGATCGAGGTTGTCGAGTTTCGCGGCGACCGGTCCGCGTCCGCTGTCGCTGGTGACATCGCTGCCGGTGCCGCAGGCCGAGCCGGCCAGCAGGGTCAGCGCCAGCACGGCCAGAAGGGAACGCACCCCGCCGGATCGGACACGGTCGAGAAACCTCATGCAGGTGAGGCTAGCCTCCCTCATCGGCTCACCCCGCCGCGCGTGCGCTGACATCATCGAGCGCGGCCGCGATGGCACGCGGCAGTTCCAATGTCTCGGCGGCCAGCACGCCGGTGAGCTGCCCGATATCGCGCGCGCCCACGATCATGCTCGCGATGCCGGGACGGTCCCGAATCCAAGCCAGGGCGACGGCCAAGGGGGAGGTGGCCAATCCGTCGGCGGCGGTCACCAGCGCCTCGACCACTCTGGTCGCGTGGTCATCGAGCCGATGCCGGATCTCGGCGGCAGTCGCCTCGTCCGCGCCACGCGAATCGGCCGGCACCCCGTCGCGGTATTTACCAGTGAGAATGCCCCCTGCCAGCGGCGCCGTCGCGATCAAACCCACACCGTGATGTCGGGCGGCCGGAATGAAATCGGTTTCGGTGTCACGGGTCAGCAGCGAGTACGGTGTCTGCGCGACGGTGATGGGCGCGACCGCCGCGAGGCTGGCGACCTGCCAGGCATTGAACCCGCGCGCACCCGCGTAGCGGACGCGGCCGGAGCGCACCGCGAATTCGAGCGTGGCCGCGACCTCGTCGAGCGGGGTCGCCGGATCCCAGGCCGCGACATGCCAGATATCGAGATAGTCGGTGCCCAGTTCCAGCAGCGTCCGATCGAGCTGGCCCAGCAGCGCGCGACGCGAGGTGTCCACGGACGGACGCACCGGGTCCGGCTCGGGCACGGTCGGTCCGACCGGAGCGGGCGTGAGCCGCGGCGCGACACCCGCGCACCCGCTGAGCACCAGATCGTCGCGGGAGACCAGATCCCCGAGCAGTTCGGCCAGAATCCGTTGTGCGGCACCGCCGGCGTAGGCGGGTGATGTGTCGACCAGCGTGCCGCCCGCCTCGGCGAACGCCACCAACTGCACTGCCGCATCGTCGGCATCGGTATGCGCGCCCCAGGTGTGGGTCGCAAGTCCTATCCGGGACACCCGTAGGCCGCTGCGGCCAACCGTCCGCTGTTCCATCACCGTGTCCGCGCAATCGTCACGGCGCCAAGCCTAGAGTGTGGATACGCAACTCGACGCCCACCAGCACCGTGGGTCGCACCGTCGAGCCGGGCATTCCGCCGCCGACTCGACACTGTACTGTCGGCGCGTGATTGCGGCGATGGTCACGACGATGCGATCGATTGCCGGACCAATTGCCCAGTAGGAACACATATTTCAGGCGGAAGTGGAGGCTGGTTCGTGGTCGGCGAGTCGATGACCTGGGTGCAGGCCTTGGTTCTTGGTCTGGTGCAGGGTCTCACCGAGTTTCTGCCGATCTCCTCCTCGGCGCATATGCGCATCGTGTCCTCGGTGTTCTTCGGCGATGACGCGGGCGCCTCGTTCACCGCGGTTACCCAGCTGGGCACCGAGGCGGCGGTGCTGGTGTTCTTCGCCAAGGACATCTGGCGGATCATCGTGGCGTGGTTCGCCGGCCTGCGCGATCGGCTGAGCAAACGCGGCGAGCCGGAGCTGCCGCTGCACGACCAGCCCACCATGCGTCTTCCGGTCATCACCGCCGATCACAAGCGTGTCCTGGACGAACAGGCCCAGCGTGAACTCGACTACCGCATCGGGTGGTATGTGATCATCGCGACGATCCCGATCGGTGTGCTCGGGTTCCTGTTCAAGGATCAGATCCGCACCGGCGCTCGCAATCTGTGGCTGGTGTCGTTCATGCTGGTCACGTTCGCGTTGGTCATCGCGGCCGGTGAGTACTACGGACGCAAGATCCGTCCGATCGAGCAGCTGACCACCCGTGATGGCCTGATCATGGGCTTCGCGCAATGCCTGGCCTTGATCCCGGGTGTGTCCCGTTCGGGTGCGACCGCGACCGCGGGTCTGTTCCTGGGGCTGGAGCGCGAAGCGGCCGTGCGGTTCTCGTTCCTGCTGGCCATTCCCGCGGTGACCGCGTCAGGTCTGTTCAGCCTGCCCGACGCCTTCCAACCGGCGGGTGAGGGCCTCAACGCCAGCGGAGCGCAACTGCTGGTCGCGACGATTCTGGCGTTCGTCGTCGGGTACGCCTCGGTGGCGTGGCTGTTGAAGTTCGTCGGCAATCACTCACTGGACTGGTTCGTCGGCTACCGCATCGTGCTCGGGCTGACGGTCATGGGCCTGCTCGCCAGCGGAGTGGTTTCGGCGACATGATCGTTAGGCTGGTGCCATGACGGTGATCCTGCTGCGGCACGGTGTTTCGAGCTCGAACACCGCCCGCACCCTTGCCGGGCGCAGTGCCGGTGTCGATCTGACCGAACACGGCAATACTCAGGCCCGCGCCGTCGCCGAACGGCTCGCGCCCCTGCCGATCGAGCACATCGTGCATTCGCCGCTGCTGCGCTGCCAGCGCACAATCGCGCCGATCGCGGAAAAACTCGGCCTGGAACCGGAATCCGAGGATCGCCTGATCGAGGTCGACTACGGCGACTGGACCGGCAAGGCGATCGCGGATCTGCTGAACGAACCGCTGTGGAAGGTGGTGCAGCGGCACGCCTCCGGCGCTGTCTTCCCTGGCGGCGAGGGTCTGGCACAGGTGCAGATCCGTGCGGTGGCCGCGGTGCGCGAGCACGATCGACGGTTCGCAGAAAAGGCCGGTCACGATGTGCTGTGGGTGGCGTGCACGCACGGTGACGTAATCAAATCCGTGCTCGCCGACGCACTCGGCCTGCACCTCGACGGTTTCCAGCGCATCGTGGTGGAACCCGCGTCGATCAGCATCGTGCGCTATACCCCGACCGCACCGTACGTGGTTCGACTCAACGACACTGGGTCGGATTTGTCCGGTTTGGCAATCAAGCCGCAACGCCCCGCCTCGGATTCCGGGACCGTCGCGGAACCCGAGGCCGGTCCGGTTCCCGGTGGCGAGCTAGGGGGTACCCCGAGTGCGGATAATGGGAATGCGGAGCGGTGAGATTCCTTGTAAACGAGTAGGTGGCGTGTTGCGGAGTCCAGCGCCGCGGGTAGTCGATCAGGGTCACGTATCAGGAGGTGCAGATGTCTCGCGCAATCCATGTATTTCGCACCCCCGATCGTTTTGTCGCCGGGACCGTCGGTGAGCCGGGCGATCGCGCGTTCTACCTGCAGGCCGTGCAGGAACCACGGGTGGTCAGTGTGTTGCTGGAGAAGCAACAGGTAAAGGTGCTCGCCGACCGGATGGGTCTGCTGCTGGACGAGGTCGCGCGCCGCTTCGGTGCCGAGGTACCGCCGCAGGCCGAAGACATCGCCGACAGCGACCCGCTGGTGACCCCGATCGACGCCGAGTTCCGGGTGGGCACCATGGGCCTGGGCTGGGACGCCGACGCGGGTGCGGTGGTGGTGGAACTGCTGGCGATCACCGAAACCGAGGTCGACGAATCGGTGGTGCTCGATGACACCGAGGAGGGTCCCGACGCGGTACGGGTATTCCTGACGCCGATCCAGGCGCGGGAATTCGCGTTGCGCTCCACCCGGGTGATCGCGGCGGGCCGGCCGCCGTGCCCACTGTGTGGAGAACCGCTCTCGGCGCGCGGACATATGTGTGTGCGAACCAACGGGTACAAGCGCGGGGATATTTTCGGCGCGGCCGAGCTAGAGGAATAGTCCGTGGCCGAGCCTTGGTGGCACACCGCGGAATTGACGGTGATCGGGCGGGTGACGACCGCGAGCAATGTCACCCTCGTCTGCGATACGGGCGGCTCCGACAGCATTCGCGTGGTCTACAAACCGGTGCGCGGGGAGCGGCCGCTGTGGGATTTCCCCGACGGCACCCTGGCCGGGCGCGAGGTGGCGTCGTATCGGGTGTCGGATGCGCTGGGCTGGGGTGTGATTCCGGAGACCATCCTGCGCGATGGCCCCTACGGGCCGGGCATGGTGCAGCGGTGGGTGGAGTCGGTGGACAACCACACCGATCAGGGCAACCGGCTCGATCTCGTGGATCTGGTGCCGCTCGGCGCCGTGCCGGACGGGTTCTGCGAGGTCCTGCGCGCCGAGGATCCGGCGGGTAACGAGGTGTCGCTGATCCATGCCGACGATCCGCGGCTGCAGCGGATGGCGGTGCTCGATGTGCTGCTCAACAACGCCGACCGTAAGGGCGGGCACGCGTTGGAAGGTGTCGACGGGCAGGTCTACGGCGTCGACCACGGCATCTGCCTGCACAGCGAACACAAGTTGCGCACCGTGCTGTGGGGATGGGCCGGTAAACCCATCTGCGACGGGCTGATGGCCGATATCTCCGCCTTCGCCAAGGCCCTACCCGGTGCACTCGCCGATGATCTCGCATCGCACATCACCGATGCCGAGATCGTGGCGCTCGGCGACCGCGCGCAGGAGTTGCTGGACAATCCGGTGATGCCGATGCCGAGGACCTCGCGGCCGATTCCGTGGCCCGCGTTCTGAGCGTTGCCGGCGATGGCGGAGGGCGCCGTGTTGCATCGAATGCCAATGTGCGTGGGCTGCTCGACGCGAAAGGAGTGCCGCGCAGCAGGTACAGATGAGCTTGAACTGCGGATCCGAGACGTGACTCACCGATGACGAAGGCCGCGGTGGCCTGCGCCCGCTCTCGACCCGCAGGCCGAGCTCGATACTGATCTCTCCGCGCTGGCGCAACCGGGTCGCCTCCGGCTCAGCTCACCAGTGGGCGCACCTCGGTTCCGGCGAAGTGGACGAATTCGATCAGATCCGGGTCGTCGTCGGTGGGTTCGAGGACGACGGTGTCGGCACCTGCCTCGACGTAGCGGCGGACGGCCGCCGCGATGTCCTGTGCGTCACCGGCGGCACCTGCCTGGGGTGGATGCTCACCGGAGTTGCGTTGCTGGGCGGCCGAGAGGCGTTCGGCCGCATCCTGGCCGGTGACCGCGAGCAGGTTCACGATGAGCCGATGTGGTTCGGTGCGTTCGGCTTTCGCGCGGCCTTCCTCGATGCGTGCACGGGCGGCGCGAACACCGTCGGGGGTGGTTCGCGAGGTGAGGATGGTGGCATCGGCGAGCTCACCGGACAACCGCAGTGTCTGCGGGCCGGTAGCGGCGGCGGCGATCGGTGCGGGCGTGGTGGGCGGCCAGTCCAGGGCAACATTGTCGAGGCGCACGTATCGCCCTGCGGCACTGACCTTCTCACCGTTGAGTAGCCCGCGCAGCGCACCGAGTTGTTCCCGCAGCAGCGCCATCGGTGATTCGACCCGCGCACCGACCTGTCCCATCCAGTCCTGCACGCCGTGCCCGAAACCCGGAATAACCCGGCCCGGATGCAGCCGCAGCAGCGCCGCCACCTCCATGGCGGTGAGCGCGACATTGCGCAGCGGCACCGGCATGACCCCGATCCCGACGCGCACCCGCTCGGTCCGCGCCAATACCGTTGCGGCGCTGGCGATTCCACCGCCCCAGAAGCAGTCCTCCCACAACCATAGTTCTTCGAGACCGCTGTCCTCGGCCGCGGCCGCCACCGCGAGCAAGTGTTCCGGGGAGAGTTGGGGCATCGACACCGCACCGAGAACAGTCATCCGACCAACCTAGCGCGATCCCACTCGGCCCCGGCCGAATTCGGGCACCCACAATCGCTGCAAACTCCGCGGCAGTGACCTGCGCCACTCGTAGCAATTCGATCCGTCAGACGAGAAGTATTGACATCCGGTTTCTGCGACATCGGGGCAGGTCAGATCCGGGGTGGCTACCGAATAACCTACCGTTCGGGGCAGGGTGCGACGCAACGGCGGCCACCACACCTCTACCCTCGAATCATGCAGTCCTGGTCCGATACCGCCCTACCGACAATTCCCGGAGCAGGGCCACCGTTGCGGTTGTACGACACCGCCGACCGGCAGGTTCGCCCGGTGACCCCAGGCCCGACCGCCACCATGTACGTCTGCGGGATCACCCCCTATGACGCCACCCATCTCGGGCATGCCGCCACCTACCTGACCTTCGACCTGGTCAACCGGTTGTGGCGTGACGCGGGCCATGAGGTGCACTATGTGCAGAACGTCACCGACGTCGACGATCCGCTGTTCGAGCGCGCCGAGCGCGACGGTGTAGACTGGCGCGACCTGGGCGCTCGCGAGATCAATCTGTTCCGCGAGGACATGTCGGCCCTGCGCATCGTGGCGCCACGCGACTACATCGGCGCCGTGGAGTCGGTCGACGAGGTCGTCGAATTCGTGGAGAAGCTGCTGGCCTCCGGTGCGGCATACACGGTCGACGATGCCGAATATCCCGACATCTACTTCCGCGCCGACGCCACCGAACAGTTCGGTTACGAATCCGGCTACGACCGCGCAACCATGGAGCGCCTGTTCGCCGAGCGCGGCGGCGATCCGGCCCGTCCTGGTAAGCGCGACACGATCGACGCGCTGCTGTGGCGCGCCGCGCGTCCTGGCGAGCCGTCGTGGCCTGCGCCGTTCGGTGCGGGTCGCCCCGGCTGGCATATCGAGTGTGCGGCGATCGCGCTCAACCGCGTCGGCGCCGAATTCGATATCCAGGGCGGGGGCAGCGACTTGATCTACCCGCACCATGAATATTCCGCCGCGCACGCGGAGGCCCTGATCGCGGGCCGCCGCTTCGCCCGCCACTACGTGCACGCCGGTCTCATCGGCCTGGACGGCGAGAAGATGTCGAAGTCGCGCGGCAATTTGGTGCTCGTCTCGAAGCTGCGCGCTGCCGGTGTCGACCCCGTCGCCATCCGGCTCGGCCTGTTGGCTGGTCACTACCGGCAAGACCGCATGTGGACCGACGCCGTCCTTGCCGAGGCCACCGGGCGCTTGGAATTGTGGCGTCGAGCCACCACCTGCACTTCCGGGCCCGCCGCCGAGGACACCGTCGCCCGCCTGCGCCAACACCTCGCCGACGACCTCGATACCCCGAAAGCCCTTGCCGCCGTGGACAACTGGGCCAACCAGGCCTTGAACTACGGTGCCCGGGACGCCGCGGCCCCGGCATTGATCGCGACCGCAGTAGACGGTCTGCTGGGCGTACAGCTGTAAATTCTGCGGTTGCTCTGTGGGGCGGTGGTGATCTCGCAGGTGAGATACTCGGCCGGTGCTTGTTCAGATCTTCGCCGCGTCCGGCGTGCTGGCCGTTTTGACCATGGTGCCCGGTCCGGACATGGCCGTTGTGACGAAGCGCGCGGTCGCGTCCAGCTGGCACGATGGGCTGAGGACCGTCGGCGGTATTGCGATCGGGCTGCTGATCTGGGGGTCGCTCACCGTGGTGGGGTTGGCCGCGATCGTGGCGGCGTCGGCGATGGTCTACACCGTCGTCAAGCTGGCCGGTGCCGCATACCTGGCATTCCTGGGTGTTCAGACGCTGCTGCGCAGTCGCCGATCGCACGCGACGACTGCGGTGGCACCGTCCCCGGCGGGGAACCCGTGGCGGACCGGGTTGGTGAGCAATCTTTTCAACCCGAAGATCGCCGTCTTCTACACCGGCCTGCTGCCGACTCTCGCACCGTCGGGTATGCCGGTGTCGGTAGGGATGACGCTGCTGGTGCTCATCCACGCGATACTCACCCTCGGATGGTTGGGTGGCTATGTGCTGCTTCTGGCCAAAGCCCGCGCTTTCTTCGAACGGCCTGCCGTGCGACGGACGATGGAGCGAGCGACCGGGGTCGTCCTGATCGGATTCGGAGTGAAGGTTGCCGCATCCCACGCGTGATATTCGCCGGACAGGGTTGTGCTGGACCTGCCCACCCGCGGTCGACACCACATTCCGCGATCGGGCGCGTGGTGGCGTAAGTGCCCCTGTGTGGGAAATGCCGATTGATCCGTGATGTTGTACACGGGTGTGCGGCATTAGTCCTCGTCACCAACGGGCTGCGCGACCCCCGCCGCTACATCGAGGCCATCCGCCCCGAACTCTTTGTCCCCAGCCACCACGACAACTGGTTCCCCGGCTTCACTGCCTCGGCCGCCAGCTATGACATCCCACTGCGCCGCGAACTGGCCCGCATCCCCACCGACTACCGCCCGGACCTGCGCCCCCTCCACGACCCGGTCGACTATTCAGCCCGCAGCGCCTGACCTTCCCGCTGTAATCGCCACTTCCGCGGCGCCTGAAGCCACGCACCTCGTCGGCTGTCTCACATCTACCACCCGACCACTGCAGCACAACTTCCACTGTGACTCACGGTGAGTACCAGCCGACTACCTCGACCGACTCTTGTTCCGTTCGTAACGGAACTCCCACAACGTCTTACGACTGCTCAATCGCTCGGCGAAGTCTTTTCATCCGATCAGTGGGCGTGATGCTCCGGGCAGCCGATGCCAGCGGTGCGCAGCCATCGACCTGCGAACATCCCTGCTCGAAAACCGCCGGTCATGCGGCCACGGTTGTACGACACCCGTGCCGGTTCCCGAGTTCTCGCGTACGGAGGCGGGCCCATAGGTGCTCGATCCAATCGGTGAACGCTTTGCTCCGATCAAGCCCCGGGTGATCGACGCGATGCAGGCAATGGATGCTTCGGCCGGACCCGCCACCTATGGATCAGCTTGTGGCCTCGTGGAGTTCCGGGTGCCGGTACGATGTTCAGGTGGTCAAGCGCCACAGCGATGTGACTTCCGCCGCTCGGGCCGCGTGAAGCGGGTCTGTGGTGTCGCGGGGTCTGGAGTGGCGGGGGCGGGTGTCGATGCGGTCGACGATGTGCACGCCTGCCGAGTCGATGGTGGCGAGGAGCTCTGCGCGAGTGCGCAGGCCCAGATGTTCGGCCAGATCGGACAGGATCAGCCAGGCCTCGCCGCCGGGTTCGAGGTGAGCGGGGAGGTTGTGCAGGAAGGCGCGCAGCATGGCGCTGTCCGGATCGTAGACGCCTTGGTCGAGGGCGGAGGTCGGACGGATCGGGAGCCATGGTGGGTTGCAGACGATCAGGTGCGCGCGGGCCTCGGGGTACAGGCCGGGGCCCTGGACATCGATGCGCCCGGTGAGCCCGAGGCGGTCGATATTGTCGCAGGCGCAAGCGAGTGCGCGCGGATTGATATCGGTGGCGACGATGTGGCCGATGCCGCGGCGGGCCAGCACCGCCGCCAGCACCCCGGTTCCAGTTCCGAGGTCGAATGCGGTGGGGTGCTGGACCGGCAGCGGCGCTCGAGCGACCAGATCGACGTATTCGCCGCGCACCGGGGAGAACACTCCATAGTGTGGGTGGATCCGAGCGCCGAGAGCCGGTACCAGGACACCGTCTTCGCGCCACTGGTGCGCCCCGATCGCGCCGAGCAACTCGGTCAACGCGATCACCATCGGCTCCCGCGCGGACCCGTATGCCTCGGCACACGCCCGCCGCACGTCGGGCGCACGCCGCAAGGCCAGCGAATGGTCCGGCTCCAACTGCACGAGCAGCCGGCCCAACACCCGAGACCGCTGCCCGCGTGCCCGTCGATAGAGGTGGAAGGATTCGGCCGCGCCCGCGCCTGTCGGTATCGGTTTGCGGTCGACGCGGCGGCTCAATGCCCGCAACAGCTGCCGCGCGTTGTGGAAATCGCCGCGCCACAGCAGCGCTGTGCCCTGGCAGACCAGGCGGTAGGCGGTATCGGCGCGCATGCGGTCGTCGGCGACGGTGATGTGCTCGGGTGCCGCCGCCGCGCTTTCGGAATGCCACTGCGCACTATGGTCGGTATCTGCTTCGGTCCAGTAAATGGCCGTCATGGAGTACTCCTCGTGATCGGACGTGCGTTGGCACGGAGAGCACTTCGACGAGGAGCGGGAGAACGGCCTCAGTCAGCCGGGGCTGAAAGGACGGACTAGCGGTCCCGCGTCGAAGCGCGAGCACCGAAGTCGCCGAGGACCATACCGAGCGTCATGAGCAGCCCTTTCCCTGAGTCGACTCTTCAAGATTCGCATACCGGCTGCTGCTACCACGCGCTGGGGGCGCATCAGAGGCCCATCACGGGTAGACCGTCGCCGTATGCCCCGTCGGTCTCAGCTTGTGATTTAAGGTGCCGCCGCGTCAGCGGCGGCACCTTTTTTGATGGGTTTGCCGACGTCGGGGTGGGGTGGGTG
>FTJU01000869.1_pt2 | contig 12813 bp, 11 predicted proteins | sample 1658961 | NCBI WGS metagenome assembly FTJU01 (sample SAMEA3914878, study PRJEB12502) | metagenome | biome: forest; material: soil | place: USA | collected 2012-03-12 | depth 0.3 m | reverse complement strand
GCGCTGCTCGCCGAACACGGCGCCGACGCCCTGACCATGGATCGGGTCGCGGCGGCCGCCGGTGTCGGTAAGGGCACGATCTTCCACCGCTTCGGCAATCGCGCCGGATTACTGCACGAGATGATCGCCGAGAGCACCTTCGCATTGATGTATGCCGTGCGCAGCGGTCCGCCGCCGCTGGGCCCCGGGGCGCCGGCGGGGGAGCGACTGTTGGCCTTCTTCGACGCCTTCGTGCGCATGATGACCGACAACATCGAGGTGACCGTCGCCTACCTGCAGGGTCCGCCGCATCCACGCGCCGCCGAAATCCACGAATTCTGGGATGCGCATATCACCGCGCTGCTGCGAGAGGCTCGGCCGGACCTGGATGCCGAGGTGGTCGCCAGGCTGCTGTTGGGCGCCTTGGGTGGTGAACAGGTGCCGCGACTCGCACGGGCGGGGGAGACGGAACGGCTGCTTGCGGCGGTCCGCGGACTCATCGAATCGGTGCTGCGCGGGCCCTAGTCCTTGGCGAGAATGGCATCGAAGCGTTCGTCGGCGCTGTCGAGTTGGTGCAGGATACGCCGCTTGACATGGTCGGCAAGCGGCGTGTCGGCACGGGTGACGAGGTCGCGGTAGATATCGGTGAGCGGGCGGTATTTGGTGGCGAGTCTGTGCATGGCCCGACCATCGGCATAGAGGATGCCGACGCCGTTATCGGTGAAATCGGAGAGCTTGACGATGCGCGCCCATGGCGCGCGATCGAGATTGGCCGCCACATGTTTGCGGTATTGCGCGTGCCGATCTATGTCCGGATCCGGTTCCGGATTGGTGACGGCGGCGACGAGTTCGGCGACTCGGGCGCCGAACCGGGCCGAGAGTTCGGCGAGGGCGGCGTCGGTCGGCGAACCGGGGCGCGCGCCGGCCAGCTCGACCGAGTGGTCCTCGACCGAGTCGTGCAGCAGCCCGGCCGCGACGACATCCGGATCCCGCACCTCGTAATGGCTGACGATTCGAATCGCAACGCGCAGTAGATGACTCAGATATGGTTCGCGGCCGTAACGATCGTAGCGGTGCAGGTCGGTGGCCAGGTCCAATGCCTCGGTGAGCCGTTCGGCGTCGGATAATTCGGCGATTTCCAACAGTAGTCGTTCGCGCAGTCCGCTTTCGCCGTAGACCTCGCTGATCGTATGCAGCGGCATCACGGCCAAAATCCCCGCCCCGGGATTGCTCATACGGCCAATCTATCCGGGCCGGCCGCTTGCCGCTGCGCTCTGGACCACAGTTCGGTGCGCGCGATCAGCTGCGGTCATGGGTACTTCGCTCGCGAGACTCGAAACCGACGCCCCCAACGGCATGGACTGCGAGTATCTGGACGACGACCGCGATGGCGAGGTGCAGATCTTCTTTTCAGTATCGGCGGCAGGTGCATATCGCACGCCGAGCCTGCGCCGAACTGCTCGTGCGATTCGGCGGACAGACCTCGACGGAGGAGGTCCAGTGGGCCATTCCGTCGCACGGCGCGACCGTTCGCCGCCGTCGTTTTCCCGACGCACGAGAACGGCTCGCCACCGCCTGACGGCTACTTCGCCTGCGGGATCAGTGTGTTCTGCCGCGCTGTCGTCCACCACCGTCCGTTCTCTTTGACCAGGACGTACAGCGCTATCATCGCGTGATCGATATCGATCAGCTCGCCCTCTGCCGTCGTCGCCCGGGCGAGCTTGTGCGCGATCGCGATATCGGGCCGCAGGAATACGATGTCTGCGACCTCGTAGCGGACGTACTGATCCTTCAGGAAGCCCGCCAATCCCTGCCGATTCGCCTCCAGCAGTGCGTCTTTTCCGACCATGAGCGCACCGACCGCATTCACTACCGCCGCATTGGCGGTGAAATCGGCGGTCATGAGCTCGGCATCGTTGGTGTTGTACGCGGCTTCGACGTTGGCGATGATCTGCTGGATCGCCGCAATGTCCGCGGCGTGGTCGACCGTGGTGTCGACGATCAGCGGCTGAATTGTTGTTGCGCTCATGGCGATCAGCTTCTTATCTCAACCTTGGTTGAGGTCAATTGGCTGTCGGCTCGGTCACAACCGTTCGCGGGTTCAGCGCACACCCCGCGGTCGAAATTGAATGCTGATGCGCGGTCCGGTCGGCCTGCGAGTCTTCGGCACGGCATGCTCCCAAGTGCGCTGGCAGGAGCCGCCCATGACCAGCAGATCGCCGTGTCCGACCTGGAATCGAAGACTCGCGCCGCCACCGCGTGGTCGCAACAGGAGTGCGCGCGGCGCACCGATCGAGACGATGGCGACCATGGTGTCATCGGTCGCCCCGCGCCCGAAGGTATCGCCGTGCCAGGCCACGCTGTCTCGGCCGTCGCGGTAGTAGCACAGCCCGGCCGTTCGGAACGGTTCGCCGAGCTCCCGGTGATAATGCACGGTCAGCGCCTCCCGTGCCTTGTCCAGCGCCGGATCCGGCAGCTGTACACCCTCCTCGTAAAAACACAACAGTCGTGGCACATCTACCACCCGGTCGTACATCGGCCGCCGCTCCGCGTGCCAGGGCACACCGTCTATCAACCTTTCGAACAGCGCATCCGCTCCCGACATCCACCCCGGCAGCACATCCACCCAAGCCCCATGACTCAATGCCGTCCGGCGGATACCGTCGAGTCCTCCCACCTCGATGCCCCCGAATCCGTCGAGCAATGATCCCTGCAGCGGCGTTGACATGCCGCCGAATCTACGCCCGTTCGAACGTATGTGCTAGCGAGAGATCGCGCGCGATATCGACGGCGGCGGCGTAGCGCTCGTCGTCGGTGAGCGGGAAATCGCCCATCATGGCGGTGCTCCAGCCGGTGGTGAGCAGCGCTTCGCGTGCGCGGAAGGTGTGGACCAGGGCGTCCTCGGCTATCCGACTCATGAGCACGCATTGCATGTGGTCACGGCACTGGCCGAATTATCCGCTCCGGGAAGCCGTTTCGGCGTCGGCCGGTTCGCCGTCGTCGAAAACGCCCGGCCGTATGTCGAACTCGAACGCCTGGTTCGTGATGACGAGGGTGTGGATCGTCCGCGCACCGGGCTGGGCGCCGACGCCAGAATCCGGCTGGACGAACACGGTTGGCAAACCGGGTTCCGTAGCTGGGGCGATATGGTCGCCACCCCTGGACCGGCCCGCCCAGGTGCACGATCCGGATGTCGGAGTCGTCATCGCGAACCGCAAGGGTGCGAACTTCCCGGAATGCCCGGAGTGTCCGAACCGGGCGTGGCCCCGCTCACAGCGGGATATGCCTGGTTAGAGCGGTACAAACCGCGCTGCTAGGCTGCATGCCGTAAAGACATCCTTTAACGGACCGTCCGGTGAGGCGGGGAAGGAGGTCGGCATGGCCGTGCCCGATGAACGGGCCGCCAAGTCCGGCGCTGCCGAAACGTCGCAGCGACACACCCCGGAGTGGGTGAGCGCGGGACGCGAGTTGCTGTCTCCTTCCGACGTCGGCAGGACCATTGCGCGCATCGCGCATCAGATCATCGAAAAGACCGCCCTGGATGCGGGCGAGCCGGCCGCACCGCGCGTCGTGCTGATCGGCATTCCCACCCGCGGCACCACCCTGGCCGCACGGCTCACCGATAAGATCGAGGAATTCTCCGGCGTCCGCCCGGCCCTCGGTTCCCTCGACATCACCCTCTATCGCGACGATCTACGCAGCCGCCCGCACCGCCCCCTCGAGCGCACCTCGGTGCCCGACGGCGGTATCGAGGACGCACTCGTGGTCCTGATCGACGATGTGCTGTTCTCCGGCCGCACCGTGCGCTCTGCCCTCGACGGTCTGCGCGATCTGGGCCGCCCCCGCGCCGTTCAACTCGCGGTGCTCATCGACCGCGGTCATCGTGAACTCCCGATCCGCGCGGATTTCGTCGGCAAGAACGTGCCGACCTCCCGCAGCGAGGACATCTCCGTATTGCTCACCGAACACGACGGCCGCGACGGCGTCTACTTGCACCAGGAGGAAGCGCAGTGAATCGGCTCGCCGGAGCGAGTGTCAGCGAGGCGAGGTCGTGAGACATCTGCTGACGGTGACCGACCTCGATCGTGCCACTGCCACCGAATTGCTCGACGAGGCCGAACGTTTCGAGCAGGCGCTGCTCGGCCGGGAGGTCAAGAAATTGCCGACGCTGCGTGGCCGCACGGTGATGACGATGTTCTACGAGAACTCCACCCGCACTCGGGTCTCGTTCGAGGTCGCGGGCAAATGGATGAGCGCCGATGTGATCAATGTCAGCGCGAGCAGCTCCTCGGTCGCCAAGGGCGAATCCCTGCGCGATACCGCGCTGACGCTGCATGCGGCGGGTGCGGACGCGCTCATCGTCCGGCATCCGGCCTCGGGCGCGGCGCATCAGATCGCACGCTGGATGGATGCCTGGGCGGTCGCCGAGGGACATCAGGGTCCGGCCATCATCAATGCCGGTGACGGCACTCACCAGCACCCCACACAGGCGCTGCTGGACGCATTGACGCTGCGTCAGCGCCTCGGCGATATCGAGGGCAAACGCATCGTCATCGTCGGCGATATCCTGCACAGTCGGGTCGCGCGCTCGAATGTGTTCCTGCTCGACACGCTCGGCGCCGAGGTGGTGCTGGTCGCACCGCGAACGCTGCTCCCGGTCGGCGCCGACCTGTGGCCGGCCCGGATCTCGCCGTCGCTCGACGCCGAATTGCCCGGTGCGGATGCGGTGCTCATGCTGCGGGTGCAGCAGGAGCGGATGAACGGCGGTTTCTTCCCGTCGGCCCGCGAATATTCGGTCAACTATGGACTTTCCGAGCGCAGGCTCGCGCTACTGGACGAGAACGCGGTCGTCCTCCATCCGGGGCCGATGCTGCGCGGCATGGAAATCGCCTCGCCCGTGGCGGATTCCTCGCGGGCGGCGATCCTGCAACAGGTGACGAACGGAGTGCATATGCGGATGGCCGTGCTGTTCCGGCTGCTGGTGGGTACCCAGGAGGCAGTGGCATGAGCCTATTGCTCGAGGGTGTGCGGCTCTACGGCGAGGGCGCGCCGGTCGACGTACTCGTGCGCGACGGTGTAATCGCCGCCATCGGAACGGATCTGGGCATTATCGACGCCGAGGTCATCGACGCGCAGGGCCAGATTCTGCTGCCCGGCTTCGTCGATCTGCACACCCATCTGCGCGAACCCGGCCGCGAGGACACCGAAACCATCGAAACCGGTTCCGCCGCTGCGGCACTCGGTGGCTATACCGCCGTATTCGCCATGGCAAACACCAACCCGGTCGCCGACTCGGTGGTCGTCACCGATCACGTATGGCGGCGCGGCCAAGAGGTCGGCCTGGTCGATGTGTACCCGGTGGGTGCGGTCACGGTCGGCCTGCAGGGTAAGCAACTCGCCGAAATGGGCACCATGGCAGCCGGTATCGGCGCGGTGCGCATGTTCTCCGATGACGGCCACTGCGTCTACGACCCGCTGCTCATGCGCCGCGCACTGGAGTACTCGAACTCCCTTGGCGTCTTGATCGCCCAGCACGCTGAGGAGCCACGGCTCACCAAAGGCGCTGTCGCGCACGAAGGTCCGACCGCCGCCCGTCTCGGCCTGGCCGGTTGGCCGCGCGCCGCGGAGGAGTCGATCGTCGCCCGCGACGCGCTGCTGGCCCGCGACGCGGGTGCTCGCGTGCACATCTGCCACGCGTCGACGGCCGGCACCGTCGAATTGGTGAAATGGGCCAAGGCGCAGGGTATTTCGATTACCGCCGAGGTCACCCCGCACCATTTGCTGCTCGACGACTCGCGCCTGGAGACCTACGATGCGGTCAACAAGGTGAACCCCCCGCTGCGCGAGGTCTCCGACACCATCGCGCTGCGGCAGGCACTCGCCGAGGGCGTCCTCGACTGCGTCGCCACCGACCACGCTCCGCATGCCGAACAGGACAAGTGCTGCGAATTCGCCGCCGCGCGTCCCGGCATGCTCGGGCTGGAGACCGCGCTGTCGATCATCGTGCAGACCATGGTCGAACCCGGCCTGCTGGACTGGCGCGGCGTCGCCCGCGTGATGAGTGAGCGTCCGGCCGAAATCGTCGGACTCGATGGGCACGGCCGCCCGCTCGAGGTCGGCGAGCCGGCCAATCTGACGTTGGTCGATCCGGATGCGACCTGGACGGTGCGGGCCGCCGAACTCGCCAGCATTTCGAATAACACGCCTTTCGAGGACATGACTTTCCCGGCTCGGGTGACAACGACGTTGCTCCGAGGCCGGGTAACCGCCCGTGAGGGCAAGGCGGTGGGAGGTTCGTAAGTGGAAAGAACGCTGTGGGTCGTCGGACTTCTCGCACTGTTCGCCTTGTGCATCTGGCTGATGTACCGAGGCTGGCAGAACCGTGCCGCGCGGCAGGCGGCACGGATCGGCGAACTACCGCATGTGCCGGCTGATCTCGGCGCTCAGGTACTCGAGCCGACGACCGGAATGTATCTCGGCAGCACCATCGCGCCCAGCTGGCAGGACCGGATCGCGGTGGGCGACTTGGGGTTCCGGGCCACGGCGGAACTGACGCGGTTCGAACGGGGGGTTCTGCTCGAGCGCGACGGTGCGACGGCGATCTGGATTCCGCAGGAATCCATTACGGCCGTGCGGACCGAACGCGGGCATGCGGGCAAGGTTATGACGGAAGATGGTGTGCTGGTAATTCGCTGGAAGCTGCCGACCGGAACCGAGATAGATACCGGTTTCCGAGGTGACGACAAGACGGTGTACCCGGCGTGGGCCAGGAAGATGACGGGAGACGACGAATGAGTGCAGGATCGCGGAGCGATTCGATGAGGGGTGGCGGTCGGGTGACGGGTGGGCCAGAGCAGGCAGCGTTGGTGCTGGAGGACGGCCGGGTTTTCCGCGGCACGGCCTTCGGTGCGGTGGGCGAAACACTCGGTGAGGCGGTGTTCTGCACCGCGATGACCGGGTACCAGGAGACCCTCACCGACCCCAGCTACCACCGCCAGATCGTGGTGGCCACGGCCCCGCAGATCGGCAATACCGGCTGGAACGACGAGGACGACGAATCCGGCAAGATCTGGGTCGCCGGTTACGCGGTCCGCGACGCCGCACGGGTCGCGTCGAACTGGCGCTCGACCGGTACCTTGCAGGACCAGCTGGACCGCCAGCAGATCGTCGGCATCGCGGGTATCGACACCCGCGCGCTGGTGCGCCACTTGCGCACCCGCGGTTCGATGAAGGCGGGCATCTTCTCCGGTTCGGCGCTGGCCGACGCCGATGAACTGCTCACCCGGGTCAATGGCCAGCCCTCGATGCTCGGCGCGGATCTGGCCGAAGAGGTCAGCACCGACGCGCTGTACACGATCGAACCGAACGGCGCCCCGCGCTTCACCGTCGTTGCGGTCGACCTCGGCATCAAGACCAACACCCCGCGCATGTTCGCCCAGCGCGGTATGCGGGTACATGTGGTGCCGTCGACCGTCTCGCTGGACCAGATCCTGGAGCTGAAGCCGGACGGTGTCTTCCTGTCCAACGGTCCGGGTGACCCGGCCACCCAGGACGGCGCGGTCGCGATCACCCAGGGTGTGCTGGGGAAGGGGCTGCCGCTGTTCGGCATCTGCTTCGGCAACCAGATCCTCGGCCGCGCCTTCGGCCGTGAGACCTACAAGATGAAGTTCGGCCACCGCGGTATCAATATCCCAGTCGTCGAACACGAAACCGGCCGGATCTCGATCACCGCGCAGAATCACGGCTTCGCGCTGGAGGGCGAACAGGGCGAACAGTTCGACACCCCGTTCGGCAAGGCCGAGGTCAGCCACGTCTGCGCCAATGACGGCACCGTCGAGGGTGTGCGCCTGGTCGACGGCCGCGCATTCTCGGTGCAGTACCACCCGGAGGCCGCCGCCGGGCCCCATGACGCCGCCTATCTCTTCGACCGTTTCGCCGGTCTCATGGAAGGAGCCTGATGCCTCGCCGCGAGGATCTGAAGCACATCCTGGTGATCGGCTCCGGTCCGATCGTCATCGGCCAGGCGTGCGAATTCGACTACTCCGGCACCCAGGCGTGCCGGGTGCTGCGGGCCGAGGGCCTGCGGGTATCGCTGGTGAACTCCAACCCGGCGACCATCATGACCGATCCGGAATTCGCCAATTCCACCTATGTGGAACCGATTACCCCGGAATTCGTGGAGAAGGTCATCGAGAAGGAGCGCCCCGACGCCATTCTCGCCACCCTCGGCGGGCAGACCGCGCTGAATACCGCGGTCGCCCTGCATGAGCGCGGTGTGCTGCAGAAATACAACGTCGAGCTGATCGGCGCCGATTTCGAGGCCATCCAGCGCGGTGAGGATCGGCAGAAGTTCAAGGACATCGTCGCCAAGGTCGGCGGCGAGAGCGCGCGCTCCAAGGTCTGCCACACCATGGACGAGGTCCGCGAAACCGTTGCGGAACTGGGTTTTCCGGTGGTCGTGCGGCCATCGTTCACCATGGGCGGCCTCGGCTCGGGCATGGCCTACAACGAGGAGGATCTCGATCGCATCGCCGGCGGCGGTCTGGCCGCCTCGCCGACGGCAAATGTGCTCATCGAGGAATCCATCCTGGGGTGGAAGGAATACGAACTCGAGCTGATGCGCGACGGACGCGACAATGTCGTGGTGGTCTGCTCGATCGAGAATGTGGACCCGATGGGTGTGCACACCGGTGATTCGGTCACCGTCGCCCCGGCCATGACCCTCACCGACCGCGAATACCAGCGACTGCGTGACCTCGGCATCGACATCTTGCGCGAAGTCGGTGTCGACACCGGTGGCTGCAATATCCAGTTCGCGGTGAACCCGCGCGACGGCCGCCTGATCGTCATCGAGATGAATCCGCGTGTCTCGCGCTCGTCCGCACTGGCGTCCAAGGCGACGGGTTTCCCGATCGCCAAGATCGCCGCCAAGTTGGCCATCGGCTACACCCTGGACGAGATCGTCAACGACATCACCAAGGAAACCCCGGCCTGTTTCGAGCCGACCCTGGACTATGTGGTCGTCAAGGCGCCGCGATTCGCCTTCGAGAAGTTCCCCGGTGCCGACGCCACGTTGACCACCACCATGAAGTCGGTCGGCGAGGCGATGTCGCTCGGCCGCAACTTCGCCGAGGCGCTCGGCAAGGTGCTGCGCTCGCTGGAAACCAAGGCCGCGGGCTTCTGGACCCAGGACGACGGCACCTGGACCGATACCGAGGCCATCCTGGAAGATCTGCGTACCCCGACCGAGGGGCGCATCTATCAGGTCGAGCGCGCGCTGCGGCTGGGCGCGAGCATCGAGGACGTCGCCGCGGCCTCCGGCATCGACCCCTGGTTCGTCGCCGAAGTGGCCGGACTCGTCGAGTTGCGCCGGGAGGTCATCGACGCACCCGTACTCGACGAGCCACTGCTGCGGCGCGCCAAGCACTACGGCCTGTCGGATCGCCAGATCGCCGCGCTGCGACCGGAATTGGCGGGTGAGACCGGCGTGCGCGCACTGCGACACCGTCTCGGTATCCGTCCGGTCTTCAAAACCGTCGACACCTGTGCCGCGGAGTTCGAGGCCAAGACTCCGTATCACTACTCGACCTACGAGCTCGATTTCGAAGGCACAGAATCGGAGGTCTCGCCGCAGCGCGAGCGGGACAAGGTGATCATCCTGGGTTCCGGACCGAACCGGATCGGCCAGGGCATCGAGTTCGACTACTCCTGTGTCCATGCGGCGCAGACGCTTTCGCAGGCCGGATACGAGACCGTCATGGTCAACTGCAACCCGGAGACCGTCTCCACCGACTACGACACCGCCGACCGGCTGTACTTCGAGCCGCTGACCTTCGAGGATGTGCTCGAGGTCTACCATGCCGAAACCGAATCGGGCACCGTCGCCGGTGTGATCGTGCAGCTCGGCGGGCAGACCCCGCTGGGGTTGGCGCAGCGCCTCACCGATGCCGGTGTGCCGGTGGTCGGTACCAGTGCCGCCGCCATCGACCTGGCCGAGGACCGCGGCGAATTCGGTGACGTGCTGGTGGCCGCCGGCCTGCCCGCGCCGAAGTACGGCACCGCGACGACCTTCGCGCAGGCCAAGAAGATCGCCGCGGGCATCGGCTACCCGGTGCTGGTGCGTCCGTCCTACGTGCTCGGCGGACGCGGTATGGAAATCGTCTACGACGAGGCCTCGCTGGAGGGCTACATCTCCCGGGCCACCGAACTGAGCCCGGAACATCCGGTGCTGGTCGACCGCTTCCTGGAAGACGCCATCGAGATCGACGTGGACGCGCTCTGCGATGGCGAGGAGGTCTACCTCGGCGGTGTGATGGAGCACATCGAAGAGGCGGGCATCCACTCCGGCGACTCCGCCTGCGCACTTCCGCCGATCACCCTGGGCCGCAGCGATATCGAGGCGGTGCGCCGCTCCACCATCGCGCTGGCCAAGGGCATCGGTGTCAAGGGTCTGCTCAATGTGCAGTACGCGCTCAAGGATGATGTGCTCTACGTACTCGAGGCGAATCCGCGGGCGAGCCGGACGGTTCCGTTCGTCTCCAAGGCCACCGCGGTGCCGCTGGCCAAGGCGGCCGCGCGCATCACCATGGGTGCCACCATCGCCGAACTGCGCAAGGAGGGCATGCTGCCCGCCGAGGGCGACGGCGGCCATGTGCCGCTCGACGCACCGGTCGCGGTGAAGGAGGCGGTGTTGCCGTTCCACCGGTTCCGCAGGGCCGATGGCAGCGGTGTGGATTCGCTGCTGTCACCGGAGATGAAGTCCACCGGTGAGGTCATGGGCATCGATGCCGATTTCGGTACCGCCTTCGCCAAGAGTCAGGCCGCGGCGTACGGTTCCCTGCCGACCGAGGGGACCGTCTTCGTATCGATCGCCAACCGGGACAAGCGCGCCATGGTTTTCCCGGTCAAGCGCCTCAACGATCTCGGCTTCCGCATCCTAGCCACCGAGGGCACCGCGGAAATGCTGCGCCGCAACGGAATTCCGTGTGAACAGGTGCGCAAGCATTCCGAGGACGGGCCCGCGGACCAGCCGACCATCGTGGAGCAGATCCGCGACGGTGAGGTGGACATGGTGTTCAACACCCCCTACGGCAACTCCGGACCGCGCGTGGACGGCTACGAGATCCGCACGGCGGCGGTCGGTGTGAACATTCCGTGCATCACCACAGTGCAGGGTGCGGCCGCGGCGGTGCAGGGCATCGAGGCGAGCATCAACGGCGGTATCGGGGTGCGTTCGCTGCAGGAACTGCATTCGGTGCTGCGTGGCTGACAGCGGAGGCGCAGCGATGACGACGTTCGGTGCCCGTTTGCAGCACGCCATGCGACATTTCGGGCCAGTGTGCGTCGGCATCGATCCGCACCCCGGCCTGCTCGAAGCATGGGGCCTCACCGACGATGTCGATGGTGTGGAGGTATTCGCCGAGATCTGCGTCGAGGCCTTCGACGGCCGGGTCGCGCTGATCAAACCGCAGGTCGCCCTCTTCGAGGCCCACGGTTCCGGTGGTATCGCCGTGCTGGAGCGCACCATCGAGGTGCTGCGTGCCTCGGGCACCCTGGTACTCGCCGATGCCAAACGCGGCGATATCGGCTCGACCATGGACGCCTACGCCCGCGCCTGGCTTGGTAACGGCCCGCTCGGCTCGGATGCGGTGACGGTCTCGCCGTATCTCGGATTCGGTTCGCTCGCACCGGCTCTGACACTCGCCGAGGTGAACGGCCGGGGTGTCTTCGTACTCGCCGCCACCTCGAATCCCGAAGGCGCACAGGTGCAGCGAGCGCTGGCGGCGGATGGTCGCACGATCGCCCAGACCATCGTCGATGCGGCGGCGCAGTGCAATGCGGGCCAGGAATTCGGCTCGGTCGGCATTGTGCTCGGAGCCACCCTCACCGAAGCACCGGATCTCGCGGCGCTGAACGGTCCGATCCTGATGCCGGGCGTCGGTGCCCAGGGTGGCGGTCCGGAAAACGTGCGTGAGCTTGTGCCCGAGCAACTGTTGCATGCCGCGGTGCCGACCGCTTCGCGCGAGGTGCTCGGTGCCGGTCCGTCCGTCTCGGCGCTGCGTGCCAAGGTGAGCGCGCTGCAGGAGGAGTTCGCGTTCCTGCGGCTCTGACGCGGTGACGATTGCGGTGGACCGGCGCTACGGCGTCGGTCCATTTCGCGTTTCGGGTGGGGAGGACACGTCGAGCGGGCATGACGTGTCATATCGAACAGCTGTGCGGCCCGCTGCGCCGATTTTCCCGCCATCCGGCATATCGGTGGCCGAACTGGCGTCCTGATCGATCACGGAGCCGACTGGACCGGCACAGAGTGCCGTGCCGTCGTGTTCGCCGCGCCGCGGTCATGACCATGGCGGATTTCGTTGTGGTTCACGAGTTCGGTGTGCGGCAAGTGCGAACCTCCCGAAAGGTCATTTCTCGCCTCCGACACGCGCAAGAACAACGCGACACGCGGGAAAATCCCAGAAAGTTCCAGGTCGGACACGTGACCGGTTGCTGGCCCGATGCGGGTTGTCGCCGCAACCCCTCCGCTAACTCGCTTATCCCATGGATAAGCCCAGCTCGCGCGGCATTTCAAGATTTCAGCGGTAGGATCACCGCAGCGATCGACGCACTGTGCGCGTCCCGCCGGGCGCACCCCTACGATATCGGCGAATCATGCGCTGACCTGGGGGGTGGGTTCGCAATCGAGCAACGGCGTGGGTACGGTCGCTGAGACTGCTGGGTTACCGGCAGGAGTTGATGCAATGAACGATGAGACGGAGGAACCGTGGCCCTTCCCCAGCTGACTGACGAGCAGCGCGCCGCTGCTTTGGAGAAGGCGGCTGCCGCTCGCCG
>FTJU01002632.1_pt1 | contig 12866 bp, 13 predicted proteins | sample 1658961 | NCBI WGS metagenome assembly FTJU01 (sample SAMEA3914878, study PRJEB12502) | metagenome | biome: forest; material: soil | place: USA | collected 2012-03-12 | depth 0.3 m | reverse complement strand
CATCGGGTGGCGGTGCTGGCCGTCGACCCGTCCTCTACCCGCACCGGCGGCTCCATCCTCGGCGACAAGACCCGCATGGCGCGACTGTCGTTGGAGCGCAACGCCTATATCCGTCCCTCGCCGACCGCGGGCACCCTCGGTGGTGTCGCCAAGGCGACCCGCGAGACCATCGTGTTGCTCGAGGCCGCCGGCTATGACGTGATCCTGGTGGAGACCGTCGGTGTCGGTCAGTCCGAGGTGACGGTCGCGAATATGGTCGACGTGTTCTGTTTTCTGACTTTGGCGCGCACCGGAGATCAGTTGCAGGGCATCAAGAAAGGTGTCCTGGAACTCGCCGACCTGGTCGCAGTGAACAAGGCCGACGGCAAGCACGAGATGGAAGCCAAGTCCGCGGCCAGGGAATTGGCCGGGGCACTGCGCCTCATCCATCCGCACGACGCGCTCTGGCGCCCACCGGTGCTCACTATGAGCGGTCTGGAAGGCCATGGGCTGGATAAGTTCTGGGACGCCGTCCTCGAACACCGCCGGGTGCTCACCGACGCGGGTGAATTCGCCGAAAAACGGCGCCGCCAACTGGTCGACTGGACCTGGACCATGGTGCACGATCAACTGCTGCGCCGCCTCGCGGAGAATCCGAATGTCAAAGCCATTCGCGCACAGGTGGAGAAGCAGGTACGCGACGGTACGTTGACCGCGGCGCTGGCCGCCGAGCAGATTCTCGATGCGTTCGACAGTTGAGGTGATGGCAATCCCGCTGGTGGATTGCCATTCCCACGGCTATTCGGCGGCCCCTGCCGTTCGCACACGGATAGACGGCCGTTGGCACAACGGAATCGCCCATCCACTCCCCGAAGACGACGCATCGGCGCGCCTGACCAATCTCCCTCGCATGAACAGTGCGGTGGTGCGTGCCTCGGGCACCGATCTCCTGACCATCCGTATCGATCTGACCGACTGAAGCCCTTGCTGCCGCATCGGTCTGAGCCCTAGGTGATCTCGAAGAGTCGTGCGGCGTTTCGGTAGCAGACCTGCCGGAGCCAGGAGTCGCCCAGGTCCAAGCGTTCCAGCGCGTGGATCGAATGTCCATAGGAGTACGGGATGTTCGGAAAGTCGCTACCGAACAGAATGCGGTCGCTGATGGCGCGCAGCCTGCCGTGCTCGGCGGTCGGAAAAGGTGCCGAGGCTTCGGTGAAATCGGTCCACACCATTGTCGTGTCCAGGTGCACACCCGGGTATTCCTGTGCCAGATCCAGGAATTCGGAATACTCGGGCGTGCCCATATGCGCGATGATCAGCTGTAGCCGCGGATAGCGTTGCAGCAGAGCGGCAATGGGCTCGGGGCCGGTGTACTCGCCGGGCGTGGGTCCGGAGCCGCAGTGGATCAGCACCGGTATCCCGGCGTCCTGAATCATGCCCCACACCGGATTCAGCAGGGGATCGCCGGGATGGAAGTCGCCGACCTGCACATGCACCTTGAAAACGCGGGCACCGCGCTCGATGGCCGCCTCGACATAACTGTCCGCGTGATGTTCGGGATAGAACGTCGCGGTGTGCAGACAATCCGGGGTGCGGGCGGCGAAGTCGGCGGTCCATTCGTTGAGCCAAGCCGCCATATCCGGCTTGTGCGGATACACCAGCGAGGTGAACGCGCGAACACCGAAGTCGCGCAATGTCTTCAACCGGACCTGCTCATCGTCGCGGTAGGCGATGTGCCACTCCCGGCCGACCAGCGGACCGGCCGAATCGAAGTACGCCCAGACCTTGGCCATGACCTGATCCGGCATGAAATGCGTGTGGACGTCGATGATTCCGGGCAGTTCGAGCCGGGTACGGAACTCGGTGAGATAGGTGTTGTCGTCGTTTTCGCCGATCATCGAGCAGCCTCCTGCGGGTAGACCGACCGGGCGAAGTCACCGACCCTGGTGATCAATCGGTCGAAGAACATCTCCGGGTCGGTGCCGACCACGATGTCGGCATTGGGTTCTCGGCCCCACATGCCCGCCCAGTCCGCCACTGTGGTGGCGCGGGTGATCGTGCCGACGAGTTCGACATCGACAGTGGCCGGTCGAACAACCGCGAGCGCCGGATCCAGCGCGACGGCCGCCGCGAACGGATCGTGCATATGTGCGAGATAGCCCTGGTCGTAGAGCTTGTGGAACTCGAAGTAGAACCGAACCGCATCGGTGAAGTACCGCACGATCGGATTGCTCGTCGTCGACCTGGTCGCCGGCGGATCGCCCTCCGAAACCAGCTCCACGGGCACGCTGCCCGCGCGTTCGGCCAGTTGCGCCACATGTTTGGGCCGCATCTCGATGGTCTCGGTGATATCGAGCGCGCACACGATCGGTCGCCTATCGGCGGGGGCGGCGGAGAAGGCGTCGAAGACCTCCTTGGCCGCCTCCGGATCCACGTGCACATTCCATTCATTGGTCGGGGTGGTATTTCCGGGGTGGTTGAAGGCTCCACCCATGATCACCAGTCGGCGTAGCAACAGTGGCAGCCGCGGTTCGAGGCGAAGTGCAAGCGCCAGATTCGTCAGCGGTCCCGTGCAGAGTCCGATGATCTCGCCGGGCGCCCCGCGTACCAGATCGACCCACATCTGTGCCGCCGACCGGCCGGAGATCGGCCGCGCGGATGGCGGCAGTTCGGCATAACCGACACCCTGCGGCCCATGTGTGTCCTCGGTGGTGCGCAGCGGGATCGCGAGGGGTTCCGCGGCACCCAGCGCGACCTCGATATCGCGCGCCTGACACACATCCAGCCAGGCGAGGTTGTTCGCCGCCACCTGTGGTGCGGGCACATTGCCCGCCGTGGCGGCGATGCCCACGATCTCGGCCTCCGGGGAGGCGAGCAGGTAGAGCAGCGCGAGTGAATCATCGATCCCGGTATCGACGTCTATGACGATCTTCTGCTGCACCAGTCGAGCGTAGCGAGCGGACCCGGGCGGCTCAGTAGGTGGGCAGCACGTAGTCGTCGGTATCCGACATCATCCGCAGCATGACCGGACGCATTACCCGCCAGGTCATCACCTTCATGGTCGTGCGTGCCATCCGCATGCCGAGGCGTGAGGTGGGCAGCATCATCTTGATACCGCCACCGGGCAGCTCCTTGGCCTTGTCCAGGAAGGGGCAGACGATCTCCTCGTAGCGTGTCAGCGCCATCGCGAGATCATCTGGGGCGGCGGCGATTTCACCGGCAAGGACGTAAGCGCCGACGATGGCCATTGCAGTGCCCATACCGGTCATCGGGGAACCGCAGAAGCCGGAGTCGCCGAGCAGCGTTACCCGTCCGGTCGACAATGACGGCATATCGACGCGGGCCAGCATATCGAAATAGAAGTCCGGGGTCGCGGTCATCGCGTCGAGTACGGCCGGGGCCTGCCATCCGGCCTCGGCCAGCATGTCGTGGATGAGCCGCTGCTGTGCGGCGACGTCGCGGCGCAGCGCGGGATCGGCCTCGGTGCGCATGGTGATGATGGCCTTCGAGGTCGCCGGATCCGCATCAGGTCGAATCGCGACCGCCGCGCTGGGCACCGCATGCATCTTGAACCAGCCCGGTTCGGTTCCGGCGGGCGTCGGGATGGTGAAGAACGACATGTAGCCGCCGAGATAGGTGACGAACTGTTCCTCCGGTCCGAAGGCCAGTTGCCGGGTCGCCGAGTGCACCCCGTCCGCCCCGACGACCAGATCGAAACGCTCGGTGCGCCCGGACGCGAAGTCGACCTCGACACCGGTGTCGTCCTGGCGCAGCGCCACGATCCATTCGCCGTAGCGGTAATCGAGTTCGCCCGCCGTGCTGGACAGTTCGGTGAGCAGCACCTGATTCAAATCACCTCGGGTGATTTCGATTTCGGCCACCGGCCCCTTGCCGTCGAACATCTCCGCGGGCATCCGGGCGAACTCCCGGCCGTTTTCGTCGACGTAGGCCATGCCGCGCTCGTCGAGTTGGTATTTGCGAATGCCCGGCATGAGTCCCATCCGCTCGGCGACCTCACGGCTCGGCCCGCGTAGGTCCACGGCCTGACCGCCGGGCCGCGCCTCGGGGGCGCGCTCGATGACGGTGGTTCGGATGCCCGCCCGCAGCAATTGCAGCGCGAGCGAGTTACCGGCGATGCCACCGCCGCTGATGAGGATGTGGAGGGTGTTGGTGCTCATGACCGGAGCCAATCTCTCGAACGAATGTGTCAGACGCATGTCTAACACGAGGTTGGCACGGATGTCTAGTACAAATGTCTGACCCATGTGTAGGCTGAGGTCATGGGAAACCGAGAAGATCTGCTGGCGGGAGCGCGTAAGGCCATCATCGAACGTGGCGTGGCGAAGACGACCGCGCGTGATATCGCGGCGGCCGCGGGTGTGAGCCTGGCCGCGATCGGCTACCACTTCGGCTCGAAGGAACGGTTGATCACCGAGGCGCTCGCGGAGGCGCTCGGCACCGATATCGGCGACCGCATGGAGGCGTTGGTGCGCGCGGGCAGCGGTCAGCCGCCGCTCGAGGCGTTCGCGCAGATGTGGGACGCGATGCCACAGGTCTTCGAGGACAACCGGGACGCCATGCTGGCCAGTCTGGAAAATCTGGTGCGCGTCGCGCGGACGCCGGAATCGCAGACATTCATGGCCGAAAGCCTCGACGGCGCCTACGAAGACCTCGGCCGAGCGCTACAGGAATCCCGTCCCGACCTGGACGCGGACACCGCTCGAGCGATCTCGGAGCTGTATTTCGTGCTGACCCAAGGCCTCGGCATTCTGCACACGATCACCCGCAGCGGCAATCTGCCTGACGGCGCGCGACTGGCCAAGGCCATCGCGGCCTTGGCCCACGAGTCCTGATCGGTCGATGTCGGCCGCCGAAGAGTGTTATCGGGTGTGCAGCGGCCACACCGGCTGGTCAGCGCCGTACCGCGGTGCGGGCCACGCATAATCCGGATATTCGGCGAGCACCGGCGCGGCGGTCGTGACATCGCCGTGGGTGACCGCCGCCAGCGGACTCGGCGCAGCGGCCTGCGGGTGACGCGGGGTCCGACCGGGTGCGGTGAGAAGCCACGATGCGGTGCGCGCCAAAGCGACTCGGACATCGCGGCCGATGCCGTCATGGGCGCGGGCGACGAGTGCGTCGATCACCCCAGCGGCGAGTAGATAGCCGGAGGCGTGGTCGAGTGCCTGTGCGGGCAGTGTTCCCGGCACCGCCGGCGCGCCCTCGACGATCGAAATACCAGTCGTGGCCTGCACGATGCTGTCGAAACCACGCCGCCGACCCCACGGGCCGGATTCGCCCCATGCCGATATCCGGCCGTGTACGAGACCGGGACGACGGGCGGCGGTGAGTCCGGCGTCTTCCAGTGCGCTCGGTCGATATCCGGTGATCAGCACGTCGGCGGCGGCGAGTAGCTCGTCGACCAACGGCAGCTGCTTGTGCAGATCGAGCAGTGTGGAACGCTTGCCCTGGCAGGTGTCGTGGTACTGCCAGGGAATTTCGGATAGGTGCGGCGGGTCGATCCGCAGCACGTCGGCGCCGAGCAGAGCCAGGGTTCTTGTCGCGACGGGTCCGGCGATCACGCGGGTCAGATCGAGCACCCGGACCCCGCGCAACGGCTGTAATGGCGATGCGCCGATCGGCAGGCCGAGCTCGCCGCGGTCGATTCGGGTATCGATCGCCACCAGCGGCCCCGATGCGGCGGCCTGCCCCTGTGGGCTCGCCGCCCACTCCTGCTCGGTACGCACCTGGACCGCGATAGCGCCGTGCGCGGCCGCGTTTTCCTCGACGTCGCGGGCGCGGCTCATCGCCATCTGCGCGACCGCCAGATCGGCGGGGGCGTCGTCGGGGAGTCCGAGCGAGGCGAGCAGCCGCGCGCGGTGATGCGGATAGTTGGCGTGGGTGCGGACCCAGCCGTCGAAGGTGGGAAAGAATCCGGACAGATCGGCGAATACCTTGGCGGGCGCACCGCCGATGCGCAGCAGGCGTTCACTGGCGAAGGCGGCGGTGATCCGGTCCGGATCCAGCCGGTGCAGGACCGGATTCAGGTGGTGTGCGTCGCGGATTCGGTTCGCGGCTGCCGCCACCGCGGCCACCGATCCGGCGGCCAGTGTCCAAACCGGCAGCGCCGCAGCCAAACAGCTCCCCGGATCGGCGGCGGAGATGGCGCCGGAGGACGGTACACCGATTCCGGCCTCGTACTCGCGGACCAGCTGTTCGTGCGCAATCACGAGATCGAGAGTAGTTGTTGTGCCGCAGTAGTAGGGTCGAGGCCATGACGCCGCTGCAGCGTTATATCGCCGAAGAGATAGCCACCGACCATGCCGACGGATTGATCGGCCGCCGGGAAGCACTGCGCCGACTAGGAATGCTCGGAGTCGGCGCCACCGCCGCGGTCGCGTTGCTCGCGGCCTGCTCCAGTAGCGGCGACCAGGCGAACTCCGCGTCGACGGCCTCGAAACCCGCGGCGTCCTCGGCCCCGCCGGGCACCAGTGGTGCTATCCCAGCCACCGCGATCACCTTTGCCGGACCGGGCGGTCGCCAGCTACAAGCCGCATGGGCGGCCGCGCCACAGCCACGTGGCAGCGTGCTCGTCATCCATGAGAACAAGGGACTCACCGATCACATCCGTTCGGTGACAGGGCGTTTCGCGGGTGCCGGATACTCCGCACTCGCCGTCGACCTGCTATCCGAACTCGGCGGTACCGCCGCCTTCACCGATCCGGCGGCGGCCACCGCCGAACTGGGCAAGATCGCGCCGGATCAGTTCATCGCCGATCTACAGGCCGGGATCGCCGAGTTGGAACGCCGGGTGCCGGGAAAGAAGATCGGCGCAACCGGATTCTGCTTCGGCGGCGGTCTGGTGTGGATGCTGCTGGCCACAGGTACGCCAAAACTCGCTGCGGCGACACCGTTTTACGGTCCCTTCCCGCAGAACGGGGAGCTGTCCGGTTCGAAGGCCGCGGTACTCGGCATCTACGCCGCCAAGGACGAGCGGGTTATCGCCTCCCGCCCCACCGCCGAGGCGGCGCTGGACCGGGCGGGTCTCGTGCACGAGATCTACGTCGCACCCAATGCGGACCACGCGTTCTTCAACGACACCGGACCGCGTTACAACCCGACCGCCGCCGCCGAGGCGTGGCAGCGGGTCCTCAATTGGTACGGAACGTATCTCGGGTGAAACGCGGCCGCGTGCGTCGCGATCGCTGCCGGTGGAAATTTTCGACGGTGAAGGAGATCGACGTGGACAACGCCATAGACGCGACGGACTGGCTGCGGGTATTGCGCGCACATCCCGCGCCGAACCATCAACTGCTGTGCTTCCCACCAGGTGGGGGATCTGTCACGGCATATCGGGCACTGTCCGAACGGTTCGACGACAGCATCGCCGTCGCGGCAGTCCAGTATCCGGGCCGGCAGGACCGGCTCGGTGAGCCCACCATCGGCGATATGGATACCCTCGTCGATCGGATCGTGGACGAAATACTGGATCAGTTCCCGGTGCAACGACTTTCGCTGTTCGGCCACAGCATGGGTGCGACCGTTGCCTTCGAAACCGCACGTCGTCTGGAGCGCAAGGGGCAACCGCTCACCGCGCTGTTCGTATCCGGTCGTCCCGCACCGACCTTCGTCGAGCAGGGTCGCCTGCATCTCTGCTCCGACGACGATCTGATCGGTGATCTCGAGCGTCTGGCAACCGATCCCGCGTCCATCCGGATTCTGCGCGACGAACCGAGTCTCGCCGAACTGGTGCTGCCCGCAGTGCGCAGCGACTACCAGGCGATCGAGACCTACCGTTATCGCGCGGGCGCCCCGCTGTCCTGCGCGGTGTCGGCTCTGGTCAGCACGGATGATCCGACGATGACACCGGAGCAGGCCGAGCAATGGCGCGAGCACACCACCGGCTCCTTCTACCGCGCGGTCTTTGCCGGCGGTCACTTCTACCTGGATGACAAAGTCTCCGAGGTCGCCGACCTCATCGCCCGCACCCTCCAGACATAGCCCACCCACGACACCACCACACATACCGCGACCAGCCCGCGCACCAGCTCCAGCGCACTCTCCGGGTAGATCACCCCGGTCAAATAGTGGGCGATGAAACCGCTCGGCGGCAGTCCGGCCACCCCGGCGCGATGCCGCGCCCAATTCTCCAAATACGTGAGCGGACAATCGAATCCGAAAAGTACCGTGCTGAACCCCCAGCCGAACGCGATCAGATGCAGCCAGATGGTGCGCGGCCATCGCCACGCCGAGAACCCCCCGACCACCACATACGCCACGAATGCGAAATGCACCACGACGGTGGCATCAGCCAGCAGCCGATACACCATATGCCCAGCGTAACTCCGGGCGCGGCACCGGCCCGCTGGATCACCAGGGTGAAGGTTGGTAGTCCTTGAGGAAGCAGCCGTAGAGGTCGGTGCCGGTCTCGCCCTGGACGATGGGGTCATAGACCCGGGCGGCGCCGTCCACCAGATCCAGGGGCGCGTGGAAGCCCTCGTCGGCGAGGCGGATCTTGGTGTAGTGCGGCCGTTCGTCGGTGATCCAGCCGGTATCGACGGCGGTCATGAGGATGGCGTCCTGTTCGAACATTTCGCGGGCGCTGGTGCGGGTCAACATATTCAGCGCCGCCTTGGCCATATTCGTATGGGGGTGGCCCGCGCCCTTGTACGCGCGGGAGAACTGGCCCTCCATGGCGGAGACATTCACGACGTACTTGCGGCGGGCCGCGGCGGCGGACATGGCCGGTCGCAGCCGGGAAACCAGAATGAACGGCGCCACCGAATTGCACAGCTGGACCTCGAGCAGTTCGGTCGGGTCCACCTCGGCGACGGTCTGCACCCAGCTGTTGGTATGCGCCAGATCTGGCACCAGACCACCGGCATCGATGGCGATACCGCGCGAAATGCGTTCCGGTGTGGCCGATCCCGCGACCAGCGCCAGTTCCGCCACATCGGCCGAGGACAACGTCGGGGTCAGGGATGCCGTGAGTGCGGTGGGATGCGCCTGCATGGTCTTGCCGAAGGTCACCACATCCGGCAGCGCACCCGCGGGCAGCGGACCGGATTCGGCCTCGACCAGCGCGCTGTACGCGCCAGGGGACCGCCGCACGGTCTGGGCGGCATTGTTGATCAGGATATCCAGTGGTCCCTGCGCCGCGACATCATCGGCGAGCGCGACGACCTGGGCCGGATCTCGCAGATCGATACCGACGATGCGCAGGCGGTGCAGCCAGTCGGCGCTGTCGTCCATGGCGGCGAAGCGCCGGATTGCATCGTTCGGGAAGCGGGTAGTGATGGTGGTGTGCGCACCGTCGCGCAGTAGTCGCAGCGCGATGTACATGCCGATCTTGGCGCGACCGCCGGTCAGCAGGGCGCGCCGCCCGGTGAGATCGGTACGGGCGTCCCGCTTCGCGTGGCTGCCGGCCGCGCAGTCCGGGCACAGCTGGTGGTAGAACGCGTCGACGCGGGTGTAGCGCTGTTTGCAGACATAGCAGGGCCGCGGGCGGATCAGTGTGCCAGCGCTCGCGCCCGCCGCATTCGAGGTCAGCGGAATGCCCGCGGTTTCGTCATCGATCCGACTCGGCGATCCGGTCGCGGTCGCCGCGACCACCGCCCGGTCCGCCTCGGCGACCGCATCCCTGGCCTCGGTTCGCCTGCGCTGCTTCAACTTCTTGAACATATGGCCGACGGCGCGCTGCACCGTGACCGAATCCGGATCGTCCTTGTCCAACTGCCCGGTCTGTTCCAGTACTCGCAGGCAGATCGCCAGCTCATCGGGGTCGATGGTGGTACCGCTCGGCGCTGGTGCGGTAGACGTCGACGCGGTGTTCTCGACCATCGGAATGCGGGTTGATCCTTCGTGAACTGGGAGGTTGACCCAGCCATTGTCGCATTTGCAGGCGGACCGGTCGGCGCGGGCGGTCCCGCGCCGACCGGACGCCACCTATTTGCGCAGCTTGCTCATTGTCGAGGTGGCCGTCTTCCTCAGTAGCTCGGTGACCTCGGACGCGCTGAGGATCTTGCCCGAGGACTTCGACGAACTGGAGGAATACTGCGACCAGCTGATGTGGTAGGTCGTCCAGCCGTCGCGCACGGCCAGCGACACATCGGCCGTCGGATCGTCCGACTTGTGGTTGCCGGTAATCACATATGCTTCGTCACCGAGTCCGGAGATCTTGTCGACCTTCGCGTCCTTGCCGTACTCGCTCTGGGTCCAGGTCTCGTACGACGCGGTGAATTCCGGTCCCGGATTGGTCTGCTTGTGCACCTGCGCGCTGGTGTAGATCGCGGCGTAGTCGTACTTCTCACTCGACCCGGACGGGGTGAAGCGGACATCACACCCCATCGAATCGACCGCGGCGTGCTTGGAGCCCTCGTGCTTCGGGTAGGTAATGCCCGAGGAGTCGGTCTTCGACAGCGTGAAGCCGGCGCTGGCGTAGGGCGAGGTGTCGGTGACAGCGCAGAGATCGTCTATGTACTTGTAGCCGCGCAGATCGGCATCCTTGCTGATATCGGCCTTGCCGGCATCGAAGGCGCCGATCGCGAACATCGCGCCCGCCCATACCGCGGACGTGACGACGACCGCGCCGAGTGCCCAAAGCCAGCCTTTACCACCGGATTTGGGTGGTTGCGGATATCCGGGTGCCGATTGCTGGTATCCGGGCTGCCGCAAACCCGGTGCGCCTTGCTGGAATCCGGGCGCGGGCTGCTCCAGTCCGGGTTGCTGGAACGCGGGCTGCGGGAATCCCGGTACGGACTGTGGCGCTCCGGCTTGCGGGAATCCGGTTGTGGCTTGTGGAGCCTCACCCTGCTGGATTCCAGGCGCGACCTGCGGCGTGCCCGGCTGCGGATATCCAGGCGAGGGCTGGTGGTATCCGGGTTGCGTGTAGCCGGCTCCCGACTGAAATACGGCCGGCGCGGCTTGTGGTGCTCCGGCCTGCTGGAATCCAGGTGCGATTTGTGGTGTTCCCGGCTGCGGATATCCGAGTGAGGACTGGTGGTATCCCGGTTGCTGGTATCCGGTCCCCGATTGGTAGCCGGCTGACGCGGCCCCCGGCTGATCGAACGACTGCCGCACCATCGTCGGATCAGCGGGCTGCTGTTCCATGGCACCGGGTTGCGTGCCCACAACCGGAACAGCGGGCTGCGACGGCAGCTGATAACCCGGCTGCCCGACCATTGTCGGATCCGATTGGGAATACCGCGGTCCCTGCTGTTGCGGCTGCTCCTGCGCCCACCATGCGTCGTTGGGCTGGTTCTGTTGTTCCCCCGGTCCGGTCATGCGCGCAAGATACCATCAATGTCGAATCGTCCGGTCACCCAGCGCTGGTGGCATCCGCTCGGCTACCGCGGGATGCCGGCGTTCGCGACGCGCAGATCCCTCGACGGTATGGCGGACGTGTCGCTAGCGATCTGTACGCGCTCGACTCACTTCTCAGCTCCGGCTTGTCGGTTCATGCAATGCCGTCACGTGACAGAGCTGCGGCCGCTGCACTTCGGTGTGCACACCGGGCGGCTGGGCGAGGAGGCTACAGCAGCGGTACGCCAGGACGCAGATTGCTACGTCGCAGCGGCACCTCGACTAATGCGGGCCGTCCTGTTTCGGCTGTTAGAGGCAGGCGTGCCATTCGCGCAACTGCATTGTGACGTCACGCTGAACTGACTGGTTTCAGACCACGGCGGCGCGCGTGCGGACGCTGGACCGAAGGACACCGCGACCATACCGGACCGAGCGGTATCCTGAGGTACGTCGCGAAGCAGGACCATCGCATGGGTGAAGTCGACCCGTTGAAAACTCAGCACGCCGTGATCCATGAGATGGCGGTGGAACTGGCCGATGCCGGATTCGCCGACGCGCATGAAATCGGGCGCGGCGGGTTCGGTGTTGTGTACCGGTGCAGCCAGGTCGCCCTGGACCGGACCGTGGCGATCAAGGTGCTCACCGCCGATCTGGACGAGGCCAACCGGGAGCGGTTCATCCGGGAACAGCGGGCGATGGGCCGCCTGACCGGGCACCCGAACATCGTGGAAGTGCTGCAGGTGGGCACCTTGATATCAGGTCTGCCCTATCTGGTAATGCCCTTCCATCCGCAGGACTCACTCGACGTGCGGATCCGCCGCCACGGTCCGCTGTCGCCGGAGGAGACAGTGCGGCTGGGGGTGAAACTGGCCGGCGCCCTCGCCACCGCGCACCGGGCCGACATACTGCACCGGGACGTCAAACCCGGCAACATACTGATCACCGATTACGGTGAGCCGGCACTGAGCGATTTCGGGATCGCACGAATCCCCGACGGGTTCCACACCGCTGCTGGCACGATTACCGGTTCGCCCGCGTTCACCGCTCCGGAGGTGCTGGCTGGCGACCCGCCCACGCCCGCAGCCGACGTCTACGGACTCGGGGCAACGATGTTCGCCGCGTTGACCGGGCATGCCGCGTTCGAGCGGCACAGCGGCGAGGAGTTGGTCGCCCAGTTCCTACGCATCACTACCCAACCGATACCGAATCTGCGCGAGCATGGCATCGACGACGACCTCGGGCAGGTGATCGAACGCGCCATGGCCCGCGCACCCGGGCAGCGCCCCGCCGCAGTGTCGCTGGGCGAGCAGCTGCAGCAGCTGCTCGCCCAGCGACACTGCGGCGGGGCGCTGCCCGGGTGCGCGGGCCATGGCGCGTTCGATCACCTGCCCGAGGTCGTCGTCGATGCCATGCTCGCGCAGATTCGGTATCGGTTGGGTAGTGATGCGTAGGAACTGGGCGACCAACTCCTCGCCGCTGTGCCGCTCGAACGCGGCATGCCCGGTCAACGCGGCGAACATCGTTGCCCCGAGTCCGTAGACGTCGGCTGCGGGCGTGGGCGGGTCGCCAGCCAGCACCTCCGGAGCGGTGAA
>FTJU01000600.1_pt3 | contig 12873 bp, 13 predicted proteins | sample 1658961 | NCBI WGS metagenome assembly FTJU01 (sample SAMEA3914878, study PRJEB12502) | metagenome | biome: forest; material: soil | place: USA | collected 2012-03-12 | depth 0.3 m | reverse complement strand
CAATTACCGTCGGGGTACAGCCGAACACGTCGTTTGCCGTTGTCCCTTTCGGAGTCGAGAAGGGCTTCTTCAAACAGGTAGGACTCGACATCGAGGTAAAGAAGATCACCACCGCGACCACGATCCCCCCAGCTCTTCTCGCTGGACAACTACAGTTCTCCAACTGGAGCTTCCCCAGCTTCGCAACCCTGGCCGGCCAGGGGCTCCCGCTGAAGATCGTCGGTGCCGGCGACACCACCGGCGGGTCGCTCGCAAACGACTATATCCAGCTCGTGGCGCTCGAGCGGAGTCGCTTCACGAGCGTTGCCGATCTCAAAGGCAAGACGATCGCCGTAAACTCACTCGCCTCGTTGTCCGAGGTGCAAGTCAAGATCGCGCTGACTAATGCCGGCGTGAACCCGGCGGACGTCAAACTCGTCCCGATCCCGTTTCCGGACCAGCTGGCAGCGCTCACCTCGGGCCGCGTCGACGCCATCGGCTCGGCCGAACCTTTCCTCACCCTCACTGCCGCGAAAGAGGACATCGTCCGGCTCGCCCCACTCGACGCCGCGGTGATGCCGGACATGCCACTGTCGCTCTGGATGACCTCGGCGAAGTTCCTGGCCGACCACCCGGACGCCGTCCACGCGTTCCAGCGAGCGCTGATCATGTCGCTCGAATACGCCCGGGATCACGAGGCCGAGTTCCGGGCATTCATTCCTGGCTTCTCCGGCGTCTCCACGGACATCGCAGAGAAAATGATCCTGCCGACCTGGACGACCTCGATTGACGAGGGCAAGGCTCAGGTTCTCGCGGAGATAATGCACCAGTACGGCGCTGTGGACACGGTTCCGACCATGAAGGACTTCATCATCGAGTTCCCGCCCAAAGGCTGAATTCCCACGCGGCGCCGCCGATGTGGCGCCGCGCAGCAACGAGGTCGTCGAATACGAGTGGGTCAGGCCGTGGACAGGGTCATCGAGCAGAGGGACCGCAGGCTCCCCGTCCGGCGTGCCTGATCCCACTCCGCCGAAAACCGCACTGCCCGAAGCCTTCTGAAGTACTAGGGCAGTGCCCGCCTGCGCCAGACATTGGCGCGGGCACCAGCAGCCGTGGCGGCGCGGGTCCGCGCAGGGCGGGGTTCTGCCACACCGCCTGTTCTAGGGCCACTCGCTCGTTTCTCTCCGGCCAGCCCGCGTAGGCATCGACTGGGACGGGCAGCACACTGCTGGACGCGAGGATCAACCGCCGAATCCGTTGTGGCGCAGTCACAACCAGACGCTGGGCCAACAGGCCCCCGAAGGAGAATCCCAGGACATCGGCGGCCGCGATACCGAGACGGTGCATGATTGTGAGCAAGTCCTGCACCACCGCGTCAGGGTGACACGCGGGTCGAACGACCGCAGCCACGCAGGTCCGGCATCAACAGCCGTCTCGAACCGGCCAGGCGCGCAAGTGGTTCTCTCAGGTAGCTGTGATCCCGATCTGGTCCACCATGGATCACCAGCAGAGGCGGATCAGCTGGGCTCCCCGCACAGGCCAGGAACAGGTCGACCTCGCCGCGCACCCGGTATTCCTCCCACGCCACGTCTACCTCCCCTCCGCACGGTATTCGGCAGTTGCGGACGTTCCTAACCGCGCCCGGCGGCACTATCGTGCATTGACCTCGGGGCCACCCGGCCCGTTATTCAACGGTTGCGCCTTGGGCGATCGGATCAGATAGATTGCCCCATAGTAGACGTCGTCGTTCACGATGTCGTCGTCGCTTCGCATGTATCGGACGAATGCCGAATCGACCGGAATGTCGACAACACTTCGAGGATCGAAGGGGAATCGGTAGTCTTCTTCGCGATCCGACCACTGGCTGGAACTGCCCGCGGGCAGAAGATAGAGGCCGGGTGGTTGGTTCCGATGCAGATGCTTGCGCAGAAAGTCGATCCCGGCGCGTAGTGACTTCGGTGAGGGCAGCGCGTCCGTTTCCTCCAACGGAAGGATCAGGCCGGCGGCGACACCCAGCCGATTTGTCCAGTCGACACCTTTACAGAGTGCGTCAAAGGCGCTAGCGCTGCTCCTGAGTAAGCGGGCGGGGTCCCGCGAGCTCTCGTCACTGAGTCCGAATTCATCGATATGCCGGGAGAACAGGTGCCGGTCTGCTGCGACGGAAACCTCTGCAGCCCACTGCCTGATCGCGTCCAGATCAAGATCTACCAACAAGCCACCGTCCGTACCGTCCACGTGCTGGATCATGCCATGGACCGCAGCAGTGATCTAGCCGGTTTCGATGCCGCCCAAGCGCCTGCCAGACCGGAGTGAAACACGTTACAGCGAAGGGTAACTCGCCGCGGATACAGACTCGCTCGCTAGCCGTGTGCGGATGACTCCCGCGGGAACCACTACATAATCGGGATGCGCGGAGTGCGCAAGCACGCGCAGCATGAACTCGCGCATTGTCAAACCCGGGCTCAGAGCGACGCAATATCCTCGGTAAATGCGGCGGCAGCGAGTGAACTCTGAACCGTCACGAGTAAGGGACCGGCTTCGGTTTCAGACCAGCGCCGGTCGGCGTGGTGGTTGTTGAGAGTAGTACGCGGCTTCGCATTCGGCTGGGGTCGGGTAGTCCAGCCGGGAAGCAGACGGGCGTTGTTGTACCAGTCGCACCATTCCATGAGCGCGTACTCGACATCGGCGAGCGTGCGGAACGGGCTGCGCCGGCCCACGACCTCGGTTTTGAACAGGCCGATGATCGATTCGGCGAGTGCGTTGTCGTAGGCATCGCCAACGGAGCCTATAGATGCCGAGATTCCTTGCATTGCAAGGGATTCAGTGAATTTTACCGACGTATATTCAATGAATCCGTGACGGGGACGAACACAGGTGACTGCGGTCTACACATGCGCGGTGTGCAGGAAGCCGACCTCCCGGCTCCTCGGCTTCGCCGTGGTGATCAACTTCGCCGGCGAAGGCCGAGGGCGAGTCGGCACACCGCGGTGATGGGATATTGCGCGGCACACCGCGATCAGATGCCGCAGCGGTTCACCGACGAGGCGACTGTCAGGGGTGAGCTGATGTGGGTGTGCGCGGAGCCGTTCGACCTGCGGCCGAGCCAGGTCGAAGGCTGGTACACCGACGTCGACCGGATCTTCGCCGCCGCCGCCGACAGCACTGGCGCAACACGTGGAGCCGCCATGATCGAGGTGAACACGCCTGAACAGCTGCCCAGAGTATGCCCACACTGTGACGGTGAACTGGCCTGGGATTCCGGCCCGCACGTCGCTGAAGTCGTCGAACACGACAACGCTTTCGCGTGGGAGTGTGCGAACTGCCGCAGCGCCGGAATCCTGCAACTGACCTGACTCCTGCCGCGACATACGCCGGCCCAGGGTCGTTTACACAGATTACACCGGCGGGTAGCGTGCGCGATGCCCCAATTGGGTTGGGAACCAGCGTAATCGAGGAAGGTCGGTCCCGGTCGCATGGCGGCCGGGACCGGCTTTGCCTGCCCCCATCAGCGAGCGGGCAGGGGCTCCCACTCCGGTGCGCCGACCGGGTCTCGCGAGTACCAGTGGCCGTCGAAGTCGCCACCGGACTCGCATGCGGCGAAGAATTCCACGTCGTCGGGCAGCTGTGGGAAGTACGCGATCACGCCGTGGCCACCGCGCAGACGAGCCCGCGCGGCCTTGCGCGCTTCCTTCTCCGCCCAGAAGATCCGATCCCGAGTCCAGAACAATGTCTTCCTAAAAGAAGACATGCTCATCGACCCCTCGACCATTGGCTCGCAGAGGTATTCGAACCCGAAACCATTGAATACACACTGACTTAATTGGCGGCCGCGCAACCGGATGCGACGGCGACATCGGACCCATTACGCCGATCGATCGCTGAATGCGACCGCAAAATCGCCAGACACCGCGCCGCCCCAGAGGCCGGTGCGGACCCGGCGATGGTCGCCGCGTGGAGCAGCGACATACACCGCGAACGGGCGATCCTGGCCGCTCAACTCACGACAGCCCGCGCCGTCCCTGCTCGACGAATGAGCCGTGACGAAATCGGTCAACTGGTGGACGCACTGGGTGGACTCCTGGCGATCCTGCGGGCCCGCCAACCCCGGCGACAAGCTGGAATTTTACCGAGAACTCGGACTGAAACTCACCTACAACCACCACGACCACACGGTTACGGCCGAGACAAACCCCCGGCCACATGTTGGCGTACTGTCTGTGTCCGGAGGGGGACTTGAACCCCCACGCCCGATAAAGGGCACTAGCACCTCAAGCTAGCGCGTCTGCCATTCCGCCACCCGGACCGGTGTGCTCAGCAAGGGTATCGGATGTGACGGCGTTGACCAAATCGCCGGTTTACCTGGTGATTCTCGGTGTCGTCCGCCCGCCTTGTTCGATCGGTGGGGGAGTACCTACCATTCGAACCAGTACTTACCGACTTGTGTATTTGGAGCAGGCAGCGATGGGCGGCAAGAGATCCGGACCGTACTTCTGTGGCATCGACGCGGCGATGGATGTGGTCGGCGGCAAATGGAAGGCGCTCATCCTGTGGGAGTTGGCGATGCACGGCGTGCGCCGCTTCGGCGAACTGCGCCGCGGCCTGCCTGGTGTCTCGGAGAAGATGCTGATCCAGCAGCTGCGGGAACTGGAGGAGGACGGCATCGTGGATCGGGAGATCTACCGCGAGGTGCCGCCGAAGGTCGAGTACCGCCTGACCGAATCGGGCAGCGCCCTCAATGCGGCGCTGGAACCGCTGGGCGCATGGGGCCGCGATCGCATCGACCGGATCGGCGCCGGGCGCGTTCACCTGCCGACGTGAGGGCTCGGCCCAGGGTCCGTTCGTCGGCCAGCCGCGATAGTGCCTCCTGCATGATCCGGGTGACGTATTCGTAGCCGCGGTCCACATCCGGCTCCGACCCCACAATCTTGTTCAGGTCGATCGGCGCCAGGAATTCGACGGTCGTCTTCGTGGGCAATGCGATCAGCGTGAATCGGCCCGAACCCGCGTGCGATTGTGCACCTCGCGAGGGCTGCGGGTGCCGCGCGAACCAGCTATGGCGACGGGCGAGTGGTCTCAGGTGGTAGGAAAGGGGACGTGTCTGCAACTGGCGAAGTATCCGGTCCGAACACCACATCTCATGCCGTGTCAGAGGTGGTCGAGTTGGTCAGCACGCTGATCCGCTTCGACACCTCCAACACCGGGGATCTGGCCACCACCAAGGGCGAACGCGAATGTGCGCAGTGGGTGGCCGATCAGTTGCATCGGGCGGGGTACACAACCGAGTACGTGGAGTCGGGCGCCCCGGGGCGGGGGAATGTTTTCGCGCGGCTGAAGGGTGCCGATTCGAGCCGCGGCGGGTTGCTGATACACGGGCATCTGGATGTGGTGCCTGCCGAGGCCGCGGACTGGAGTGTGCATCCGTTCTCCGGGGCCGTGCGTGACGGCTATGTGTGGGGCCGTGGCGCGATCGATATGAAGGACATGGTCGGCATGATGCTGGCCGTCGCGCGCCAGTTCAAGATCGAGGGGACGGTGCCGCCGCGCGATATCGTCTTCGCCTTCCTCGCCGATGAGGAGAACGGCGGCAAATGGGGTTCGCACTGGCTGGTGGAGAATCGGCCCGACCTGTTCGAGGGGATCACCGAGGCGGTGGGTGAGGTCGGCGGCTTCTCGCTGACAGTGCCGCGCCCGGACGGCACCGACCGTCGGTTGTATCTGGTGGAGACGGCCGAGAAAGGGCTCGGCTGGATGCGGTTGCGCGCCAAGGCCCGTGCCGGTCACGGCTCGTTCCTGCACGAGGACAATGCCGTCACGATTCTGGCCGCGGCGGTGGCACGCCTCGGCAAACACACCTTCCCCCTGGTGCTTTCGGATTCGGTCGCCGAATTCCTTACCGCGGTCGCCGAGGAGACCGGCTTGGAGTTCGATCCGTCGAGTCCGGATATCGAGGGTCAACTCGCGAAGTTGGGCACGATCTCCCGCATCATCGGCGCGACCCTGCGCGATACCGCGAATCCGACCATGCTGCAGGCCGGTTACAAGGCGAATGTGATTCCGCAGACCGCCGAGGCGGTCGTCGATTGTCGCGTGGTGCCGGGGCGGCAGGCCGCGTTCGAACGTGAGGTGGACGAGCTGATCGGCCCCGATGTCGAGCGCGAGTGGATCACCAAACTCGATTCCTACGAAACGACATTCGACGGACATCTCGTCGACGCCATGAACAACGCCATTCTCGCCCACGACCCGCAGGGCCGAACCGTGCCCTATATGCTCTCCGGCGGTACCGACGCAAAGGCCTTCGCCCGCTTGGGTATTCGCTGCTTCGGTTTCGCGCCGCTGCAACTGCCACCGGAATTGGACTTCACGGCACTGTTCCACGGTGTCGACGAGCGGGTTCCGGTGCGGGCACTCGAATTCGGCACCCGGGTGCTGGAACACTTCCTGTTGAACAGCTGACGAAAGGACCGAGCGTGCCCGACTACTCCTACAATCCGTACGACGCGCTGCCGAAGGTGCGCGGCTTCACGGTGACGTCGGAGGACGTCGCCGATGGCCAGAGCTTCGGCAACGACCAGGTCAGTGGCGTCTTCGGCGCGGGCGGCAAAGATATCTCGCCGCAGCTGTCCTGGTCCGGATTCCCAGCGGAGACAAAGAGTTTCGCGGTCACCGTCTACGATCCGGACGCACCGACCGCGGCCGGTTTCTGGCATTGGGCGGTCGCCGACATCCCGGTGACGACCACGTCGCTGCCGCGCGGAGCGGGTAGCGCGGGCGGCGTACTGCCCGAGGGTGCGGTCACCTTGCGCAACGACGGCGCGTTTCCGGGATACGTCGGCGCGGCGCCGCCGGCCGGACACGGATACCACCGCTACTTCATCGTCGTGCACGCGGTGGATGTGGAGCGGTTGGATATCGACGAGAACGGCACACCCGCCTTCCTCGGCTTCAACCTGTTCTCCCACACGCTCGGCCGCGCGACCATCGTCGCCAACTACGAGATCGCATAACGCAAAACGATTGTGGCCCTGAGCTTTTGCTCAGGGCCATCGTTCGTCAGGAGACGTTCACGACCGATTCCGGCAGCGGCGTGGTGTACAGCGCGGCGATCTCCTCGGCGTACTTCGCCGCGATCGGGTTGCGCTTGAGCTTCATGGTCGGGGTCAGCTCCTCACCACCCGGCTCCCACGGCTTGCCGACCACTGTGAACCGTTTGATCTGCTCGACCCGCGACAGCTTGCGGTTGCCCGCGACGACCGCGGCCAGCACCTCGTCGAGAATCTCCTTGCGGGTGGACAGCGCGGCCAGATCGTCTGCGGGTGCGTCGATTTCCTTGGCCCGGATAGCGGCAGTGTCCGGATCGAGCACGATCAGCGCGGAGATGAACGGCTTGGCCTCACCGATCGCCACCACTTGGCCGATCAGCGAGGAGGCCGCTTTGACCGCGTTCTCGATATTGGTCGGGGAGATGTTCTTACCCGACTCGTTGATAATCAGTTCCTTCTTGCGGTCCACGATGCGCACATAGCCGTCCGCGTCGATGGTGGCGACGTCGCCGGTGGCCAGCCAACCGTCGGCATCGAGCGCCTCCTTGGTCTTATCGGGCTGTTTGCGGTAGCCCGGGGTGACGATCGGGCCGCGAACCAGCAGTTCGCCGTCCTCATCGAGCCGTAGCTCGAGGCCCTCGACGGCCCGGCCGACCGAACCGGGGCGCGGCTTGGCCAGTTCGGTGTAGGTGGCCACGCCGGTGGTCTCCGACATGCCCCACACCTCGGAGACGGTGAACCCGAGCCCGAGGAAGTATTCGAGGGTTTCGGCCGGGATCGCGGCGGCACCGGAGGCCGCGATCTTGAGATTGTCGAGCCCGAGCGTGGCCCGCAGTTTCGAAAGCACCAAGGCATCGGCGACCTTGTGCTGCGCGGCGAGCACCGGGCTGCGGCCCTTACCCGCCAGATCGGCGCGCGCGGCCGCGACGCCGGTGTTGATGGCCCAGTTCGCCAGCGCCTTCTTCACCGGACTGGCTTCGGTGGCCAGCTTGGCGTCGATACCAGCCTTGATCTTCTGCCACACCCGGGGCACGCCGAAGAAGGTGGTCGGACGCGCATCGGGCAATGCGGCCGCGATCTCGCGCGGATCCGGCACACAGGTGATCAGGACGCCGGTCAGCAGGCTGATGCCATGTCCGGAGATGCGGTCGGCGACGTGCGCGGCGGGCAGGTAGGAGACGGCGCGGTCGTCGAAGCCCACCCGCAGCGGGCCATTGACCAGCGCGATGATCTGGGCCAGCACATTACGGTGGGTGATCTCTACGCCCTTGGAGGGCCCGGTGGTGCCGGAGGTGTAGATCAGCGTGGCGAGATCGTCGGGGGTGACTGCCTGCCAGGCGGCGTCGAAATCGAAGTCGGTGGCTGGATTCGCCTCGAGATCGGCGAGGCCGACCGTATCGCCGGTCGGACCGTCGACCACCACGATGTGTTCGAGCTCGATGCCCGCGGCTTTGATCACGTCGAGGAAGGCGCGCTCGGTGATCACCACCTTGTTCTCGGCATTGGTGAACAAATGCGCGATCTGCTCCGGGGAGCTGGTGTTGTAGATCGAGAAGGGGCTCGCGCCCAGATGCAGTGCGGCCGTATCGATCAGATTGAATTCGGGCCGGTTGGTGAGCATGATGCCTACGGTGTCGCCGTGGCCGACGCCGAGTCCGGCGAGTCCGGCCGCCAACGCGCGCACCCGCTCGCCGTATTCGCGCCAGCTGATCTCCGTGGTGCCGCCAACCGTCCGCAACGCGACCTGATCCGGCCGTAACTTCACGGTCTCCTGGAATGCGGCGGGCACCGTGTACACCGTCTTACCGGACTCATGCGCGAAACCGATTTCTGTTGTCGTCATCTTCTCATTTCCCGATATCTCTGGCGTGCACCGCGCCGGCGCGACCGCATGTTTCCATACGGTTCGAGACCCGCTGCTGCTGATAGATTGCAGGAGACTCTATCTCATCGTGTCACATGACGGGATAGCACCATGTGGCGCGGCTCACTCATGTTAGCCAGATCGGGGTAATCATGTCCGTTACTCGGACGCAGAAGGATCCGACCCTAATCGCGGCGATAAGGCAGATTTGCGTGACGCACCCACATACCGCGAAGCGTGCTGGGACGCACAGTGACGCCGACTCTCCGCACTGTGTAACACGGGCGCACGGTAGATCCGAGTCGCGACAAGATACGGAAAAGGCCTCCCGGTTGTTCGAGCGCGGATTGGATGCGCGACTCACATAGCATGCCGTAGGGCGGAATCCAGTGGCCGCGACGGCGTCGTTTCGCGGTGACCTCCGATTTCAGGATCCGGAAATGTAGCCCGGTGCGCTTGCGCCATACGCGCGGGAGCTTCCCACGCCGAATGCGCTGCGCAAGGTCGATCGAGCGACATCGGCACGATTCACACCACCGATGTCCGTCCCCCGTCCGGACGCTCTAGATGCCTTGGCTCACAGACGGAATCGCCAGCTCTTTCGCCGCGCCACAATGCAGCGACCGCGCGGTTCAGACGTTGCCACCGGGATGTGCCTCGACGCGACCGTGTGCTTCCCGTCCTACGTCCGGAACGTGGTCGACACGATAGATGTGATCGCCCCCTACGACCGTGACCACGCCACACGAGGCGCGTGTGCACCAGTCTGCTCGGCATCCGTTCCCGGGCCGGGCGGACCATGATCGACCCCTTTGGTGCTGAATTCGATATGTATTGCCGCACAACAGCTTAGGTCGCGCATCCGCGAAATAGCATGTCCCACAACAATGCATCGACCGCACGAAACGACCGATCGGGATCAGGTATGCGTCACGTGCTCCGCACCAACCGCCTCGGCGATCGAGTGGTAACCGCTTTCACGCAGGCGCTGGGCGATCCCGCGGTGGATGTGGCGCATCCAGAAGGGCCCGCCGTAGATGAAACCGGTGTAGCCCTGCAGCAGGGTGGCGCCGGCAATGATGCGTTCCCATGCCTGGTCGGCGGTCTCGATGCCGCCGACCGAGATGAGCACCAGACGGTCGCCGACCCGACGGTAGAGGCGGCGCAGCACTTCCAGGGAGCGCTCGGCGACCGGCGGCCCGGACAGGCCACCCGCGCCCATGGCCTCGACCTCTGCGGGGGCGGTACGCAGGCCGTCGCGGCGGATAGTGGTGTTGGTGGCAACGATCCCGGCCAGGCCGAGCTCGACCGCGAGGTCGGCGACCGCATCGACATCGTCGTCGGACAGGTCGGGGGCGATTTTCACCAGCACCGGGACCTCGACGCTGTCGAGGACGGCCTGCAGGACCGGGCGCAGGGATTCCACGGCCTGCAGATCCCGCAGGCCGGGGGTGTTGGGGGAGCTGACATTGACGACGACGAAATCGGCCAGTGGCCCGAGCAGCGAGGCGCTCACCGCGTAGTCGGCAGCGGCATCGGCGGGTTCGACGATTTTCGTTTTCCCGATATTCGCGCCGATCGGGATTGCGCCACGGCGATTGCGCAGATATTCGGCCGCGGCGGCGGCGCCGTGGTTGTTGAAACCCATCCGGTTGATCAGGCCGCGGTCGGCGGGCAGTCGGAACAGCCGCGGCGCAGGATTACCCGGTTGTGCCTGCGCGGTGACGGTGCCGATTTCAGCGAATCCGAATCCCAGTGGTGCCCAAGCGTTCACACCGTCGGCGTTCTTGTCGAATCCGGCGGCCAGCCCGAGCGGCGCGGGGAAGTCGATGCCGAAGGCATGGTTGCGCAGGATCGGATCATCGGTGGTCAGTACCTTGGTCATCGCCCAACGCGACGGCGCGAACCGGGCGGCCAGCCGCATGACCGTGAACGCCAGATGGTGGATGCGTTCCGGCGGCAGCAGGAACATCAGGCGCAGCAGCAGTGAATACATGGCCTCACATTCCAGGTTCGGGCTGGGGTAGCAGTGCGGTTTTTCGGCGCCGCAGCAGCACTCGCCTACTGCCGTCGGTGTAGGCCCGCACCCGCGACAGTTCCCAACCGCCGAATTCGGCTTGGATGGCCAGGCGCATCGACGCGGTCACCCGGGTCACCTCCGGTGGAAGCCGCAGCGGCACGTATTCGTAGTCGTCACTGGCGGTTTCCCAGCTTGCCGGTAACGCTGCGCGTGTTTGTGGCGCCATCACTGCCCTTTCTTCCGCTGGTCCGCGCGGATCCGTTGCAGACCGTCTCCGATCGCGGAACCGACGAACAGGTCACCGGTGCGCTCGTCGATGGTCACCGAGTTCGGCTGGCGAACCGTCGGATAACGGCCCACCTCTTTCGGTATACCCGACGACAGGTCGAATCCGACGACTTCGTTGCTCTCGGTACACGTCACCCACACGGTGTCGGACCGCTGATCGTAAGCGAGCGCGTAAGGCGACGATCCTACCGGGAATCGCTGCCGCAGCACGAGTGGTCCCGCGGTGTAGACCAGCAGCTCGTTACCCGCGGTATCGGTGACGGTGATGCGGCCGAACGGATCGGTGATCAGATTGGTCGCGCCGTCGCCCGCGCGAAGCGCCAGGCCGAGGCGGTCTTTGCCGAGGTCGAGCTGGGTGAGCGAGGTCTGGCGGCGGTCCAATACCGAGACGTGGTCGCCGGTGATGGCCAGGGCGTCGGCGGAGGCCAACCCGGAGATGGTTTCGGTGACCTTGCCTTCGGGGGACAGCTCGCGCACCTTGCCGTCCGCGGTGCCGATGAACAAGGTGCCGTCGTCGCGGTAGCGCACCGATCTGGCATCGCCGTCTACGGGCACCTCGGTGATGACACCGGAGGCCAAGTCGACCCGCATGATTCGGCCCTCGGCGGGGATCAACACTTCACCCGGCTTGCCCTGGGCCAAGCCGGCACCCTGGGCTGGCAGCAGGAGGGTGCGCATCTCCATGTTCGGCCCGCCATCGGGACCTACGCGGGTGAACGTCGCGGGGTCGATAACGAACATCATTGTGTCGTGGCTCGCCTCGAGCACGACCAGTTTTCCAGTGCCCGCCTCGGCGACCAGTGCGCCGACCGGGTTGGACAGCCACCACACATCTCCGGCGGGCTGTGCGGTGCGTTCGGGCGCGACCGCGGCGGTGGCGGGCGGTCGGGTCTCGAGTTTGTCGCTATCGGAGTCGGAAGAGCATCCGGCGAGCAGCGCCAGCACCGCCACACCCGCGAGTGCTGCGGGCAGCGAACCATATGGGCGCATCCACCGAACTCCTTACCAGGACGAAATCATCCACTACCGCACCATCTGACCATGATGGCGCACTTGTCCGGCCTACCGGGGTGGTCGCTGACGGAGAATGTCGATGATCGGGGTTACCGTGGTCTGAAATAGTGTCCAGTTCAGGGAGATCCGGTTGAAAGCCGACCATCCATCGGGATTTGCCATCGATGACATAACCGTTGGTCCGTTTGCTCATGGGTTCGGCACCACGGCCGACGGCCGGCCGTACGCCTTCCGCACGGTCCGCTCCCTCGTGAAGTTGGAGATCTACCGCGCCGACCTCGCTGGTGATGTGCCCGGACCGGAGGATGTGGTCGCTATCGCGCGGGCCCGCGCCACCGATATCGACCTCGACGATGAACGCAGCGTCATTGCGCTGGTGCGCGACATGATTCCGGATGCCGAGCCGGTGGTGACGGCCACGGATCGGGATATGACAACCGTACGGGCTCTGATGGGCCGGATCAGTTCAGTCATTGATGGTATGTAGATGGTGATGCCAACCATACGATTCGCGCGTTCCGTGCTCACCACGGCCATCCTCATCGCGGTGGTCGCGGCATGCAGCACGGGACCGGACGAGGCCGCGGTCGATGCCGCGCGTTCCTCGGCCAATGCGTCGCTGTCGTCGTCGATCGCGGCTTCGTCGAGCGCGGCCTCGTCCGGTC
>FTJU01002291.1_pt2 | contig 12923 bp, 22 predicted proteins | sample 1658961 | NCBI WGS metagenome assembly FTJU01 (sample SAMEA3914878, study PRJEB12502) | metagenome | biome: forest; material: soil | place: USA | collected 2012-03-12 | depth 0.3 m | reverse complement strand
ATCGACCAAATTCAAGAAATCCTTGAAAAACAGATTCGGATCGCAGAAAGCCTCGGTATGGAACAACCTGCCGAGGCAAGGTTTAATCCGGGATTGCTCCGGGAAATCAGCCACATTGAGGGGTGGTTCCAACACCCCCTCTTCTACGCTTTAAACGCAGGGACAACACACTTTGGCCCGAATGCACACCAGCATAGCCCAGTGGTCAACCGAGTCTTCGTCGCAGGAAAAGCGCTTCAAATCATCGAAGACCCGAACGCTTTCCTTGTGCATTTGGACTTTGCCATGGGCGGTTGGCGTTAAAGATTCCCGTCCCTACGCTATCTGTAGCGTTTCGACAAAATTCGTCAGAGACAAGCGTAGGGGACGAGGAGTAAAATAAAAATATTGACCCAAAATGGAGGCAACGAAACATGGATTTGACAAACCTTCCACAACGAGATTGGGGAAAGAAGCTGGAGTATGAAGACGGCACAGGGCTTCGCATCTTTAGCGTGGAGCCGCAGGCGCACATTATTGGTGTGCCGCAGACTGTGGGGCTTTTAGAGGGATATAGCGCGGATGCGATCCTCGTTAAAGCCTTTGAAAAGAACTACAAAACAGCGTCGAACCCAAAGGTTGTGGAGTCCTACGGCTTCGAGAAAAAGCATGGAGAGCCGATTGAACTCCTTGGATTCAACTTTGAGTGCATCTACGACCGGGCTATCGAAGGCGAGATGAACCGCTACCGGGTGGGGCACTCAAAGAACTACGAATCAGGGCGCTACGTGGACTATGTGAAGCACGGGCTCACTTTTGTGTTCCCGGATGATGTGGTGACGGAGAAAGACAAGTACGAATTTGTCCGAAAAGATGTGCTTCACGATCTCGAACGCTATCGCCGGGCCGTCGAAAAAGGGGCCAAACGACAGGCCGCTCGTCGTCGTCTTGGGGAGTATCGGGCCGTCGAATCGATCCACTTTATAAACCTCCGCACAGTCATGCACATGGCAACGCAACGCTCCGCTGTCTACTCACCAAACGGACGTGAAGCAGAGCCGCAAATCTCCACTGTGGTGACACAAATGCTTGAGTCCATTGAACTATACTTGCCGCACTTTTTCGAAGTGGTGAAGGAACAAGTCGGAAAGGGGTATCGGTAGGATGAAGCGAGGACTTTTTATCACATTGGAAGGGGGCGAGGGGCTTGGGAAATCAACCCAAGCCCGCCTCCTTGCCGACAAACTCCGTGAACTCGGCCAACGGGTGATACTAACCCGGGAGCCGGGGGGTACCGAAATCAGCGAACAGATTCGAGACCTTCTGCTGAATTCGAACAACCTTTCCCAACGAACGGAGCTTCTTTTGTTCCACGCCGCACGCGCTCAGCATGTCGACGAACTGATTCGTCCCACCCTTGAGGAAGGGCAAATTATCGTATGCGACCGCTACAAAGACTCGACGGACGCATATCAAGGGTACGGACGTGGTTGGAACGTCAGAACATTAGAAGAGCTTAACGGCATCGCTACTGATGACCTTGACGCTGACATCACTTTTGTACTCGTAGGAACCCCGCACCGCTCCTTATCGGGGGACGATAATTTGGAGCGGGAAAGCGAAGAGTTCCATGAACGAGTACGCAAGGGTTTTGAGTCCTTAGCGGGCACCGCTGACCGCTATGTAATGATCGACGCCAATCGTCCGGTAGATGCGGTGCACACGGAAATTTTGGCTCATGTGCTCCGTCTTCTGTAAAATCTTATGTCCTTACAAGGACAAGTATGACCCCTAGAAACAAAAATATACATTCGGCTACAAAAACTCCGAAAATGACCAAACCTCAGGGCATACCTTAACGATACACCAAGCGATATAGGGATTCGATGGTAACGAAAGGAAGAAAAACAAATGGCCCTCCGACTTTTAGGCGTGGACCCGGGCGTCGCAAACTGCGGGTACGCGGGAGCGCTCGCGATTCCGGGCGAAAAGAAACTCATACCAATGACTTACCAAGGCGTTTGGAGCACTCCAAAAGACTGGGATGATCGCAGGCGCATGGACTACTTAGGTGGGCAATTGGCCGACACCCTCCTATGCATGAAACCGGATTACGTCGGTATCGAGGGATGGACGTTCATGGGCGGCCGGGGCAAACAAGAGAGCCAAATGCCTGCACTCATCGAACATCTTTACATGACCTGCAAGAACTTAGGCGTCAAAGCCTATATCTACGAAAACAAAGAGTGGAAGAAAAAGACCCTCGGCATCCACGGCGCGAACAAAAAACAAGTCGAGCACTACGTAAAGCGGCACCTCACAGACAGCGCAAACAAGCGCTTGCCGTCGCACGTCTGGGACTCACTTGGCATCTGCCTCGCCGTGCTCAAGGATATTGAGGAGTAGACCATAAAACAAGGGGGACGACCTGCATGGCCGTGAAAGGACTTCGCATCTCGCGGAGAAACACCGTAGCCGGGCAAAATGTTTTTGATACCGCTGAATGGAGCACCTACGACATTGTGACAGGCTCCGGGAAGGTACTCGCAGGACTTGAGTTTCCGACCTTTTGGTCCGAAAATGCAAAACAACAAGTCGCGGAAAAATACTTCCGCAAAGCCGACGTTCCGCAGTTTCCAGACGGCATCCTTGACATGCACCAAGCCGCCAGAGCGGGTATTGGCACTACAGGGCTCCCTAGAGGAGGAGAACACACACTTAAGCAGGTCATCAACCGACTGGCGGGTACAGTGCGCTTTTGGGGTGACTACTACGGGTACTTTGCCACCGAAGAAGACTCTCAAGCGTTCTTTGACGAGTTGGCCTACCACATGATCCACCAGTACGGCGCGTTCAACTCCCCGCAATGGTTCAATACGGGACAGTTTTGGGCGTATGGCATTCTAGGCGACGCGAAAGGACAATACTACTTCGACTTCGAGAAAATGGAAGCTGTGCCCTCTACGAATGCCTACGAACACCCGCAGGCACATGCCTGCTTTATCCTCGGTGTAAAAGACGACCTTTTTGGTCCGAAAGGCATCTATGATACGGCGGCGCTTGAGGCAAAGATTTTCTACTTCGGGTCGGGTACGGGTTCTGATTATTCGACCTTGCGCGGAAAAGGGGAGCCTGTGTCCGGTGGCGGCGTTTCCTCTGGCTTGTTAAGTTACCTCCGCCTCTTCGACGTTGGCGGCGGCACGATTAAATCAGGCGGAAAGAATCGCCGAGCGGCCAAGATGGACATTTGCAAGGACACCCATCCGGAAGTACGCGACTTTATCCGGTGGAAAATGCGCGAAGAGAAAAAGGTGCGTGTCCTCGTGGAAGCAGGACTTGATAACCATTTCGAAGGAGAAGCCTACAGCACCGTCTCTGGCATGAACAGTAACAACACAGTTGCCCTAAGCCATGACTTCTTTAAGGCGCTCCGTGACGGCGAGACTTGGCAACTTCGATGGGTTACTGATCCAAACCATGTATCCGATGAGTTTCCGGCGCAGGAGATGTTGGATGACATTGGCTACTGCACATGGTTCTCCGCGGACCCCGGCATTCATGCAAACGGTACGATTAACGACTGGAACACTTGCTTGAATGACGAGTGGATCGTCGCATCAAACCCTTGTAGCGAATACCTTTGGTTCGATGAAACTGCGTGCAACTTGGCATCGCACAACCTTGTCAAGTTCTACAACTTCAAGGAAAACTACTTCGACGTGGAGCACTACCGCTTTGCAGTAGACCTTTGGATGATAGCGCTTGACATCACCGTCTCCATGGCGCAATACCCGTCGAAAGAATTTGCAGAAAAGTCTATGCAGTACCGCACAACGGGACTTGGATACTCGAACCTTGGCGGCTTGCTCATGCTTATGGGCTACGGGTACGGGACACCGGAAGGGTTGCATATTGGAGGCGCTGTCACTGCACTTATGGGCGGCCAAGCGTACGAAACATCTGGACGTATGGCAGAAGCTCTCGGACAGTACCCACGCTTTGAGGCAAATAGAGAACACCATTTGCGCGTGATCCGAAACCATCGCCGCGCCGCTTACAACGCATCCCACGAAGAATACGAACAATTGACCATCAAGCCGATGGGACTTGCAGACGTCAAAATGCCAAAAGAGCATACGTACCTGCTGGAAGAAGCTCGCGGCGCATGGGATGACGCGCTGTTCATGGGCATTAAGTACGGCTACCGAAACGCACAGGCCACAGTACTTGCACCGACAGGTACAATCTCCTTTGCGATGGACTGCGACACTTTTGGCGGGGAACCGGACTACGCGCTCAAAAAGTTTAAACTTTTGGCGGGTGGCGGGTGGCTCACAGCGGTCAATCGTTTGGTGCCTCTCGCACTCAAGCGCCTCGGGTATACAGACGAGGAAATCGGCGACGAAAACACGGAGGGCACCATTGTCCATTATGTCTACCAGACAGGGACGATTGAAAAAGCGCCTTTTGTCCGCGCCATACACTACTCTGTGTTTGATACCGCGGTGAAGGCGAAGCACCCGAATGCAACACGCTACCTACCGCCAAACGCGCATATTGACATGATGGCGTACCAACAGCCCTTTATCTCGGGGGCTATTTCGAAGACAGTAAACTTGCCAGAAGAAGCAACCGTTCAGGACATTAAGGATGCGTACCTGTACGGCTACTACAGCGGCCTGAAAGCAGTCGCTGTGTACCGGGAAAACTCCAAAGCGGTCTCCGTTATGTACACCGATATGAATGATAAGGAAACGGGACGCAAGCCGCTTGACCTAAACGCCCACGAGTTTGACATCCGCGAAATCTTTGGCGGCCAGTTCCCTGCTCTGGAAGAAATGGTGCCGGAAATCGCAACGACGAGTGAAGTAACAGAAGAGACGGCAGAAGCCATCGAAATGCCAACGTATGGATGCAAAGATGGAGCATGCAGTGTCTAGCCACCAAGAGCCCTTTTACCGGGGCTCTTTTTCTTCGCCCTTGACACATTGTATTCCATTGTATTAGAATGTACATAATGAAGAAAAGGAGGAACCCCCCATGACATTGATCCAAGGTTCTGCAGACAATTACCTGCTCTCTGCAATGAAGCTCGCAGGTATCCAGCAAGACGATGACCGAGTGTACATCGTCCCACAAATCATGAGTTTGACACCTTCCGCACCACCCCTCAGAGGTCGCCGGAAGCATACCGTATTGAAAGTGGAACTCGGGTTTGACCCGACGATTTTCAAGAACCCGAAGAGTATTGAGGCTTTCGTAGGCGATGCTTCCGGCCTGATCCTCGTAAGCACCTTCGACCCGCGGTACTTATCCGACGAGACACTTGAAATGGTCGAGCAGGCTAAGAACGCGCCGCAGAACATCTTAGGTAAGTACCCAGAGCTTTTGGCGCTCTGGGAGGAATTCCTGCCCAAGTGGAAGGATGCTTACAAGCGGGCCCTTGCACAACAAGACAAGGAGGAAGAAAACAATGAACATTAAAGTGAAGTGTTTGGATGCAGGTGCGGTGATTCCACGGTACGCAAAGCCCGGGGATGCAGGCTTCGACCTTGTATCTGTTGACTTTGTGTGGCTCAAGCCCGGTGAAAGCGCTGTGGTGTCTACCGGGCTCGCTTTTGAAATCCCAGAAGGATACGAAATGCAGATTCGCCCGCGCTCGGGACTCAGCGCCAAAACAAAACTTCGTGTCTCGAACGCACCGGGAACTATCGATAGTGGTTATCGGGGAGAAATCAAGGTGCTGATTGATAACATTAGCACAGAAGACTCTTTCACCATTGGTGTTGGAGACCGTATCGCTCAAGGAGTCATTGCCCCGGTGTTCCATGCATCGTTTACAGAGGTCGACGAGCTAAGCGAAACAGAACGCGGTGACAAAGGCTTTGGTTCTACAGGGGTGCGCTCATGAAACGTGAAGAAATTGACAATATGTTCAACTACCACCCGCCTGTAGGCAATCAGCCGGAGAAATACGCAGAAATCAACCGCAAGGCCCTTGAATTCGCCCACGCAATCAACGACATTTGCCCCGGATCAGCAGAAGCAACGATTGCCATTCGAAAAGTCCAAGAAGCACGGATGCAGGCCAACGCCGCCATCGCGCTCCATGACGACGGGCAGACGCCCATGCCTCGCATGTCTTCCGGAGTGCAGGCTAACGCACTTATGAACCTCATAGACCGTTTCACTGATACTGGCATGGCTAATGAAGAGTTTGTTCAAAAAGCCCGCGAAATCCTGAAATAACCGATCATCGACCCGTTCTATGCGGGTCGATTTTCATTTAGAACAGGCGCATGACAAAAACATTGTTTTCTATTGTATTGGATTGTTCTTTAGGGTATACTGTAGGAGAGCAAAGCCCTTGAGGCTAGGATAAAGGAGGAACCCCCTATGGCAGGTATGACAAAGCAGTCCAAAAGCAACATGCAAGAGGTGAACGATCTTGAGGCTCTTATCGACGAGTTTAAAAGTGATATTCTCGACGATGAGGAGGAAAACATTCCGCCGCGCATTTACAAGCTCCTTGACGAGTGGCACGACAAGGCTGTAGAACTGCACAAGAACCTTGACAAAGAAGTCGAAGACTTGGAAGACGCGCGGAGTGCGCTTCTTAACGAAAAAGAAGCGCTCGAAAACCGCGTACAAGAACTGGAGGACGAACGCAGATGAACCACGAACTCGACATCCTTGTAACAGCCATTGACAAACTTTTGGTCTCTGACCGCAACGCAGAACGCGCTCGCCGGGAAGAAGAATACGGCTCGGTGAAATCGAGCTTCTATGCTTCTGAGCTTGGCGATGGCGACCGCAAATTGGTTTACAAATTCTTCGCTAATGTAGTCGGGAGCAAGTCCCCGCTCACTGGGCAAAACGTCCGCGTGTTCGACAACGGCGACTATGTACACCTGCGCTACCTCGACTACTTAAAGCGCCTTGGGGCTTTGCTTTCCTACGAGCAACCGATTAAGAAGAACCAAGCCGAACTTGAGGGATGGAGCGAACTTGATCTCGACCAAGCAAAAGATGATGGTTCTCTCGAAGCCATGTGGAAAGTCTCCGGCCGCTACGACCAGATCATTGACCTGAACGTCATCAAAGCGTACCTCGAAGGCGAAGATGTGTGGTCAGACTTTCTTGGCAAGAACTACGACCCGCACATCTTTAAAACAGCTACGACAGACACCGTAACGGGCGAAGTGACCGAGGAGAAGGAAGAAGTCCGGTGGTTTCCGAAAGAAGGATACGAACCGGATCAAGTGCTCCTTGACATCAAGTCCATGAACGAGTGGGGCTATACAGCGGTGTTTGAGAAGAACAACCATGAGAAAATCGCCGGGTACTACGATCAATTGACCTACTACGGTACACAACTTGGCATCCAAAAGACGGCCCTCTTGATTGAAGACAAAGCGAAAAATCGCCTCGGCGTGGTGCCTGTAGAGCCGACGGAAGATCGCCTTGCGAAAATCAAAGAAAAGCTTTCCCGTATCTATGAGCACGTCAGAAACCGCACGGTACCGGAAGAGCGTTGCGAGGGTGCGAACCGGAGCAAATTTCCGTGCATGTGGTCAACCGGGCAGTGTGAATTCTACTCGCACTGTTGGAACGAACAGCATAACGGCGCGGTCATCCCAGAGGGCACTGAGGAAGTGGAGCTTCCGAGTATCGAAGAACTCGTGCTCTATCTGACCGATAAGGAAACGTACGGCGTGTCGGCGATCCGCCTGCACCTTGATAACTTCCCGGGCGGCCAAGACATAGTTGTTTTGCAGGCAGATATGCCGATCCAAATGCTTGAGCAGATGCTTGAGTATTACGCCGACTATGTCAAAGACCTTGACTACCTCGATGAAGACGGAAACGATATGGCGACCGAGGGCGAAGAAGAGCAGACACAAGAAACAGCGACCGATGAAGTGGAAACAGGGCAGGCAGAGGCCGCCGCAACAGCAACCACCGACCTTTATAACGAGAACGGCGAACTCAATTTGAACGCAACACTGACCGCCGCCACGGAACGCGCTCACCCAGAGGGCAAGGCGATAGATTGCGTGAAATGCGGGCAGGAACTCGTCTACAAACGGCTCGTAGGTGGGTCGAAACCTTGTTCCTTCTGCGGGCATGTAAATCCAGTGAAACGGGGTTAGAGAGCTATGGAAAAAACCATAATCAGTGTCTCTATCCAGACAGACGGGAACAAGCTCGAAATCTCCGCTACTATTCTTGAAGAAACGTACAAAGAAGTCTGGGAAGTAACCAACACAGGGTCCAGACTGATTGAAGGAAAGACATTTGACTCGATAGCAGGTCTTTCTGACGATGTAAAAGAAGCACTGGATAGCATTTCAAGTGCTTGCCAAGGGATTCTCTGGTACGCGGAACAGGTGCAGGAGGAGGAGTAACTATGAAACGCAGGCAAACGAAAAAGGAACTCCAAAAGGCACTGAAAGAAGCGCAAACGCTGGATGTTCAAACCGCATGGGACACGGTAGCAGACCATCTTGAAAAAGAGCACCAAATCGGCGCGTTTGTAGACCGGGTAAACTCGCAGGTAGAAGGGCGCTGGGCTTTGCGCCCCTTTGGTATGAGGGCGGATGCACCGCGCATCGTTTCCACGAAAAAATATCAGTAACGGACAAGAGGAGCCCGGTGCAACCCTACGGGCTCCCTCTATCTAAGGAGGATTGAAACTCGAATGTCGAACTATCAACGCTCTTGTCTCCACTGCAATCTTGATCCCTCGGAGTGTGTCTGCGAAGACTCAACACTTAACGCGCTCAGCTTCTCCTACTTGGAAGACGGTCAATGGGTGACGCTACCCCGCACAAAAGCACTTGAAGCACGGAAAGAGGGGCTCGCAAAGTTTCAAGAACACTTTGAGCGCTACATCGAAGAAGATAGCACATCGGTACTTTACCGATGGGCCATGAAAGCCCTCGAAGCCGCCCCGCTCTACTTCTGGGTGGTTCCGTCAAGTTCCTCGGGTAAGTATCATCCACCCTTTAGTCAAGGGTATGGCGGACTCGTGCGGCACGTCTTCGCCGTAATGTACATGACCCGCGAGCTTGCTACAACGTTCGAACTCACTACCTATGACGAGCGCCCTGTCGCAACCATCGCCGCCGCGCTCCACGACATCTGTAAATATGGTCTTGAGTACAACCCGCGGTACTTTGGCGTCCACGAATGCCTTGTGCGCGTAAAGCTCGGGAAAAAGAACGCAGACGTTCTCAAGGACTGCAAGGATGCTTACACAGCCAACCGTATCCTTGCCGCCGTGGAAACTCATAACGGAAACCTTGAAAGCGGGGAGTGGACAGCGTTCCGCCTGCCACCACAGGACAAGGTAGCGCAAGTCGTGCACTTGGCTGACTATGTAGTGAGTCGAAAGAAATTTCACTTCGAGGTGTGATATGGGAAAAGAACTACGCTTCACGTTACAGGATGCAGGAAGGGGAAAAGAACGGATCGTCGATGTTCCTGCCAGCGCACCCGCAGGCGCTCACCTGCTCAATGTAGGGGAGTTGGATGTACTGATCCTGCCGGAAGGCACTACGCAAGAGCAGGTCGAAAACTTTCGTAGAGAATGGCATGCGATGCTTCGTTCCGCTGAACACGCGGTTCCTGTAGCCATTGTCCCGTTTGGGACCGAAATTAAAAAAATCGTACTTGAAGAAACCGACGAAACTAAGGGAGGAACCCTCAATGAACAAAATGACCGTTAAGTACCCACGCCCGCTGAAATTGGAACGGACGGATTGCTACGTCGCAGTGGCAACGGGCAATCGATTCCGCGCTGTCGACGCTATTACGACGCGTCTGACGACAGGTGTACCCGAACCTATGATCAATCTGCAATCCGTCCATGACTCTGAAGTAGGCGCGGTGGTACCTCTGACTCGCTTTATCCGCGAGTTCGTGGATGAAGACACATGGAACGAAATGAACAAGGAACCTGAACCAAAGAAACCGGAAGCTGACGTGTTCGTGGAAAAAGCAACCGGGATTGAGTACGTCGTCAAAGAGCCTCCTATTGGAGCGGACAAGGACTACATCTACCTTGAAACTTTCGACAGAAAAATAGGCACGCATCACCACTTGCGTGAGTTCATGACCGAGTTCTTTCCGGCCAACATTAAACCGAAGGACGCCTCTCTCGAACAAAACACGGAGGGCGCAGAAGAACCCTGCTTCGTTCCCTCGGCCATTGTTGACGCAGGCGTAAGCGCGGAGAGCACAAAACCTTCTAAACCGTCGCTCTACGAACTCTGTGAATATGCACGTACCTTACAAGGGTTCCCGTTCGCAGGAACCAACGAGCGCTTAACCAACGTCTACAATACTATCGAAAAGCGCCTCGGGCTTAAAGGGGAGTGACCGAAATGAAGTATACAATTAGCCTAAAATCAGGTACACAAATCCATGGTGAGAATACAGACGGGAAAAATCCCACCAATGTATGGCGCGAATGGTTGGGGAGTCCTCACCGGAACGATACAGACACACTTGACATAGGGAATAACAGAGAGACGGCGATCCTCGCGTCCGAGATTGCCGCAATCGTGGCAACAAAATAGAGCAAGCAAACTATACACCTAGAAGGGGGTTCATAGACCAGATGGACAAGCGTACAACGATAGGTCTGATTGTCTACGGAGCGGCGCTCGTAGTCCTCTGCTACGTCGGAGGCACTATGCGCGACCAACAAGTAGGGCAGGCCAAAACGATCAGCGCACTCCACCAAGAGGCAGACAAAGAAACCCAAACCATTCGTAACCTGCAAACGACTGTGGAGAAACAGGAGAAGGAGCTTAAAACGTTGCAACAAGAGGTAGACGCGGCGAATCAAAAGGCCGCAAACGCAGAACAGAAAGCCGAGACCGCCGCAAACCCCCGGTAAGCCGGGGTGCCGACTATAGCACCTCGGCGACCTTTGGCCCTTGGATGGACTTTACCGCCACTTGGTATTGCCCATCCGGCGGCGTAGGGGATGGACTCACGACGGCGACCGGGACACATGTTTCAAGCACGACTTTAGCCGTCGATCCGTCCCTTATTCCACTGGGCTCTGTCGTAGAGATGGACTTTCCCGACGGACACACAGAAATCCGAACCGCAGAAGACACAGGCGGGGCGATTCACGGAAGCATTGTGGATGTGTTCACATGGGACGAGCGGACAGCCATTAACAATGGAAGACAGCACATCCGCCTCCGAATCGTGGGGCACAAGAACTTAGGGAGGTAGGACGTGGACGCACTTTGGTTAGGGCTTGGTTGGATGTTTGGTCTCTTGGGCCTCTTAGGAGGCATTGCCCTTATCTGTTGGGCAGTAAATACCGGACAACATAATCACACGCATATCTATCAACAGACAAGCTGTACATGTGAACAAGAGGACGAAAAAGACGAAGAGGAGGATGAGGACTGATGCAAATTCCCGTTTGGAAAGTAGGCATGGACGCTGAGCAAGGCAAAGACATCGCCTATGCGGAACGTAATATTTTGGCGCTTTGGGCGGCGACACAACTGAATCGTATCGTTGAAGAGGAAGGGCACTATTTCGAGCAATCTGGTTGGTACTATGATACCGACAACAACTGGGACGGGTGGAAGCGCGTCATTTCCCTTGATGGTGGGAAAGTGACCTTCCACATACCCGACGACTTCCCGGTTGGCGACCTGCCGCAAATTGAACCGAACTGGGACGGTCACACGACCGAAGAGAAGTGGACCCGAATGCTCAAAGAATGCGGGGTAAATGTGGAGGAGGAACATCGATGAGTACTGAATGGTACAGGCACAACGTAGCGCTTCCGGAAGATAGCTATTTTTTGTCCTTGCCCATCGAACAAGTAACCACTACGGAGGACATTAAGTTCTTTGGGCAAGTGTACCCCTTCAAACCGTTCGAAGATGTAGAGACGAGAGTGGCAGAGTTCTCAAAAGACTTCTCCCGCCGTCTCGATAACGCGGCGCGGAACCTCCTGTGGACGCTCTTTCCCGTGGAGAATCGAGCCGGACTCCCTACGGAGCCGACAGAAGGATACATCGAAGTGCAGGTAGCACCTGAAATGGAGGAAATGCACACCTTCCCCGAGGGAGGTCTTCCTTCTCCTCATCCGGCTATTGTTCGCTATGGAGGCGAATGGACCATTTACGTGCCTCGCGACGAAATCAATGTTCGCTTGCTTGCGCGGCCGATGTACTTTGAACTGGCACGAATTGGGGATGACCGTCGCATGTTCTTTTTGGCCTATTTCAACATTGAGAGAAAGAAGGAGAACCGATGAGCGAAGATCAAAAGAAAGTTGTAGCCTTCCCCGGCATGGCGACTATGCAAATGTTCCTTGCCGATGCACCCGGCGAGAAAAAAGAGGTGTTTACTGTACAAAAAATCGAGAAGAGTCGAGATTTCAGCGACCCGAATGCAGTCTATGAAATCGGCGCTCCCATGGAGAATCCTCCGACAGAAGCAAGCGGCTCTTTGAACTTTGAGGAAGAACCAACCCTCGACCATGCACAACTGGCGGCCGGGATCGACATGCTTGATAGCATGAACCGGGAAGTTTTAAAAGACGACCCGTTCGTAAGTTTCCTGTACCGCTTGAACATGGCGAATCTTCGCTCGGGTCGTCCGGTTCCTCGGTCGATCCTCCTGCAAGAAGGGATCACCAAACAAGGACTCAAGAAACTCGTCCAAGAGGGATACCTAAAGGAGCACCGCACAAACCTACGCAATGCAGGGGCAGGCCGGAAAGGCACCGAAGTCATCGGCTATACACTCGCTGAGAATGTAACCTTTGCCAGCGAATAAAACAAAGAGACCGTTAGGATCAATCAAAAATCCTAACGGTCTCTTCTATTCCGGCTTCCATTGCCACGCCCTCAAAAATGAGTTCTGAGGGCACTGTAAATCGCCAGATGAGGTGTAGGTCT
>FTJU01000609.1_pt1 | contig 12938 bp, 12 predicted proteins | sample 1658961 | NCBI WGS metagenome assembly FTJU01 (sample SAMEA3914878, study PRJEB12502) | metagenome | biome: forest; material: soil | place: USA | collected 2012-03-12 | depth 0.3 m | reverse complement strand
CGGGCACCATTGCCGCCAGGCATTCCGATGTCTACCTGACCTGGGGTGAGCCGCCCGCGCAGGTCGCCGAGAAGATCGCCTGGATTACCGAGCTGGCCCGACGTGAGGGTCGCACAGTGCGTTTCGGCATCCGGCTGCACGTCATCACTCGCGACACCTCGGAACTGGCCTGGGGCGAGGCGAATCGACTACTGGCCGGATTCGATCCCACGGCCGTCGCCGATATCCAGCAGTCCTTGGCGCGCAGCGAATCCGAAGGGCAGCGCCGAATGCTGGAGTTGCACAAGGGCTCCAGTGACGCGCTGGAGATCTACCCGAATCTCTGGGCGGGCATCGGATTGGTGCGTGGTGGTGCGGGCACCGCATTGGTCGGGAGCCACGACGAGGTCGCCGAGCGTATTCTCGAGTACCACGACCTGGGCATCGATGAATTCATACTCTCCGGATATCCGCACCTGGAGGAGGCGTACTGGTTCGGTGAGGGCGTGCTGCCGCGACTCGCGGCGCGCGGGCTGTGGCGGCACCCGGCTGCGCCGGTGCTTGCGCACCGCGGCTTGGAAGTCGCGTCGTCCTGATGACCGTATCCACCGAACCGGTCGATTCGGTGGTCAACACAGCGCGTCGCCATTGCTCGCGCACTCGCGGCCGAGAACTCGCTCCTGCTGCTCGACGAACGAATCTAAATGAAAACCATTATCATTAAAGCGTGACCACTTCATCCAGCTCCGACCTGCTGCCCGTCACCGTGCTATCCGGCTTCCTCGGCGCGGGCAAGACGACCCTGCTCAACCACATCCTGGCCAATCGCGACGGTCGCCGCGTCGCGGTGATCGTCAATGACATGAGTGAGGTCAATATCGATGCCGCGCTCGTCGCCGGGCAGGGGCATCTCGATCGCACCGAGGAGAAGCTGGTCGAACTGACCAATGGCTGCATCTGCTGCACGCTGCGCGAGGATCTGATCGAGGCGGTCGGCAGGCTGGCGCGCGCGGGCCGGTTCGATCAGCTGGTCATCGAATCCACCGGAATCTCCGAGCCGATGCCGGTCGCCGCGACCTTCGACTGGGAATTCGAGGACGGCTTCACACTTGGCGATATCGCTCGACTGGACACCATGGTCACCGTGGTGGACGCCTCGACATTCCTCGCCGAGATCGCCCGCGGTCAGGCCCTCGCCGAGCGGAATCTCGAAGCGGGCGAAGGTGATACGCGCACCATCGCCGACTTGCTCGTCGATCAGGTCGAATTCGCCGATGTCGTGTTGATCAATAAGACCGACCTGGTCAGCGCCAATACCGCCGGAACCGTGGAAGCGACGGTGCGACGGCTGAATCCACGCGCCCACGTGCTGCGCACCGAGAAGGGGGTAGTCGATCTCGCGGAGGTCCTCGCGACCGGTCGCTACAACCCCGTCGCCGCCGCCGAAACAGAAGGTTGGGCCGAGGAACTCGCGGGCGGCCACACTCCGGAAACCGAGGAATACGGCATCCGCAGCCTCACCTACACCGCCGACCGCCCATTCCACCCCGAACGCCTCGCCGATGCCCTCGCTCAACTCCGGGGCATGTTGCGCAGTAAGGGTTTCTGCTGGCTCGCCACCCGCCCCGACCTCGCCGCCATCTGGTCCCAAGCCGGACCCAACCTCACCTTCGAGCCCGCCGCCTGGTGGTCGGCCCTGGAGGTTCCCGCCGGCCAGGAAATCGTCTTCATCGGCATCAGACTCGATACCGCGCACATCCGCGCCCGCCTCGACGCCGCCCTGCTCACCGACGACGAACTCAGCGCCGGCCCCGACACCTGGACCACCTACCCCGACCCCTTCCCCACCTGGGGCGCCCTGCACCAGCACTGATCTGGTCAACCGAGCATCATGCATCCACGCAGGCGAACGTGCGCGCCCGGCCACCACCGCATTCTCGATCACTAGTTGGAGATGCCGGGTGCCTGGTGGGTGTAGCTGGGGTCGGTGAGTTGGGTGAGCATGAAGGCGGCGATGTCGGCGCGGGCGATTTTGAGGGACAGCCCCTTGGTGTCGGCGGGGAAACCGTGGCGGTAGGCGTCGGTGCGCGGGCCATCGGTGAAGGCGCTCGGCCGCACGATGGTCCAGTCGAGGTCGCTGGCGCGGACGTATTCCTCCTGCTTCTCGTGGTCGGCGTAGGCCTCGCGCAGCAGCATCCCGAACATCACGTACTTCCAGAGGAAGTTCAGGTTGCCGCGGCTGTCGCCGGCGCCGAGGGTGGTCTGGCAGATCAAGCGCTTCACGCCGGTCCGGTGCATCGCCGCCAACACCGCGCGGGTGCCTTCGGCCCGGATGACGCCCTTGCGGCCCGCACCCAGCGAGATCAGCACCGCGTCCTGCCCGGCCACCACCCGCTCCACCGAATTCGTATCGAGCACATCACCCTCGACGACGTGCAGCCGCTCATGCTGCTGGGCCACACTCGCGGCATTGCGAGTGAAGGCGGTGACCTCGTGTCCCTGTTCGAGCGCCTGCTCGACGACCAGCCGACCGACAGTGCTCGTGGCTCCGAAAACCGCGATACGCATTGTGTTCTCCTTTGAAAGTTGTTGAGCCGTTGGTAAATCCAGTACATCAGTAGCGAACGAGACGAACCATGGCCGTGCGTCTCGGGCTCATACGAGAGGGTCTACGCCGGAAAATCGCACGGGCCCGCATCCGGAGATGGGATGCGGGCCCGCACGCAGCATGCGATTCAGCCGCCGCGCCGCCATATCGTCCTCGGAGCCCCTCGAACTCCGATGGATCGCCGGACGGGAACGAAAACAGCTGCGTCACATGCACGCCCCGATGAGTTCAGCCCTACGCGACCTCTGTACCACCGGGCATGCTCATGTCCAGATCTCGTGACCGGGGAATCAAACGCGCCTGTCGCCGGTGGAGGTCCAGGGTGCGCCGGGCCGTGCGAGGGGTTGGATCGCGCGGCCGTCCACCCATGCGGTCCAGCCGTTGTTGCAGGCGATATGCGCCCAGTCCCCGGCGCGGCCGAGGATCTGCAGTTCGACACCGGCAGCGATGCTGGTGATGGGGCCGAAGCTCGGATCGGGGGCGGCCCACGCGTCCAATCCACCCTCGGGTACCAGGTGGGTCGGGTACCAGAGGGCGGCGAGGGATTCGATGGCGCGGCCGTCGACCCATGCGGTCCAGCCGTTGTTGCAGGCGATATGCGCCCAGTCGCCGGAGCGCTTGAGGATCTGGAGTTCGACGCGCGGGTCGATGCGGGCGACGGGCGGCTGGGTCGCGTCGGGAGTGGCCCATGCGGGCAGACCGTTCGCGGGCACCTGGTGGGTCGGATGAAATGCCGGTGTGCCGCCACCGCGGTCGACCACTTCCGGCACGACATCCCTTGGAACCGATGCCGTGTCGAAGGCCGGTAGGTCACCAGTGAACGGCTTGACCACGGCGGGATCCAGCACATCGCGCACCATACGGAGCGCGACTTCGGTTGTGGTCTCCAATAATTCGGCACGCGGGTTGCGCACCGTCAGCTCGCGCCAACATGCGAACCGGGTCGAGAACGTCGAACGGAACACCGTGAAATGAGCGAGTGCGGCCTGTTTCGTTGCCGCATCGGCGATGACGGCAATGCTCCCGGTCGTCAACAGTTGACCGAACGACCGCGCCATCGCGATACCGGCATCGGTGAATCGATAGCTACCGAGCGCTTCCAGTCGAACCAAGCCCAGCAACGCCAGCCGCGCCAGTCCCTCCGTCATCCGACCGGCCGCTGCCGCGAGTGATACCGGTACGGCGCCCTGCGCGGCGGATAGGGCCCAACGGGTATCGCCGCCGGTCAGCCCCTTGGCGAGTTGTTCCTCCAGCTCGAGCGCCCGCAGCTCGAGCGGTCCGGACGCGACGTTTCGGCGCAGGACCCCGGCCAGGCGAGCCTCCTGGGCCGCGTCGGCGGCGGCGAGCAACGCGGCCAATCCGATGAGATCGAGGTCGACCGGGGGCGATGCGAATCCGGGACCGTAGGCGGTGAGATCGAGCAGTTCGTCAACCAGCATGGTGGCCTGGGTGAGTGTGGGCACGACAGTGAAATCGAAGCCGTCGTCGCCGGTCCCGGCCTGCATGACGAAGGTGTCGTCCGCGTCTCCGCGCAGCAGCAGCACCGCGGTCCAGTTCGACTGCCCAGCGTGGTTGGCCCTGATGGCTGTGGTGTGGGCGGGATCGGCGGCGACCCGCAGGGCTTCGGTCGCTGGTCCGGTGAGTCGGTCGTCCGCGTCGAGCAGTCCGGCCTCCCGCAGCGCCGCCGCCGGGTCGTGCGGCGGGGCCTGCACCGGCAGTGCCGACCGCGGCCCCGGCCGGAGGCCGGCGATGGATAAGGCCGCGGCGAGTTGGTCCGGGTCCAGTCGGAAACGCATCAACATCGTGGACTCCTTCCCGCACCCGGGACGCTGCGCGAAAGCGGCTCGGTGGGCGTCCCTACCGCACCATCCTTGATGCGCAGGATGTTGCGACGGCCGGCGAAGCCCGGGTACGCGCTGTCGCGCACATCCGTCGGTAGCCGCGACGCCCGGTCGCGCCAAGCCGGCAGTAGCGCGACCGGGAGGCCGAGCAGGGCGCAAAATCCAGCAGGACCCGGACCACGAACCATTGCGCGAGTGGTATCGGTCGCCGGGCCCGGGTTCCGCGGTGCGTGGTTTGCTGCCGGGTGTCCAGTCATCAGAGTTCTTGGGTCGACCGAATCACATTTATGGTTTCACATGCCGCGATTGCTCAGCAACAGTCCGACCGGGGGGCCAGCCCGCGAGGTTCGGACCGTGCTCTCAGCTTTTATTCGGTGTACCGGTAGCCCGATCCGACGGCGCGCACCAGGTGCGCGGGCGGGCCCGCATATTCGACCGAGCAGGTCGAAGCCGGGCTAGCGCCGACCCAGGAACAGCGTTTGCGTGCTGCGGCCGAGCGGGCCCTTTTCATCGAAGAGTGCTGACTCCGCCAGGCCGATGCCGTGCGGTTGCGGGTAGGTCGCGGCGTCCAGGCAGACCCATTCGCCGACCGGCTGTCGATGCAGGGTGACCGTCAGATCGGTGTTGATGAAAAGGTACTTGGACCAATCCAGCACCGCGCTGACACCATTGCCCGAATCCGCCGCCGCCAATGTGCGTTCCAGCGGACTCGGCGTGGTACCGGCGACAATCGGATATTTCAGCCGGATCCAGCAGATCGCCGGGCCGGGTTCGGTGAAGGAGCTGGTGACGAAGTGGTAGTCGATGCCGGTGTGAAAACCGATGGCCTGGTCCGACGGAAACGGCGAGGAAACTCCCTGATCCGGACCGGGGCGGGCGCCGCTGGGCAGAATCTGTTCGGACAGTTCGAGCTCCGGCTCGGCGAGTTTGAAACGCCAGGCGTTTGCTCGCATGACCGGTCCCTGATCGGTGGACAGCGTTGCCTCGATCAGCTCCACACTGCGTCCGGTACGGGCCACCCGCGTCGCCACCGTCAGCGGCGCCAACGGAACCGGGCCGAGGATTTCCACCGCGACCCGCCCGACCTGGAAGCCGGCCCGCGGCTCGCAGCGCTCGATCGCGTGTCCGAGCAGCGCCGATGGCGGTCCGGCATGCTGGGCGTCGGGCGACCACGGACCGCGAGTCAGTTCGGTCGAGACGAACCGATTCGGGTTCGCCGGATCTTGGGTGTAGAAGGCGTCAGCCACGTCGTTGTCCCGTTCCGCTGGGTAGTTCGTACGGTTAACGATTCTGCTACGACGCTACTCCGCGCCGATCGGTCGACCCGGGGCTATGCCCTGCCGAAGGCGAGGGCGACATTGTGGCCGCCGAAACCGAACGAGTTGTTGAGAGCGAAATCGATGCGCTGCTCGCGGGGTGCGCCCGCCACGATATCGAGATCGATCGCCAGGTCTCGATTATCGAGATTCAATGTGGGCGGGACGATTTGGTCGCGCAGCGTCAGCATGGTGAGGATGGATTCGAGTGCGCCGACCGCGCCGATCGAATGACCCAGTGCGGATTTGGGTGCGTAGACCGATGCCTCCGGGGTGACCGCGGTGATGGCATTGGCTTCGGAGGCATCGCCGATCGAGGTGGACGTGGCGTGCGCATTGATATGCTGAATATCCGAAACCTGCAGTCCGGCAGTGCATATCGCCTTGCGCATGGCGCGCGGCACCGATGCCCTCCGGCTCCGACGCGACGATGTGATAGGCGTCCGAGGTGATCCCCGCGCCGAGTACACGGCCGTGAATATGCGCGCCGCGCGCCCGTGCGTGCCGCTCGGACTCCAGCACCAGCAGTGCCCCCGCCTCACCGAAGACGAACCCGTCGCGGTCCCGGTCGAATGGTCGCGATGCCCGCTCCGGTTCGTCATTGCGGGTGCTCATCGCCCGCATCATGGCGAAACTCGCGATCGGCACCGCATCGATATGCCCCTCGACGCCACCGGCCACCACGATATCCGCCTCGCCAGTGGTGATCAGCCGCCAAGCGTGCGCGATTGCCTCCGAACCGGAGGAGCAGGCCGAGACCGGCGCGAAAACCCCTGCCTTGGCACCGATTTCGAGGCCGACTGTCGCGGCTGGACCGTTCGGCATGACCATCGGCACCGACATCGGCGACACCTTGCGGTAGCCGCCGTCGCGCATCGAATCGACCGCATTGATCAGTGCGTCGCCGCCGCCGAGGCCGGTGCCGATGACAACCGCGAGCCGCTCGCCCTCGACCTCGGGTGCGCCCGCATTGCGCCAGACCTGGCGGCCGAGCACCAGGGCCATCTGCTCGACATAGGAGTGGCGGCGCTGTTCGATGCGGGTGAGCTGATCGCCGGGCTGTGACTTCAACTTGCCGCCGATGCGGACCGGCAGGTCGTATTCGGCCACGAAATCGTCGTCGAGCCTGCCGATACCGCTTCGTCCGGCGAGCAGTCCGGACCAGGTCGCGTCGATGTCATCGGCGAGCGATGTGGTCGCGGCGACCGCGGTGACCACGACGGCCGGACGAGTTTCTGAAGCGATTGTTACAGTCACGACAGTCATGAATACCTGTATCAATCGCTACAGTCAACCCATGGCTCGCCCACTCGACCATGCAAAACGCGCCGACCTGCTCGCTGGTGTCGTCGAATACATCGCCGCACACGGTCTCGGCGACCTGTCGCTGCGCCCGCTCGCCGCCGAACTCGGCACCAGTTCGCGCATGCTGATCCACTACTTCAACACCAAGGAAGAGCTGCTGGTACAGGCGCTGACCACGCAGCGCCCGGATATCGCCGCGGTCTTCGCGGGGGTATCGGATGCGGCTTCGCTGCGTGCGCGGCTCGGCGAATTCTGTGCGGTGAATATCGCGGGGGAGGCCACGACGAGTGTGCGGGTGCTGTTGCAGGTGCTGGGCGCGGCGTGTGCGCCGGGCAGTCCCTATGGCGAGTATGCGAATGCCGCGATCGCGACCTTCATCGCGACGCTCGCGGACGCGCTGCGTCGAATCGAATCCATCGACGATCCGGAAGCCGTTGCCACGCTGTTGGTTTCGGGATTGCGCGGCATCATTCAGGATCGCTTGATAACCGGTGATGTGGAACGCACCGATCGGGCCGCACGCCGGTTGATCGACCGAACAATCCGTTAGACACGAAAAGACCCTGTGTCGGCTGGCCGACACAGGGTTTCGATGAGGTGGCTCAGGCGAGGGCGATGGCGGCGCAGAGCGCGTGAGCACCGATGGCCGCGAGAGCCGTTGCCGCAGCGGCGGTTACCACACCACCGATGCCGACTACCGGCATCCGGCGATCACCGTAGTAGTGACCCCAGCCCGCCGAGATGGTCACCGCCCGGTCGTCCAGCTTGTCGTACACCGAGCGCGTGATCAATGCGAAGCAGGAGTGGGTGCCGTAGACGACGACGGCGTTCGCGAGTACCGAGACGATGGCGACGACTCGGACCAGTGTGGTGATCATGAGCTTTTCCGCTAGCGCCAACGGAGTTGGTCTTCGTGTTCGTAGATGTGATCAGAGCAGGTCGAGGGCGGCGCTGAGGATGCTGTCGGCGTCGATGCCATGGTATCGGTACACGTCGTCGAGGGAGCCGACCTGCCCGAACCGCGTGACACCCAACGCGGTGTGGCGCACCCGATTGATTCCGGCCAGGAACGCGAGGGTGTGTGGGTGGCCGTCGAGGACGGTGACCAGCGCGGTGGCGCGATCAGGCGGAAAGAGTTGGTCGAGGATCCAGGTCTCGCCGATGCCGCGGCCCTGGCGTGCTTGGAGCGCCTCGAACAGCAGACCGGGGCTGGTGATGCACAGAACGTTAGCGGGCACACCGGACCGCGCAAGACGGTCAGCGGCAGCCAGGGCCTCGGTCATCACCGCTCCCATCGCGGCAATGGTGACCTGAGCATCGTCACGCTGGATCAGCGCGTACCCGCCGGCCACGACCTGCCGCCGACGGCGTTCTCGCGCAGCAGGATCCGCGGGGACCGCCGCCAAGCTTTGGTCGACAGGCCGGGTGGACAGCCGCAGGTAGGCAGAAGTTCCGTCGGGACGCCCGAGACGGCTCAGGCAGGCGAGCAGGGTCCATTCGACATCGATGGAGAAAGCGGGTTCGTAGCTGATGCAGCCTGGTTGCTCCAGGCCGATCGACGGTGTCTTGATGGATTGGTGCGCTCCGCCTTCGGCGGCCAGGGTGACGCCGGATGGGGTGCCGACCAGGATGGATTGCCCGCCAGCGTAGATGCCGTACGACCATGGCTCCAGTGCTCGCTCGACGAACGGGTCGTACACCACGCCGATCGGGAACAGCGGCTGTCCCCATCGGCTCCAGGTGGCGCCGAGTTCACCGATGAGCCCGACGAGGTTGGTTTCGGCGATGCCCAGTTCCATGTGCTGGCCGGTGGGCTTCTCACGCCAATGCAGGATGGTTTCGGTGTCATCGGCGAACCAATTGTGCCGCTCGGCCGCCGACCACACCCCGACCTTGTTCACCCACCCCGCCAGATTCGTCGTCGAACTCACATCCGGGCTCACGGTGACAACGCGTTTCGCGGCCTCGGGCGCGGCACGGGTCAGGTCCAGTAGCACCCGGCCCAAAGCCGACTGGGTGGTCGCGGTGCCCTTGGGGGTGCGACCGAAATCCGACGGTATCGCCGGTGGCTGGGTTGCGGTGATCGGATCGCGGCGCAGCCGCTCGGCTGCGGCGCGGCACACTCGGCCGGGTTCGGTGTCGGGGTCGAAGCGCTGCCATGGCCGGTCGGGGTTCATGCCCAATTCAGCTGCCAGGCTGGCGTATTCCTCCATGCTCAGTAGCGACGAGTGGTTTTGGGGGTGGCCCTGGGAGGGCTGGCCGTATCCCTTGATGGTGTAGGCGATGATGAGGGTTGGGCGGGTGTCGTCGATCTGCTGGTACGCCGCCGACAAGGCCGCGAGGTCGTGTCCGCCGAGGTTGCGGATCGCCGCGGTCAAGGTCTGGTCGTCGAGTCCGGCAATGAGCGTGGCGATTTCGGTGCTGCCAGATCCGCGACCCGGTAGCCGGGTGCGTAATTCACTTGCGCCGCAACGCAATAGCCGCTGGTACTCCGGGTTCGGCATCTCCAGGATACGAGTGCGCAGCGCCGCCCCGCCGGGCCGGGCGAACAGCGACTCGAGCAACTGCCCGAATTTGACGGTGATGACCTGCCAGCCCACGGCATCGAACATCTTCTCGAGTCGGTCGGCGGCGCTGTTGGGCACGACCCTGTCCAGGGATTGCCGGTTGAGATCGACGATCCACACCACCTCGCCCAGATCGACGATGCCGGGATCGAGGATCGCCTCCCACACCGCGCCCTCGTCGAGTTCGGCGTCACCGACCAGCGAATACTGACGTCCTGTCCCGGCTTCGCCGCCGATGGTATTGACATAGCGGCGCGCCATCGCCCCCCAGATCGGCGCGGTCGCCCCGACGCCAACCGACCCGGTCGAATAGTCCACGATGTCGGGATCCTTGGCTCGGCTCGGGTAGGACTGCAGCCCGCCGAAGGCGCGCAGCGTGGTCAGATAAGACTCGTCGAGGTCGCCGAGCAGGTAGTTGATGCTGTGCAGGACCGGGGATGCGTGCGGCTTGACCGACACGCGGTCGCCCGGTCGCAGGTGCTCGAACCACAGTGCTGTCATGATCGACACCATCGACGCGCACGACGCCTGATGGCCCCCGACCTTGAGCCCGCTCGGATTGGGCCGCACCCGATTCGCGTGGTGGATCATGGCCGTGGACAGCCACAGCACTCGCTGCTGAATCTCCTCTAGCGCTTCGGTGGGCGGTTTGCCGAAGGTCGTGGCTTCAGGATCGATCGCTGGGGCGTTCATCGGAATCCTCCTCGCAGGTAAATCGTTGCGGCCACGCGCAAACGGGCGCACGGTTCAGGGTCGCACTCTGGATAGAGATCCGGCCTGCGGATCGGGCGTTGTACGTCCGATCCGGGCTCAGCCGGGAGCAGGGCAGATCGCCCTCCGAAGACCATCCTGATTGTGCAGGACTGCGAACAAGTGCAGCAATCGATGCCGATTTGCGCAATACCTGTGGACAAGAATGAGCAGATTGCACGCGGCGGCAATGTCTCGGCGAGAGTGGAGTTGTCACAATGCCAAGCCCGCGCGCCATCGACCAGAACGATGCGCGGATCCTGTCCGCGCTCATCGGTGCTACACGAGCGACCACATCTGGTCACGCGTTTACCGGCACGCTCGATGTCATCGATCCGGCGCTGGATGACACCAGCTGATCCTGCTCCTCGCCAACGCGGGAATCGATCGGTGCCGGTACGGCCTGCGCGAACTCAACTGCGACCAGTCCGGACACCGCAGCAGCGCCTCAACCGCGGCGGCGACCGCGCCGATGCGCGGCGCTTGCGGTCCCGGATCCGGCAAATGGTCGCCTGGCAAGCGTGTCTCACATGGCAGTTCGACTTTGCCGACTACGCTATTGCCCTGGCTCTTGATGATGCGACGGACCTTCGCGCAGCCGCACCGCTCGCGGACGCGGATTGCTGGCGTTGGATCCGGCAAGGTGACCTCGCGAAAGCCCGTGCGGTAGCTACGAAGTGGGCGATGACCTCGAACCGCGACGAATCTCGAAAGCGTCCCGCGAAGACCTCGCATCGTGGGGGCTGATGCTGCAACGGGTATCGACATCGGCCATCCGCGCCAATCGGCCCGGTGAGGCCGAAGACGCCTTGGCGTTCGCCCGCGGAGCCGGTATGGCTATCCGCCATGGTGTTCGCCGACGGCGGCCGGCCGATCGAATGCGGTTGGCTCAATGGCAAATACGGTGCGCCCCGTCAGGTCTGGCCCGTCGAAGCCGACCCTCTGCTGGCGAGTGCCGATCGCATGGCCGCGAATCGCGCCATGCAGACGATGCTCGGAATGCAGAGGATCGACCTGCAAGGCATGCGGGACGACTACGAAAGCCGGATCAGCTGATCTGCCAGGAGCCGACCTCGCGGTAGCCGGAGTTGTAGATGGCGGAGCCGTCGCCCTCGGTGATCTGATAGTGCTTCATATTGCCGCCCCAATAGCGCAGGATGCGGCCGAGCTCGTCGGCGAGATCGGCCGGCGCCGCCACGCCCTCGGGCAAGACGTCCAGATCTACCTCCAGGGTGAATTTCACCCTGAGGAATGTACCGGCGCACGGTCGGGCGTCGATCCCTTGACCGTATGTTCCCCCGATCGCCGGGCGGGGCACGGTCGTGGAAAGGTATCGTCGGGCGGGAAAATTTCACAAACCAACGGGGGCTCGCACCAGCGGGCTGAGAGGACGGCTAACCCACCTCGGGCGTTCAGGGCCGTCGACCGTATGAACCTGACCGGGTAATGCCGGCGTAGGGAGGATATTCATGGGCACACCTGTCGATTCCGTGACCACCGGTCCGATCGAAGGCAGCGTCAAGCACTACCAAGCGGTCGATGACCTGCGCATTCCGGTGCGGCGGATCAATTTGACCAATGGCGAGCATTTCGACGTCTACGACACCTCGGGTCCGTACACCGACGACACCGCATCCATCGATCTGGAAACCGGCCTACCGAAGTTGCGCGACGGCTGGGCCAAGCCCGAGGTCGACGGTCCGCCGACCCAGCTGGCCTGGGCGCGGCAGGGCATCATCACACCGGAAATGCGCTTCATCGCCGCCCGCGAGGGCGTTTCACCAGAGCTGGTGCGCGACGAGGTCGCCGCGGGCCGCGCGGTCATCCCGGCCAACCACAAGCATCCGGAGCTGGAGCCGACCATTATCGGCAAGAAGTTCCTGGTCAAGATCAATGCCAATATCGGCAATTCGGCCGTGTCCTCCTCGATCGCCGAGGAGGTGGAGAAGATGGTGTGGGCCACTCGCTGGGGCGCGGACACCATCATGGACCTGTCCACCGGCAAGAACATTCACGAGACACGCGAATGGATCCTGCGCAATTCGCCCGTCCCGGTCGGCACCGTGCCGATCTATCAGGCGCTGGAGAAGGTGAACGGCGACCCCACCGCGCTCACCTGGGAGATCTACCGCGACACCGTTATCGAGCAGTGCGAGCAGGGCGTCGACTATATGACCGTGCACGCCGGTGTGCTGCTGCGCTACGTCCCGCTCACCGCCAAGCGAGTCACCGGCATCGTCTCGCGCGGCGGATCCATCATGGCCGCATGGTGTCTGGCGCATCATCGAGAATCGTTCCTGTACACCAATTTCGCCGAACTCTGCGAGATCCTGGCGAAATACGATGTGACCTTCTCCCTCGGTGACGGTCTGCGCCCGGGCTCCATCGCCGATGCCAATGACGAGGCCCAGTTCGCCGAGCTGCGCACCCTCGGTGAGCTGACCAAGATCGCGAAATCACGTGGCGTGCAGGTCATGATCGAGGGCCCGGGGCACGTGCCGATGCACAAGATCGTGGAGAACGTGCGATTGGAGGAGGAGCTGTGTGAGGAGGCGCCGTTCTACACCCTCGG
>FTJU01000958.1_pt5 | contig 13001 bp, 10 predicted proteins | sample 1658961 | NCBI WGS metagenome assembly FTJU01 (sample SAMEA3914878, study PRJEB12502) | metagenome | biome: forest; material: soil | place: USA | collected 2012-03-12 | depth 0.3 m | reverse complement strand
GGGTTGTTCAGCCGCTCCGGACTGACCAGCAGCACATCTACCGCCCCCGCTGCCACCCGATCGTGGATCTCATCCCATTCGGTGACATTGCCGGAGTTGATGGTGGCCGCGACGACGCCCGCCCGCTCGGCCGCCGCGACCTGATTACGCATGAGCGCCAGCAGTGGCGACACGATCACCGTCGGCCCGCGCCCCGCGCGGCGCAGCAGCTTGGCCGCGATGAAATACACCGCCGACTTGCCCCAGCCGGTGCGCTGCACCACCAGTGCCCGACGCCGCCGCACGATGAGCGCCTCGATTGCCGTCCACTGATCCTCGCGCAGTCTCGCCCGCGGTCCCGCAAGGTCGCGCAGCAACTCCTCGGCCCGTTCCCGCAGGTCGGGTGCGGTGAGGTCGATCGATGAAGTACCGGCCGCGGTGGTCATGCGCTCCATCGTGCCCGATGCCTCCGACAGCGATAGCGACGACCGTGCCGCGCGGTATCCATTCGACGAAAGGCGCGGCGGATCGAAGGTCCCGAGCGCTCTTGGAGACGCCGACACCTCCGGCGCCGCCAGGGCGGCGCGCCCCACGGATTCGCGGCGAAACGTTGCGACGTCGAGCCGCGACGCTCGTGATAGCCGCGGGTGAGTGCGGCTCCAGCGAGATATAGCTCATCGGTGGCACCAGGGCACCGCGCCCGAAACGCCGAAATATCCCTGGGCAATGGACAATAGGATGAGACGATTGCTGCGCACCGTGGGACCGCGCAGGAGGCAGCCATGACCAACTACGAGCCGCCGCCGGGTTGGTCGCCTCCCGGCGCTCAATTCCGCAGTACCGGTGGATCCGGGCGGACCGTTGTCGGGATACTGACCGGTCTGGTGGTCACGCCGCTCGGCATCGGACTTGCCGCACATGCCGCACTGGATACCCGGCAGTGGGTCATTCTCGGCTCCGCGGCGAACCGGGCCGGGTCGACCTTTCAGATCGTCGGCGGAGCACTGCTAATGCTCCTCGTGGCCGCGCTCGCCGCATACGCACCGGCTGGGACGGTGCTGGCCGGTCTGGTCTGGGGTGTGGTGCCGGGCTTCGTGTATCTCCTATTCCCGGATGACACCTGGCGGATCATTCACGACGACCTGCCGCTGTTGTCCGATGAGATGCGGCAAGCGCTGATCACCTGGGTAACCAGCGGTTTCCCCTTTATCCTCGGCGTTCTGCTGCTCGGTGCGGGCGTTGCTGGGACGCTGCGGCGCCGCTGAATTCGACCATTTCTCACCCCTTCACACACAGCACCTGACGCAGCGTCGCGACGATATCGACCAGATCGCGCTGCGCGGCGATGACCTCGTCGATGTCCTTGTATGCGGCCGGGATCTCGTCGACCACACCCGCATCCTTACGCGATTCCACGCCCTCGGTCTGCGCGATCAGATCCGCGACGGTGAACTGCCGCTTCGCCGCATTCCGGCTCATCCGCCGACCCGCACCGTGCGACGCCGACTGGAACGATGCCGGATTTCCCTTGCCCCGCACCACATATGAGCGCGTACCCATCGACCCCGGAATCAACGCCAGATCCCCAGCGCCCGCTCGCACCGCGCCCTTACGGGTCACCAGCATCGGCACGCCATCGATCTCTTCCTCGGCCACATAGTTGTGATGACAACTCACCGGCTCGTCGAAACGCACCTCGCGTCCAGCGAATTCCGCTCGCACCGCACCGCATACCAGTGACAGCATGACCGCGCGGTTGCGTGCGGCGTATTCCTGGGCCCAGGTCAGATCGCGTCGGTAGGCGTCCATTTCCGGTGTGCCGGAAAGGAATACGGCCAGATCGCGATCGGGCAGATCCTGGTTGTGCGGCAGTGCACGCGCGACGGTCATATGCCGTTCGGCGAGTTCTTTGCCGATATTGCGGCTACCGGAGTGCAGCAGGATCCACACCGAGTCGCGCTCGTCGAGGCAGACCTCGATGAAGTGATTGCCACCGCCGAGCGAGCCGATCTGCTTGTGCGCCTTGGATTCCAGCGCCTGTACGCCCGGGTTCAGCGAGCCGAACTCGGACCAGAAGCGCGTCCAGCCGCTGACGTGCTTGGCCAATTCGCCATGAGATGCGGCGAACTGCGCGCCCAGCTTCGCGACATCGACCGCATCCTTATGCGCCTGGAACCCCACCGGTACCGCCGCCTCGATGCGCGAGCGCAGCGAATGCAGATTGTCCGGCAGGTCGGCGGCGGTGAGGTCGGTCTTCACGCTCTCCATACCGCAGCCGATATCCACGCCGACCGCCGCAGGCGCGACCGCGTCGCGCATCGCGATCACCGAGCCGACCGTCGCGCCCTTGCCGAGGTGCACGTCGGGCATGACACGGACGCCGTGGACCCATGGCAGCTGCGCGATATTCCGCAGTTGTCGAAGGGCGGCCTGCTCGATGTCGTACTCGTTGGCCCACATGAGCGTCTGCGCCCTGGTGCCGCGCAGCTCGACGGGAAACATGGGAAGCGTCCTCTCTCGTTCGGTCTGTTCCCTATCAACGCTAGATTCACGCAGGGCTGTGCGCACTTCGATATTTGCGAAGCCGGCCGCGAGAAATCGGCGGTCAGGCGTCGTCGGCGCGCGACCGGATGAGCGTGCCGCGTTCGGCAACCGCTATCGTGCGGGGCGGAACTTTTCGGCGAGCGAAGGCGTGGTGAAGGTACCGTGAGCAACCCTCAGGGGGGATGGGTCGTTCCGCCGTCACCATCCCGGTCCACCAACCGCGCCGCTGTCATTCTGGTGGCGGTCGCTGCACTGCTGGTCGTCGTCGTGGTCGTGATCGGCAGCGTTGTGGTGCGGAAGAGTCACATGAATGTCATTTCGGGTATCGCGACGGCGGCGGGCGCCGGCTCCGGGACCAGCCCGGCGGGCCTGACCGCCACCGGAACGGTCCGCGTCGGTAATTCGAATGCGAAGGTCATCGTTCGAGTGGTCGCGGATCTGCAGTGTCCTGCGTGTAAGCAGTTCGAGAAGAGCAATGCCAAGACTTTGGAAGACGCCGCCGAGAACGGCATGGCGATCATCGACTACGACGTCATCTCATTCTTGGACCGCGCCTCCTCCACCCAGTACTCTTCGCGCGCCGCAAATGCGTCGTATTGTGTTGCGGGACAAGATCACTCGAAGTATCAGGGCTGGTTCGCCGCGATGTTCGAACAGCAGCCCGCCGAGGGCGGCAGTGGTCTGCCCGATGGCAAGCTCATCGAGATCGCCAAGAACGCGGGCTACACCGATCCGTCTGTCGCCCAATGTATTACCGATCGCAAATACGACACCTATCTTCGTGACAAGACCGAGCGGGTCCTCGACAGCGATGTCAACGCCACCCCGACCGTCTTCGTCAACGGTAGGAAACTCGACTCCAGCCAGCTGTTGTCCAACGGACTCGCGGCCGCCATCGCCGCCGCGCGCTAGTTCCCGGACAGCGCGTAGGTGCGCGCCGCGTTTCCGTTGGCGATCGCCGAGACGAGCCGTTCGGCGTCAACGAGGGTGATGGCGTCGTCGGCGATCCACTCGTCGAGCAGGCGGCCGAGGCCGTGCCGCCACAGCAGTGCGCCGAGGTAGTGCAGTTCCGGGAGTCCGCAGCCGTCGGAGGAGTACAGCATGGCTCGGAACGGTGCGAGTTCGAGTGCTTCGGCGAGTACCGCCTCGGCTCGTCGTCCCACATACGGAATGGTCAGGCCGAGATCCAGATGCACATGGTCGAAGACATGGGTGAGATAGGCGGCATTGCGGTGGAACGGCCAGCAGTGCAGCAGCATGACCGACAGTCCGGAACCCGCGGTGGTGTGTAGGAAGTCGGTGAGCAGCAACGGATCGGCGGAGTGGAGTCGCAGATCCGGATCGCCGAATCCGGTGTGGAATTGCAGGGGCAGGCCGAACTCCGCTCCGATGCGGGCGCCGAGTCCGACCAGCCAGCCGAGCGTCGCCGGATCGGTGAGGCGCAGTTCGTGGGTGATCGTCGATGGCGGCGTATCGGTGCGTGGGAAGTCCAGGCCACAGCGGTAGGCCACGATTGTCTTGAGGCCGACAGCATTTCGGGCTCGACCGCGCAACGCGGTCTCGACATCCTCGAAAGGTCTTTTCGCTGAGCCGACTTCGGTGATCACCTGCTCAGCTACCTGTTCGAGCCGGACGATCTCGCATACCTCGCCGGGGGCGAGGGCGGCGAATTCCGCTCTCGCACCACCGAATCCGGTGTCGAGGAACCATCGGGTGGTGCCTGCGGCGCGCAGCAGTCGCGTGGTTGCCTCGCGCCAGCCGAGTTCGGCCCTGCGCGCCAGATATCGCTCCGGATCCGCATGCGGTTCCAGATCGAGAACCGGTGCGCACCAACGTCTTACCGCCAAACCGATCGACGAATCGAAGGTGCCGCGTCGTCCTTCACCGAGCAGTCGCTCGAAACCGGGGCGGTCCAGATCCGCGGCCACGACGCCGTGACAATGGTGATCGGTGAGTGCGACACCATCGGTGAGCACGCTAGAACCGCCAGCGGGTCAGCTCGACCACCTTGGCCGGACTGATATCCCGATAGCGTTCGGCCTCGGCGCGGCGCACGGTGAGCAGCGCATCGTGCAATTCGACGCCGAGTGCCTCGGCGAGCACCTTGGAGTCCGCGAGTGCGTCGGCGGCCTCCATCGGACTGGTCGGCAACCGTCGCACACCCGACAGCATGAGTTGCTCGGCATCGAAACCGACCGGATCACCGGTGATTTCGGCGGGCAGCCGCAGTTCTTCGGCGACACCGGCCAGTCCGGCGGCAATGACCGTACCGACGATCAGATATGGATTACCGGTCGCGTCGAAACATTTGACCTCGGCATTGGCCGCCCAGTCCGCGGTGCCGCGTACGCCGGTGATGAAGCGCAGCGCGGACTCGCGCGTCTCCCGGCCCCAGCATTGCCAGACACCGGCCCAGCGTGAGGGTTGCAGCCGGAGGAAACTCGCCGGATTGCCCGCTCCGACCGCGACCAAGGCGGGCAGCTCCCGCAGCACACCGGCCAGGAATGCCTCACCCGCGGGGCGCATGCCGTAGGGGCCGTCGCCGGTGGCAAGGAGCGGCCCTTCGTCGTCGTGCAGTGAGAAATGCAGGTGCGCACCGGAACCCGCGCCGCCGGGTTCAATACAGGGCGCGAGCAGAGCGCGCCAACCGTATTGCGCGCTCACCTGCCGAATGGTGTGCCGCACCAGGATCGCGTCATCGGCGGCCGCGACCGGATCATTCGGGACGACCGATAATTCCAGTTGCGACAGCGCGTATTCCGGATGGAATTGATCGACGGCGATCTCCTGGCGCTCCAGCGCGGCGACGAGATCGCTGGCGTATTCGCCCACCTGGCTCAATCGGATCATGCTGTAGGCGGGCCCGTATATCGCTGGAACGAAATCGTTTTCCACATCCGCGCGGCCGATCGACCACTCCGTCTCGAACGCCATCGACATCCGCAGACCGGCCTGCTGGGCGACTCGTGCCTGCCGGGTCGCGAAGGCGCGCTGGCAGGCGACGAAGCGGTTGCCGTCCTGGGTGAACTTATCGGCGGGCGCCCAGGCCCACCCCGGTTGACAGGCGAGTTCGGTCAATCGGGACAGGTCGGGGATCAGACGCAGATCGCCATCGGGCCCGCCGAGATATCGCCCGACAGACATCAGATCGTCGAAGGTGAACGTCTCGAAACAGGGCGACACCCCGATCCCGAACCTGGCGGCATGCGCCAACCGCCCCTTCGGCACCGTCTTCACCCGGGTTATCCCGGCATTGTCCACAAAAGTCATGGCAACCATATGGGCCTCGAGGTGCCCGATCAACGCATCATGGGCACCCTCGGCCGGTATCCGATCCGGCATAGTGGTCATAGCCCCAAGATAATCCGCCCTGGTCGGGATTTACGCCGAATACCGCAGAGCTTCGCAGGTGGAGCTGCGCAGTTCGATGGCCGCGACGCTGCTCTCGTCGTCGCTACTTATGGTTGGTCAGGCCCGACGGCCAGTCGCCGGTGGCCAGAATCGGCACGTCGGCCTGCCGTTCTGCCCGGCGGTGCGGATCACCGCACGGTTTTCCGGATCGCGCTATCCCGGGTGACGGCGGGTGTTCTCCACGATCCTCGCGCCACGACCGGGGACGGCATCGCCAATTGCCGTGAGATAGGCGACCGGATCGAGGTATCGATGTCCGAGAACCTTTAGGCGGGTCGCATCGACAGCGTCCGGGCGTATCAGGGCATTCGGGTGAGCCGGAGGCAGTGTGGATATTCTCCGGTACGATCCGGTTGCCGCGATGATCGTGATCTGTGAAGCCGAGTTCTCGGTGTTGCTCGGCGCGGGGCGCCGACCATGCGGTATGTACCCACTCACGCGTCATCCACCGGAGGGATCGAATTGCCGCCGGCGCGTCGCGGCAACGTGACAGTCGTCCTGTCCCGTCGCCGCCACACCCGGCCACGGAGAGCGACCTCACGGAGCCGCCCGACTATACCGTTGGTCACAGCGAAGGTCGCTCGAGCCGAGAATAAATCCGAAGCGGTATTGCTCGAACGGGATCACCGCGGCACATATCCGAGGTGGCATATCAGCTAAAACTCTTACGATGCACCATTATTCGCAACGAGTTCCACCTCGACGCAATCCCGCTCCGCGTCGTACCGCGCCAGCGTCCGCAACCCGGACAACTGCGGATCAGCAGTCGGAAAATCGGCGCGATAGAAGTAACCGCGACTTTCGCGCCGCGAAACCGCGCTCAGCGCATACGATTCCGCGAGAACAAGCAACCCGCGCTCACCACTGCGCACCAAGGGCACCTCCCGTCGCTGCGTGCGACACCACTCCACGAACGCTGTCGCGGCCGCGTCGGTGAACCGATGATCCTCGAAGTCGTGTAGCCGCTCCGATATCACCTGCCGCAATTTCGCCCGCACCTCGCCGACGCGCTCGGACACCGAAAGCGCCTCGGGCATCAGCTGATCCGGCAACTTCCGCAATGTCTCGGCCAGCATCCCCGAACTCGAGATGTAGATGGCCCATGGCCGTCCGATAATGGCATCGGCGGCAATATCGTGGCGGGCCTCACCAACCGCGTACACCCCGGCAATGTTCGTCGCGCCGCCAATATGTGCCACACCACCCATCGACAGCCCGTAGATGGGCCCCAGTTCGTAACTGACGTCGCCGCGCCGCAGCAGGTGTGGAATATGTCCGTTGTTCCGCCAATACCGTTGGAAGATCTCGAGATCCCGCCGCTCCTCGGCGAACGTGGCGTAGGCGCGCTCCAGCCACACGGCCCGCTCACCCGCGCGGTAGAACTCGGCACCCGCCAGATCTGGTGGATACAGCACCCGCCCCGCGGTCAGATCGCCGAGCGCGTGACGCTGGGAGAACTCGAGATTCGTCAGCTCGCCGCCGGCCGCGGCGAAGATCCCGAGCATGCTGCCGGAATTCGCGGTCGGCGCGTGCCGCATGAGCCCGGAGTAGCCGCCGCTGGCCAGCACCGTCGCGCTGGCCTGCACGACGCCGGGCTGCCCGTCGTGCAGATAGGCGACGCCGCGGCACACACCGTTCTCGATGAGCAGATCGGTGACCCGGCCGCACATCAGCGTGCCGCCTAGCGCGCGAATCCGTTCGTGCAGCAGCGCGATAACCTCACCGCCGGCCTGCAGCCGCGGAAACGGCATCGGATGCTGTGGGATCAGCATGGATTCCAGCGTCTGGAACGGCACCAGCTCCGAGAGTTCCGCGAATTCCTTCGGCAGATACCGCATCAGTAGCGGCCGCAGCTCCGGATGCTGGGTCGTCGTCTCGTCGAGGAAGACCTGTGCCAGGTCCTCGGGGCTCTTGCTCTCCACCAGCGGCCGGTGGAAAACCGTTGCGGCGCCGAGGGATACCGTCGGCGTATCCTCGTGCGGCGCGTCCAGCAGCACCACCGGTGTGCCGTACTTCGCCAGCCGGTAGGCCAGCCAGGATCCGGCGATGCCCGCGCCGATGACGACCGTTCGCGTCAGCGTCTGCCGCATCACTCGGCCCGGTCGACGATCTCGTCGAGCAGCGCCGCCGCGAGCCGGACATCGGCGTCCAGCGGCCGGTCCGGATCGACCGCGGGGATAGCCGCGACCAGTTCGTCGATGACCGCCGCGCATGCGGGTGCGGTTGGCCGCCGGGCACCGACGTGCACGGCCTGCCGCAGCGCCAGCGCGAGCGAGCCGTGCAACCAGCGCACCGAGGTGGCCGCGTCGAGCGCATTGAGCGCCGCCTGGGTGCCGAACGGGATGATGTCCTGATTGTGGCCGTTGGTCGGAATACTCTGGATCGACGCCGGTACCGCGGACCGGCGCAGCGCGGCCACGGTCGCGGTCGCCGCCAGCTGTACACCCTGCACGCCGTGCTGCTTGCCGGGTTCGGTGGCCAACATCGGCGGCAGCCCGCCGTTGCGGTGCGGATCGATCAGTAGATCGAGCTGGCGCTCGGCGAGGTTGCCCATCTGCACAGTGCTCGTGGTGAGCAGATCCGCGGCGAAGGCGACCGGCTGGCCGAAGAAGTTGCCGCCGTGCACCACCTTGTCGTCCTCCGGGAAGAACAGCGGGTTATCGCTGATGCCGTTGAGGTCGTCGGTGACCACCGACCCGATGTGCTCGAGCGAGGTGCCGACCGCGCCGAGCAGGTGCGGGGTGCAGCGGATGCTGTACGGCTCTTGCAGCGAGCGGGTGCCGGTCGGCCTTGTGCCGTCGAGCAATTCGCGCATGCGCGCGGCCGCCGCACCCGCCTGCGGATGTCCGAAGGCTGCGAGCAGATGCGCGGACAGGAAGCCGGGATCGCTGCCGACGAGGTCGATGAGCACCGCCGTCAGCGTCATGGCGACAGCATGTGAGCGGCGCACCGAGGCCAGGGCGAGACCAGCCGCCGCCGCGGTGACGGCGGTGCCGTTGACGAGTGCGAGCCCGTCGCGGCCGTCGAGCGCGAGTTGAGTCAGCCCGGCCGCCGCTAGTGCCTCCGCCGCGGGCAGCCTGCGGCCCGCGACATAGGCGTGGCCCTCGCCGCGCAGCGCACCCGCCATATAGGCCAGCGGAATGAGATCGCCACTGGCGCCGAGGGATCCAATGCGCGGCACGGCCGGCGCGAAGTCGGTTGCCAGCATGGCCGCCAGCGCCTCGAGCACCGGCACCGACACCCCCGAATGTCCCTGTGCCAGCGACCACAGCCGGGCCAGCGCGGCCGCGCGCACCACATTCGGCGGCAGGTCGGCGCCTTGGCCGGCGGTCAGGTGGTAGAGGATGTTGTCGCACTGGTCGACTGCGGTGTCGCGGCCGGAAAATTCCACCAGCGGCCCGAATCCCGTTGTGCTGCCGTAGATTTTGGTGCCATCGGCGAGGCGCCGCGAGACGAATTCCCGGCACGCCGCCACCTTGTCCAGCGCCGCCGTGGACACCTGCACCGCGATCGGCGCGGCGGCCCGTTCCAGCAGGGTCGGGGTCAACCGGCCCGGAATGACGATTGTCGCCGGCGCGGTCTCGATTTTTGTGCTCACTGTTCCAACTCTCCCGGAGCAATGCGAAGGTGCTGTTTTCGGATTTTTCCGGCGGCATTCCTGGCCAGCCGGTCGACAAAGCGAATGTGGCGGGGGATTTTGTAGGCGGCGAGCGCATTCCGCAATTCGTCGCGCAACTGTTCCTCGGTCACGGCATCGGCGGCGGTGCGCACGACATAGGCCATGCCGACCTCGCCCCAGCGCTCGTCCGGCACCCCGACGACCGCGCATTCGACCACGCCCGCAACGGCATTGATGCGCGCCTCGACCTCGGCCGGATAAATGTTCTCGCCGCCGGAGATGATCACATCCTTGATGCGATCGATGACATAGATCCAGCCGTCGTCGCCGACACGCACTACGTCGCCGGAGCGGAACGAACCGTCGGGCGCGAAGGCCGGATCGTCCGGTCGACGCCAATAGCCGCGCGCCACATTAGGACCGCGCACCAGCAATTCGCCAGTGGTGGATTCACTATCGAGCGCGATATCGGTGAAGAAATGCGGTACGCCGGCCGAAACCGGTCGCTCGGTGGCACCTTCGGGGGTGGCGAGACAAACGCCGGGGGACGCCTCGGTCATCCCGTAGCCGTGCAGGATATCCACGCCGCGCCGCTGCCAGGCCAGCGCGACCCGCTCGGCCACGGCCGAACCGCCGTAGATCACATAGCGCAGCGAATTCAGCGCGGTGCGCTCGAATTCCGGGTGATCGCACAGCATTTGCAGCATGGTCGGCACCCCGGAAAACGCGGTCGCGCCGAGTTCGGCGATGGTGGCCAGTACGGTGCCGGGATCGAATCTCGGCAGCACGACGACGGTGCCGCCCTTGAACAACGTCGGCAGGCTGACCAACCCGAGTCCGGTCGCGTGGAACAGCGGCGCGAGGCACAGCGCGATATCGCCGGCCAGCACGTCGACGTGGGCTAGCTGATTTACGGTATTGAAGGTGAGGTTGCCGTGGGTCAGCACGGCCCCCTTCGGGGTGCCCGTGGTGCCGCTGGTATAGAGCAGCACCGCCGGATCGTCCAGTCCGATATCGCCGCCGATCTCGGGAATGACGTGCGGGTCGACCGGCGGCGCGGTGTCCCGCGGATCCCAATCGTCGATGGATGCAACGAGTTCGATGTCGCGTCCGTCGACCACCTCGCGAACCAGGTCCGTATGTTCGGGGCCGTGGAAAAGCACGCGCGGCGCGGCATCGCCGAGTAGCCAGGAGACTTCCGGCGGCGTCAGTCTGGTGTTGAGCGGCACGAAGATCGCACCGAGCCGACCGGCCGCGAAGAAGGCCACGAAGGCAGCGATGTCGTTGTGTCCCAGGTAGGCAATGCGATCGCCGCGTCCGATGCCGCGGGCCGCGAGCGCACGGGCCGATCTGTCGACCCGATCGGCCAGGTCGGCGTAGGTCAGCGCGCGCGTGTCCTGGCGCAGCGCGATCGCGGCAGGGCGGATTCGCGCCGCGCGCCGGGGCCAGCTGCCGATGCCGTTATCCGGCATGTCGGCCCCAGGTCATCGACCGGGTTGCTCCGCAATGCGATTCGGCCGATCGCACCGAAGTGCGAGCCGCACAACGCGGTACCCCCATCGGCCCGCACCCCGCAGCGAGCAGCGCGGTGTGCGCCGGACGGGTAATGGCCCGAATGCCGGTGTTGCGACAGGGATTCATCGTCGACTTTCTGCAAAGACTCCGCACCGAGCAGCGTGCTGGCAACCGGATTGGCATTCGCTGGCGGCTCGCTGCGCGGTGTTTGCTCGGTACCTTGACACGGCAAGTATCGCCGTGTCCAGCCGAAGCGATAGCGGCCGACCTTCGCAGTGTTGAGAGGTTTGGAATTGCAGTGTCGGAGTTCATCGAGCGTTCCCATTTCCGCGGCCGCGGATTCATCGACGGTTGTTGTTGCGATCGGGTTTGCCCGGGCGGCATGCGCATGCGAAATTGCTATCACCGAGATGACTTGTCATTCATGGTGTTTACGGTGTTATGCTGCGCCCCGGTTCGCCGCCGCGCGGTAGTTGGCCAGGTGCCCGTACCGCTTACCCGAAAAGATTCACAGGAGTGAGCACATTGACCGCCGCCACCACCGTCGATCCGATCCTGCTTTCGGTTACCGCAGAACTGCCCCGTCCCGAATACACCACCGAGGAGTTGCTGCACGCCGGTCGCGGGCACCTCTCCGATGCTCTGGTCGGCATGCTGAACGGCATCGGCGTGCACAAGCGTCATTCTGTGCTGGCCAATTATCCGGACGTGCTCTTCGCGAGTGCGGAGCCGAAACTGGATGTCGCCACGACGGATCTGGCCGTTGCCGCGGCGCGCAAATGTCTGGCCAAGGGTGATATCGATCCCGAATCAATCGGACTGGTACTCGGTATATCCAGCGCGCCGGGCCGGCTGCTGCCGAGCCTGGTCTGCGATGTCATCGCGCGCATGCCGGAGATTCCGCGCACCGTGGCCAATCTGAGTATCGAATATATGGGTTGCTCGGCAATGGCCAAGGTGGTGGAAACCGCTCGATGGTATTTGAGCTGCAATCCTGGAAAGCGAGTGCTGGCCTGCTTCACAGAGGCGATCACCCCGCTCTCCCCGGTACTGCCGGATTTCTATTCGCATTTCTCCGAGATTGCCCCGGCGGACCGCCAGAAAACCGTCGATGCGCTGCACGGATTCCTTTTCGCCGATGCGGCGGTCGCCATGGTGTTCGGCGCCGAGGGTGACGGACCCACTTTCGGCCCGGTCGCCAATCTGACCAACGAGCGTCTCGAGGATGCCGAACTCGGCACGGTCCCCGACGGTGGCTCCGATATTCCGGTGGTGCACGGCCGCCGCCTGTACACGCTGAGCGCCGATGTCACTCCGCGCGGCGCGTTCTACGCGAAGGAAACCGTGCGAATGTTGATGGCGGACAAGATGACCGCACTGTCCGCACCTGCCGACGCCGCCATGCTGCTGATGCACACTGGAAGCACCCGCATCCTCGATGCGCTGTGCGACCAATTCGGCGTGCCCCGCGACAGCGATATCGTCACCTCCTCGTACCGGGTGCTGCGTGACTACGGCAACACCCTCGGCTGCTCAGTGCCGCTGATGGTCGCCGAGCCCACGGACCGGCGGCCCGGCGAGGGCATCGTGCTAGCCTTCGGCCTGAGCTTCAGCTGCGGCGCGTTCACCATGACCATCCCTGGCGAAGGCTGGAATCCCGGAGTGTGACAACAGGATTCAGTGGGCGGTCGAGCCGTCCTTGGTCGCGGCGATGGTGCGCAGCATCGTGACCCGGCCCCGCGCCGGTCGGCGCAGATCCCGCGGCACGATCAACCATTTTCGGGCGGTATCGTGACCTGCTCCGGCAGGATGCGCACCGGCCGCGCGTGCGGATCGCCGATATAGAACGGCAGCACCGCGACCCCGATCCCGCCGGCCGCCGCGGTCCTCTGTCCCATGACGTTATCGGTCTGGGGCTGCGCGCGGTGGCCGG
>FTJU01243448.1_pt1 | contig 13065 bp, 8 predicted proteins | sample 1658961 | NCBI WGS metagenome assembly FTJU01 (sample SAMEA3914878, study PRJEB12502) | metagenome | biome: forest; material: soil | place: USA | collected 2012-03-12 | depth 0.3 m | reverse complement strand
GTACTGGCGCGGCGGCAGCACCCGGGTGGCCAGCGGCAGCGCGAAGCGCAGCGGAACCCGCCGCGCCAGTACCGAGAACCGCCGGTATTCACGCGGATAGCGGGTGTGCAGCACGCGCACGATCTCCTCGCGCAGCACCGCCAGCTGCTCACCGCTCAGGAAGCTCAGGTACTCGATGCGCGAACTGGGCACGTGCAGCGCGGCAGCCAGCTTCTCCAGCTGATCGCGGATCATTTTCTCAGTCATCGCCGTCTCCTCAGCAGCACCGCCCGCAGCACGAATCGCAGCGCGCGCGGCTGGCGGGCGAGATTGTCGGCCAGTTCGGTCTCGGCCAGCGCGCGATCGCGCCGGGGCGCGTCGTCGAGCAGGGCCAGCAGGTCGGCACAGTGGTCATCGGACATCAGGTCGACAGCGGTCAGCCCCGTACCGAGGGCCTGCTCGAGTCCTTGTCGCCCGGCGATCGGGTCGGTCATCGTGGCAGCGTTCCTTGTTCATCGATTACTGGTCGGGATTCGTCCTGTCTGGTCAGACCGCGAGCGAGCCGCCATGCGCGGGCGGCGGCCCGGCGGCCCAGCGCACTCCTCGCACGTGGCGATTCACTCCGGCCCGGAAGTATTTCCCGCAGCAGCGGTTCGGGCCGTCCCCGCCGTCGCCATTCCCGTGGATAGCCGATCGACACTTCCTCGAAGCGCACCCCGTCGAAGTGATCGGTGCGGCGAATGTGCAAGTGCCCGTAAACGACACAGCGCACGTTGTAGCGGCGATGCCAGTCGGCGGTCAGTTCGGTGCCGCACCACAGCGCGAACTCCGACCGGACCAACCGCTCGACCGGATGACGCGTCAGCGGGAAGTGATTGATCAGGACCAGCGGCATCCCGGGATCGATCGCATCGAGCCGCGTGCGGGTGTACTGGACACGCTCCCGGCACCAGTCCTCCGGCGCGGCGTACGGGTCGCAGGCGAGCAGCTGCTCGTCGGTGGCGACCGACCCGCGGGCCTCGGCCAGCGCGAGGCCCTCCCGTTTGGTGCGCGCTCCCGGCGGCAGAAAGCTGTAGTCGTAGAGCAGGAACATCGGCACCAGCAGCACCGGGCCGCCCTGCCCTTCCCACACAGGGTAGCGATCCTCGGGTGTGACGATGTCCATGGCCCGGCATACGTCGACCAGATGCTGGTAGCGTCCCTCACCCCGACGATGCAGCGGATCCCTTGCGGTGGTCCACAATTCGTGATTGCCGGGTACCCAGATCACCTTCGCGAACCGGTCGCGCAGCGTCCCGAGCGCCCACCGGATCGCGTCGGTCTTCTCCGCCACATCGCCCGCCACGATCAGCCAGTCGTCCGGGGAATCGGGCCGGATCGCCGCCACCATTTCCCGATTCCCCGTATGGCCGATGTGCAGGTCGCTCACAGCGAGCAAACGGGTCACGAAACCGCCTCTGGGGCAGCGGATCCGCCCAGCCGACCGACCGCGCCGGAGAGCCGGGCCAGCAGTTCGTCGGGCATCTGTGTTTCACCGTGGATGGTGGCCAGGCGCTCCAGCAACATTTCCACCTCGGTCACGATCGGATCCGCCAGTTCCGCGTCCTGCGGCGTCACTTGATCGAGCACGTGGCGGGCCAGCAGATTGACCGTCGGGTACTGGAAGATGACCGAATTGGCCAGCTTCACACCGGTGATCGCGCGCAGATGCGCGCCGAGCTCGATGGAACTGAGCGAGTCCACACCCATCTCGGTGAACTCGCGGTCCGGCAGTACCGCATCGGGCGAGTTGTAGCCCAGCACCATGGAAATCGGCGTCCTGAGCAGATCCACGATCACCTCGTGCTGCTCGGTCGGGCTCAGCCCCGCCAGCCGCTTGGCCAGCTGCGAGGAGTCGCTCATCTGCTGGGTGGCGCGCGGCCGAGTGTGCAGCAGCGCCCGGAAGAACGGCGGCAGCTCGGTCACCTGGGCGGCCACCCGCAGCAGCGACAGGTCCATACCGACCGGCAGCACATACGGGCGGCCGGTCCGTAGGGCGGCGTCGAACAGGTCCAGCGCCTCCTTCGTCGGCATTGGCGTCACACCCATGCGGGTCAGGCGAGCGCGGTCCTTCTCGTCCATGCCACCGGTATTGGAGGTGTCCTCCGCCCACCAGCCCCAGGCCATCGACGTGGCGGCCAGGCCGCGGTGGTAGCGGTGCCGGGCCAGGCTGTCGGCGAATACATTGGCCGCGCCGTAGTTGGCCTGGCCCGCACTACCGAAAGTGCCTGCGGCAGAGGAGAACAGCACGAACATCGACAGATCCAGATGCTGGGTCAGCTCGTGCAGATGCCACGCGCCGTACGCCTTGGCCGGCAACACCGCGTCCAGGTGCTCGGGTGTCAGCGCGGCGAAGGTGGCATCGGCCAGCGCCGCGGCCAGATGCACGACGCCGCCGAGCGGATGCTGGGCGGGGATCGAATCGAGCACGCCCGCCAAGGCATCCCGATCACCGGCATCGCAGGTGGCCACCGTGACCTGTGCGCCCGCGGCGGCAAGTTCCGCGATCAGCTCCTCGATACCCGTGGCTCGGGAACCGCTCCGGCTGGTCAACAGCACATGCTTTGCACCGTAAGCGTTCACGAAATGCCGCGCGATGATCGCGCCGATGGTGCCCGTGCCACCGGTGATCAGGACCGTCGACTCCGGATCGAAGGCGGGCGGCCAGGTGAGCACCACCTTGCCGGTATGGCGCGCCTCGGACAGGAGGCGCAGCGCCGACGATGCCTGACGAATATCGAAGCGGTGCAGGGGCAGTGGGGCCAGGTCACCGTTCGCGAACAGGTCCGCGAGTTCGGCGAGCAGGCTACCGAGGACATCCGCGCCGAGCGCGCCGAGTTCGAACGTCTGATAGCTCGCGTCATGGTCGGAGCGCACCTGATCGGCGTCGCGCACCACGCCCCGGGCGATCTCCACGAACCGGCCGCCGGGGGCCAGCAGACCCAGCGAGCTGTCGGTGAAGGTGTCCGGCAGCAGGTTCAGGACGATATCGGCGGATAGATCCGCGAACCGGACGGCGAATTCGGCGGACCGGGAATCGGCAAGATGAGTTTCGGCGAAGCCCATACCGCGCAGGGTGTCCCGCTTGCCGCGCGACGCCGTGGCCAGTACATCCAGGCCGAGACGGCGAGCCAGGTTCACCGCGGCGGTGCCCACACCACCGGTGGCGGCATGTACCAGCACCCGTTCCCCAGGCTGAGCCGCGGCGACCTCACGCAAGGCGTACAGCGCGGTCAGGTAAGCCACCGGCGCAGCGGCGGCCTGCGCGAACGACCACGCCGAGGGGACCGCGGCGAGCAAGCGCCGATCGGTCACCACAGTCGCGGCGATCTCGTCGAACAGACCGAACACCCGGTCACCAGGCGCGAGGCCGGTCACATCGGCGGCGGTGGCGATCACGACGCCCGCCGCCTCGTGTACCAGCCGCGACGGAGTTCCGGAAGTAGCAGCCAAGCCCGTGAGCGCCACCGGGAACGACAGTCCGGCCGCGCGCAGGGCCACCGATACCGTGCCGGATGGCAGCGCGGCGTCGCGTGCCATGCTCGGCTCGGCCAGCGTGACATCGTCGAGATTGCCTGAGGCCGGGATGTCGAGCCGCCATGGACCGGCCAATCGAGCGCCTGCGGTGGCCGCGCTGTCCAGACCCGAACGCAGGCGGCGTCCGAAGAATTCGCCACGGCGCACAGCCAATTCGGGTTCGTCCAGCTGTACTGCGGTGCTGAGCTGATCGAGATCGACATCGTCCTCGTCCAGATCGATCTGCTGGACTCGGTCCTGGAACTCCGATTGCGCACTGCGCACCAGCGCCCAGACTGTCGCACCGACCAGATCGGAGACATCCTCGGCCAGATCCACGCCCTGTACACCGCGGGTGAGCAGCACCAGTTTCGTCTCAGCGAAACGCTCGTCGGCGAACCAGCCCTGTAGCTGAGTCAGCATGCGGGCCAATTCATCCCGGGCCGCTGTGGTCACCTGCGCACCAGGCTCGGCACCGGCGGAGGCCGCCAAGCGCGGCAGCAGCACCACCTTGGGCACCTCGGTTCCCGTTGTGATCGCCGCGCCCAGGGCATCGAGATCGGGGTAGGAGGTCAGGGCGGCATCGGCGACGATGCCGGACGGTTCGCGGCCGACCAGCACCCATTCGCCCTGGCGAGCCGAATACCGCACGCGCGGTGTGGTAACGGCCAGCCAGTCCACCCCGAACAGCGAATCCTGCCGGCCGGACAGGCCACGCGTGGCCAACTTGCCCATGGAGATCGACCGCACCTGCAATGTGCCGACCGCCACGACGTGACCGGCGCTGTCGGCGAGTACCCAGCGCAGGCGGTCGTCACCAGCGGGAGTCAGCTTGACGCGCAATGCCTTCGCGCCCACGGCCCGCAATTCGACGCGCTCCCAGGCGAAGGGCAGCCGGATCGCGCCGGCCTCCGATGGCATGAGCGCGGCAGCGGCGGCGCCGCACTGCATCGCGGCGTCCAGCAGGGCCGGATGCAGACCGTACTTGTCGGCATCGGACACCGAATCCGGCAGTGCCACTTCCGCGAACACATCCTCGCCGCGCTTCCACACCGCCTTCATGCCCTGGAACACCGGACCGTACTGGTAGCCGAGCGCGGCCAGGGTGATGTACGCGTTCTCCGGCTCCATGCCCGGTTCCGCGCCGACCGGCGGCCACAGCTCCAGGCTCTGCACCTCGGTGTCATCGGATTTCGTTGCTGCGGTGAGGAATCCGTCTGCGTGCAGGCTCCACTGGCTCGCGCCCGGAGCCTCGTCCTTGACCTCCGGCCGCGAGTAGATGGCCACCTTGCGACGCCCGCTGCGCTCCGGTTCACCGACCACCACCTGTAGGTGGATGGCATCGTCGGCGGGCAGCGTGACCGGGGTGTACATGGTCAGCTTCTCCACCCGCGGGGTGCCGAGCTTGTCACCGGAGTGCAGTGCCAGCTCCAGCAGCATCGCACCAGGGACCAGCACATTGCCGTGCAGGGCGTGATCGGCCAGCCAGGGATGGGTTGCCAGCGCCAAGCGGGTGCTGAACTGGTAGCGGTCCGCGCCGGGCAGCTCGGAGATCGCGCCCAGCAGCGGATGGCCCGCCTCGGCCAGGCCCAGTCCGCTGGGCTTGCCGCCGCCGGTTCCGGAAACACTTGCCAGCCAATACTTCTCACGTTGAAAGGCATAGGTGGGCAGTGGCACCGGGCGCGCGGTACCGGGCGGGTACAGCGTCGACCAGTCCGGCGACACACCCTGCACATGCGCTTCGGCGACGGCGGTCAGAAAGCGGCGGATACCCGCTTCCGCACGCTTGAGCGAGCCGACGATCAGGCATGAATCAGCGAAAGAGCCGAACTGTTCCAGCGATTCGTGCATGGCCGAGGTGAGCACCGGGTTCACGCTCATCTCGAGGAAGGCATTGTGGCCAGACTGGAAGGCGGCCTGGAAGCCGGCCTCGAAATCGACCGGCTCGCGCAGATTCCGGAACCAGTAGTCGGGGCCCAGCTCCTCGCCCGGCACCACGTCACCGGTGACGGTGGAGAAGAACACCACGTCGGTGGCCTGCGGCACGATCGGCGCGACCGCGGCCCGCAGCTCCTCGCGCAGCGGGTCGAGGTGCGGGGTGTGCGCGGCGTAATCGACCGGAATCCGTTTGGCGCGCAGATCATTTCGCTCGGCCAGCGCGACGATGGCGGTGACCGCGTCCGCGCCACCGGCCACCACCGTGGTGGACGGCGAGTTGATTGCGGCGATGTAGAGATCCTCGAACCCGGCCATCAACTCACGTACCCGGGCGACCGGAGCATTGATCGAGGCCATTCCGCCGGAACCGGGCAGGCTGCGCAGCGGCTTACTGCGCATGGTCACGATGCGAGCGGCATCGCCGAGCGACAGCGCGCCCGCCACGTACGCCGCCGCGACCTCACCCTGTGAATGGCCGAGCACTGCCGTCGGCTCGATACCGTACGAACGCCACAGCGCCGCAAGGGAAATCATGGTGGCGAACAGGGCGGGCTGCACCACATCGACGCGTTCGAGGGACGGCGCGCCGTCTACCTGTCGCAGCACATCGGTCAGCGACCAGTCCACATAGTCGGCGAAGGCCGCCTCGCAGTCGCGAATCCGTTCGGCGAAGAACGCGGATTCCTCCATCAACTGTGCCGCCATGCCGGCGTATTGTGCGCCCTGGCCCGGGAAGACGAACACCACCTGGCGGTCCATGGCGTGCCCGCGAATCGGCCCGACCGGCTTGTTCTCGGCCACCTCGGCGAGACCGGCGAGCAGATCCACCCGATTGCTGCCCAGCACCACCGCGCGATGCTCGAAGCTGGCGCGGGTCGTCCCCAGTGCGCAGCCCACATCGCGCAGGCTGAACTCCGGATTGGCTTTGACATGGTGGGCCAGGCGCGCCGCCTGATCGGCCAGCGCTTCCGCGGTTCGGCCGGAGATCGGCCACACCGCCATCGGCACAGCCGATTCCGGGGCGATGGCGGGCTCCGCGACTACCTCGGGAACCTGCTCGAGAATCACGTGCGCATTGGTGCCCGCGATACCGAACGAAGACACACCGGCGCGGCGCGGACGGCCGGACTCCGGCCACGCATCGCGCTCGGTCACCAGTTCCACCGCGCCGCTCTCCCAATCCACCGCCGCGGTGAGCTGGCCGACATTGACGGTGGCGGGCAGCTCACCGTGGCGCATGGCCTGAATCATCTTGATCACACCGGCCGCGCCTGCCGCCGCCTGGGTGTGGCCGAAATTGCCCTTGATAGAGCCCAGCTTCAGCGGCCGCCCGTCGGCGCGGTCCTGGCCGTAGGTATCGAACAGCGCCCGCAATTCGATGGGATCACCTACCGGAGTGCCGGTTCCGTGCCCCTCTACCGCATCGATATCGGCGGCGGTCAGACCGGAACTGGCCAGCGCGGCCTGGATCAGCTTCCGCTGTGCGAGCTCGCTCGGTACGGTCAGGCCCTTGGTGGCGCCGTCTTGATTGACCGCCCCGCCGCGTATGACGGCCAGCACGCGGTGACCATTGTGGCGCGCGTCCGATAGCCGCTCCAGCACCAGCATGGCCACGCCTTCGGACATACAGAAGCCATCGGCGTCGGCCGAATACGGCTTGCTGCGACCGGCTTTCGAGATTGCGCCGTGCTGACCGAGCGCGAAGAATCCGGTCAGTGTGGACATGATCGAGACGCCGCCGACCAGTGCCAGCGAGCACTCCCCGGCCTGCAGCGCCTGGCCGCCCAGATGCATGGCCACCAGTGAGGACGAGCAGGCGGTGTCGATGCTCATGGTGGGGCCCTGCAAGCCGAGGATGTAGGACACCCGCCCGGACAGCACGCTCTGGCTCACGCCGAGTGAGACGTACCCGGGATCCAGATCCTTCTGCCCGGGAATCAAATACGCGTAGTCGCCGCCCATCGCACCGATGTAGACGCCGGTGTCGCTGTCGCGCAGCGTATTCGGGTCGATGCCGGCGTCTTCCAATGCCTGCCAGGTGGATTCGAGCACGACGCGCTGCTGCGGGTCCATGGCTTTGGCTTCACGGGGACTGATCCCGAAGAACTCCGGATCGAACAGGCCCGGTTCGTCGATGAAGCCGCCCATGGGTGCCATGGCCGCCGCGACCTCGGGCGAGGCCATATCGGCCAATTCCGTCATGGACCGATCCGAGGGAAACTTGCTGGAGACATGGCTGCCCTCGGATAGGAACCGCCACAGCGATTCCGGAGAGTCGATACCCCCTGGAAAACGACATGCCATTCCAACAATGGCGACAGAATCTGGCGAGAGATTTTCTTCCATGGCGAAATCCCCCCTTCCCCAGCATGTGCAACCACATGCAGATAGAACACGTTCTTGACAGATTTCGGCTGACAAGGCCATAAAGAAGTCTATTTGTGTGACTGATCTGTGAATCCCCGCACTATGCGTCACTGTAACCGACGGGGCGAACGGATACAACACGTTTCAATTTTTCAATTTGTGTGACGCGTGGTCACTTGTACCTTGGTGGTCGGTCATGAACACTCACAGCCAGATTCACGCCAAAGCACCACTTCCTGGGGGAGCCGGGACCGCGTCCCGTCGAGCTGCCGAAGCCGATTCGGGGAGGAAGTTTGCTGCGTAATTACGAGGAGGGCGCTTTCATGGCCAAATTCGAGGTCACCAATGCATTGGAAGTCAATCCGATGCGGCTCTACACCATCATCGCGGACACCTCTAGGTGGGGAGATTGGTTCCAGCTACACGGCGGGTTTGCCGAAAATCCGCCCGAGCACATCGGCGTGAACTCGATGCTGGCGCAGAACATCCGAATGCTCGGCATGACCCAGCGGCTGGACCTGACCATCACCGCATTCAAACCGCCCATGGAACTGACCCTGTCCGGCCGCAGCCCGGCCGGGATCACCTGCGAGTTCACCTTTGCCATCGAACGCCGCCCTGGCGGATGCCAGCTCACCATCTCCGGTGACTTCGCGGGGCCGGTGCTGACCGGGCAGCTGTCACAGGTGCTCGAGAACGACGCCCAGACCCAGCTGGTCAAATCCATGGCCAAGCTACGCGAGATCGCCGGATCGGCCGCCTGATGCTGGCACTCGACGGCGTCGTCCGGAGCTATCGGATCGGCGGGCAGCGAGTGCGCGCCCTCGACGGCATCGACCTGATCATCGAAGCCGGTCAGTTCGTCTCGGTGGTCGGCCCGTCCGGAGCGGGCAAGAGCACCCTACTGCATCTGCTCGGAGCGCTGGATCTCCCCGACAGCGGGTCGATCCGGTTCCGCGGCAATGAAATCGGGAAGCTGAACGACGATCAGCAATCCGAATTCCGCCGGCATCACGTCGGATTCGTCTTCCAGTTCTTCAACCTGCTGCCGACGCTTTCGGCATGGGAGAACGTCGCGGTGCCGAAACTATTGGACGGCACCGGACTTCGCGCCACCAAGGCGCGCGCACTGGAGCTGCTCACACTGGTCGGACTCGGTGATCGCGCCGAACACCGGCCCGCTGAACTCTCGGGCGGGCAGATGCAGCGTGTCGCGCTCGCCCGCGCCCTGCTGATGGACCCGCCGCTCATCCTCGCCGACGAACCCACCGGCAATCTCGACTCCAAGACCGGCGCGGACATCATGGCCCTGCTCGCCCAGATCGCCCACGAGTCGGGGCGCGAACGCGCTGTCATCATGGTCACCCACAACACCGAGGCGGCAGGCACCACCGACCGGGTGATCACACTTACCGACGGTCGCATCGTGCGGGACGAAACCATCGGCGCACCAGTGGTTTCCGAAGAATTCGCCGGAGAACCACGGTGACGGCGCTGATCGACCGCTGGCGGCTGTTCAGCCTCCGGGAATTCGCGACCCACCGCGGCCGCACCCTCGCCTCGGTCATCGTCATGGCGGTCTCGGCCGCGTTCCTGGTGTCGGTGTTCGGTATCTTCGGCTCCCTCACCGGCTCGGTGGACCGGCTGGTCGGCGGGCTGGCGGGTAATGCGGCACTGGAGGTCACCGGGGTCACCGACTCAGGATTCCCGAGCTCGATTCGCGACGAGATCGCCAAGACCCCCGGCGTCGAGCAGGCCGTCCCGATGGTCCGCACTCGAATCGATTCCGGCACAGGGCCTTTGCTGCTGCTGGGGACCGACGCGTCCGCTACGACGCTGGGCAGTGATCTGCAGGCCGCCGTCGAGCAACAGTTCGCCGTCCTCATCTCGACCCCCAACGGCGTCCTGGTCGGACCCGGTCTCGGTGTACAGGCCGGCGATACGCTGCGCTTGGGATTGCGCCAGGTCGAGGTCGCGGGCGTGATCCACGGCGGCACCGCGGCGCGGCTCAATGAAGGCCACTACGTCCTCACCACACTCGGCATCGCACAACAGGTCAGCGGGCATCCAGGGCGACTGGATTCGGTGCTGGTCATCGCCGCGCAGAATACCGATTCGGGTGCATTGCGCAGCGCCGTCGATGGCGTGGTCAACGGCCGGGCGCTGGTAGCTGAACCCAGCGTGCGGGCGGTGCAGACCGGCAGCGGCGTGCGCATTCTGCAATACATGACGCTGATGGGGGCAGCGCTGGCGTTCATCGTGGCGGCGTTCCTCATCTACACGACCATGACGATGACGATCACCCAGCGGCGGCCGACGATTTCGATGCTGCGCGCGATCGGCGGACGGCGGCGGACCATCGTCACCGATCTGCTCACCGAATCCGCCATCGTCGGATTTCTGGGCGGCGCGCTGGGTTCGCTCGTCGGAATCGGGTTCGGCCACATGGCCATTCGAACCCTGCCGGTCGCGCTCATGCAGGCGGTGGAAGCACGTACCACGTATTCACTACCCGTGTACGCGATTCCGATCGCCATCGGCGCGGCGGTGTGCACCAGCGTCGCGGCCTCGGCCGTGGCCGCCTACCAGGTGTATAAGGTGTCGCCGATCGAAGCGCTCGCGCCGGTCGGCGCATCCGTCGTCGATCAGGTCCGGCCGTGGCTGCGGCTGGCGGCGATCTATCTGGCGGTCGGCGGTATCACCGCCGCCATCGGGCTGGTGTGGCTGCAGCTGGACAACTTCCTCTTCTCCGGCATCGCCCTGTCGATGTTCTTCGGGGCAGGCGTCGCGGTGTGCTTCGCCGCCGTCGGCGCACTGGTGCGGGCGGCGGCCTGGGTAGCACGGCAGTGCGGTCGCGCGGGCGACCTCGCCGCGGCCACCCTGGAACGCGCGCCGCGCCGGATCTGGGCGACCATGATGACCGTCTTCATGGCGGTCGCGGTCACCGTCACCATTACCGGCGCGAACAATGACCTGCTCAATGCGGTGCGGACCTCGCTCGGATCGGTCGGCGACGTGGACGTGTGGGTGGCATCGCATCCACCCGAAGAGTTCCCAACGGACTTGCTGCCCTCCGGGCTGGCCACCGATATCGCCGCACTGCCGGGCATCGAGCACGTCACCGAGGGGCAGCTCGCCTACGCCACGCTCGGCGACGAGAAGATTATTCTCTACGGGTTGCAGGACGGGAGTGTCAGCCCGCTCTACCAACAGGTGTCGGCGCAGACCAGGGCCGACCTCGTCGCCGGGCGCGGCGTGGTGCTCTCACGTGACCTCAGCCGGTCCCTCGGCGTACAGACCGGCGACGAACTCACCATTCGCACACCCCGTGGGCTGCAACACATTCGGGTGCTGGAGGTGGTGTCCTACTTTTCGGCGCTGACCGGGACGGCAGGCATCGGATTGCCGCTGATGCGCGACTGGTTCGACCGGCCGGGAGCCACCCTGTTGCAGATCGACGGCCGTCCGGGAGTGGACAAAGCCCAACTGCTGCAATCGATTCGGGATGCGAGTCCGGCCGAGGTTTACGTGTATTCCGGTGCGGAATCGCTGGCCGGTGTCGAGGGGGCCATTCGGCAGGGCATGGCCGTAGCCAATGCCGTGTGGGTGATCGTCGTCCTGATCGCCGCGGTCGCACTGCTGAACACTCTCACCCTCTCGGTCCTGGAGCGACGCCGGGAAATCGGCGTGCTGCGGGCGATGGGCGCGAGCCGTCGCGTCACGCTGCGAATGATCCTCGCCGAGGCGGCGGGCATCGGCGGTGTCGGCGGCGGGCTGGGATTGCTGTTCGGGCTGGCAAGCCAGTACTTCTTCGACAGCGTCACCCCCGGCATCATGAATATCGACGTCGGCTACTTCCCGAGCGCCATGGTCATCGTATTCGCCGCAGCCGCAGTGGGTTTGAGCCTGCTCGGCTCCATTCCGCCCGCGGTCCGGGCGTCACGGCTCAACATCATCGACGCCGTCACCATCGAATGACGAAGCAGGAGAACGTATCCATGAAGACGACTCGTGTCCGGGTGGTAGCGATCATGATCGGTGCCGCGCTGGCGCTCACCACGGCCGCATGCGGCGACTCCGAAAGCGACAGTTCGAAACCCGCTGCCGTGCGATCGACTACGAAGGTGGCCGTCGACCAGCCGCCGATCCCACTGCCCGGTCCGGGCGATCTCAATGTGGGCGTCATGATGGCCCTGGACCCGAGTGCCTCCCGTGACCAGAAGATCGGCGCGGTGCAGGGCGCGGATATCGACCCCGACCTGGTCGACAAGATGACCCAGGCCGGAGCCGCCAACAAGGTCACCATGACCGTGACCGCGGTCGAATACGTTGGCAATGGCGTCATGCAGGCCAGCGCGACCCTCACTCTCAACGGCAAGCCGGTGGAGGGGCAGGCCTCGATCCCCTTCGTCGCCGAAGGAGGCCGCTGGAAGCTCCAGAAGGCCTGGGCCTGCCAAATGCTCACCAACGCACAGCTCACCTCGACGGCCTGCAACTGATCCGGGGCACCACCATGACAAACCTCGAGCCCACCCTCGTCGACGGCATGACCTCCCAGGAACTCGCCGCCGCCATGCCCGACTTGGTGTCGTCCTTCGCCGAACGCGCGGCCGAACAAGCCATCATGTGGCGAGACTGGTCCGTACGCTGGCTCGATGCCTGGGACCGGCACGACCTCGACGCCGTCGTGGCTCTGGTCGCCGAGGACATCCGCTACGAGGACCCGTCCCTGTTCGGCGAACACCTCCTCGGCAAATCGGCTCTCCGCGAGGTCGTCATCATGACCTGGCAAGCCTTCCCGGACGTCCGCTTCGAACTGGCAGGCACCCCCTACCTCGCCATCCTCGGCACCGGCATGGCCGCCCCCTGGCGCATGCGCGGCACCTTCGCGGGCGATATGGGCGGCGGTCCTTCCCCACTCGGAATCGCGCCCACCGGGCAGTACTTCGACACCCGCGGCGTCGACGTCTATGAACTACGCGACGGTTTGCTCACCCACTGGTCCACCACAACCGACCTGTTCGACCTGGCACGCCAGGTCGAACAGGTCGGTTGTGGTGGACCAGTGGGTGAGCAAACCGTCGCGTAGTTCATAGACGTCGACGCCGCGGGTGTCGAAGTACTGCCCGGTGGGCGCGATTCCGAGTGGGGAAGGACCGCCGCCCATATCGCCCGCGAAGGTGCCGCGCATGCGCCAGGGGGCGGCCATGCCGGTGCCGAGGATGG
>FTJU01000913.1_pt3 | contig 13102 bp, 17 predicted proteins | sample 1658961 | NCBI WGS metagenome assembly FTJU01 (sample SAMEA3914878, study PRJEB12502) | metagenome | biome: forest; material: soil | place: USA | collected 2012-03-12 | depth 0.3 m | reverse complement strand
GAAGAGGATTCGCGCGCCGAGGTCGATATGAATGTGGTCGCCACCGATACCGGCACCCTGGTGGAGATCCAGGGCACCGGTGAGGGCGCCACCTTCCCGCGCTCCACCCTGGACAAGCTGCTCGACGCCGCACTCGCCGGATGTGAGCGGCTGTTCACCGTTCAGAAAGAGGCGCTCGCGCTGCCATATCCGGGTGTGCTGCCGCAGCCAGCCGAGTCGAAGAAGAAGTGATGTCGCGCCGCGTCCTGGTCGCCAGTCGCAATGCCAAGAAGTTGAACGAACTGCGCCGGATTCTCGCCGACGCGGGTATCGCGGGCATCGAGATTGTCGGACTCGGCGATGTGCCGGCCTACGACGAGGCGCCCGAGACCGGCGCGACCTTCGAGGAGAACGCGCTGGCGAAGGCGCGCGATGGTGCGGCCGCCACCGGGTTGCCGTGTGTCGCCGACGATTCCGGGATCACGGTGGACGCGCTGAACGGGATGCCCGGTGTGCTCTCCGCGCGCTGGTCCGGGGTACACGGGGACGATGCGGCCAATAACGCGCTGCTGCTCACGCAACTCGGTGATGTACCGGACGAGCGGCGCGGCGCACAGTTCGTCTCCACGTGCGCGCTGGTGGTGCCCGGCGGCACCGAGATCGTGGTGCGCGGTGAATGGCCCGGTGCGATCGGTCGGAAGCCGGTGGGCGACGGCGGATTCGGCTACGACCCGCTGTTCATTCCGGAGGGCGGCGATATCACCGCCGCTCAGCTCACACCCGCGGAGAAGGATGCCGTTTCCCACCGCGGACGGGCGCTGACTCGATTACTCCCCGCGCTCGCGGCTCTCGCTGAGTTCTGAATCAGCGGCCTCTGCGCCGGACCTTCCCGGCTGGCCTGGACATCGACGCATATACCGGTGCTCGCGGCTGGTGCGGCTGTTGGTGGAGTTCTGGATCGGCTGCACTGCTGCGGGTCCAGGAGCTGCTGTGGCTCAGGCGCGCTGCTGGTGGTTTCGGAACCGGTGTGGCTGTTCGCTGAGTCCTGTCGGGGAATCAGAGGTTGAAGTCTTGCTTGACCTTGTTCGCGTTGACGTGTTCGACGAAGAAGGACAGCAGTGGGATGGTGCCCGCGATCAGGGTGCCGACGGTGCGCGGGATCGGCCAGCGCACCTTTACCGCGAGGTCGGCGGTGACCAGCAGGTAGACGAAGTAGACCCAGCCGTGCACGACCGCGATCCAATTCGGGGTGTGCACGTCGAAGCCGTATTTGACGATCATCTCGCCGGTGAGCAGCAGTAGCCACAGGCCCGTCGTCCAAGCGAGCACACGGTAGCGCAGCAGTGCTGGTCTGATCTTCGCGATATTGGTGGCCGTCGGCTCCGGTGTGAGCGTCGCGGCGGATTCGGTCGAGTTCTCGCTGGTGGTCAACCGGCGCTCCTCTGTGTGTCGTGGGCGAGGCCCGCATCCCGGACGTGGTGGTCGATATCCCCAGCGTGCAGTTCGGCCAGGTATTTGTTGTATTCGGCGAGCATCGGATCATCGTGGCGGGCCGCCTTGGGCCGCTCGGGCAGCAGTCCGGCCGGAATCTCACGCGGCACATCGGCTTTCACGGGTCGGCGTGCCTTCACGGGTGCCGGTTCGCCATTCGGCTCCGCTGTCTTCGTATCCGCCTCGGATTCGGACTCCAGCCGCACGAACCGGAAGTAGGCGAAGACCGCGAATCCGGCGAACAGCGGCCACTGCAATGCGTAGCCGAGATTCTGGCCGGTGCCGCTCGCGGACTCGAACCGCTCCCACTGCCACCAGCCCAATGCCAGGCAGGCGAGGGCGGCCACGATCACCAGCACGATGAGGGCCGGGCGATTGTGTGCCGAGCGGCGGGGTGGTGCGGACACGGATACCACGGTACCTGTGTACTACACGGTACGTAGGAGCAGGTCGAGTCTGCCGGCGGGCGTCAGAACTTGTAGGTGATCCCGGTCATGCGCTCGGATTCTTCCCATAGGCGCCGCTGCAGTTCCGGATTGTTCGACAGTTTGCTCGACGGCGAGGGTTGAACCGGGCCCTGGCTCTGGAACAACCGGTTCGGACCCCAATAGACGGTGGGGTCGGCATCGGGCATGGCGGCCGCGAAGAGGGTGGAGTGGGCGGCCTTGGCCGGAGGATGGCCGATGATGCGGATGAACGGCTTACTGATCCGGTCCAGTGGGGTTTCGGTCCTGGCGAACAGGTCGGTCGCCGAGACGCCCGGGTGCACCGCGTAGGAACGTTTGTCGGAGCCCGCCTCGGTCAGGCGCCGCTGCAGTTCTCGGGCGAACATGAGGTTGGCCAGCTTGGATTGGGCGTAGGCGAGATTGCGCTGGTAGCGGCGGTTCTCGTAATTGAGATCGTCGATCCACAGCTTCGGGGTCTGCTTGTGCGCGATACTCGCCAGGCTCACCACCCGGTCCCGGAGGCGATCGAGCAGCAGTCCGGTCAGGGCGAAATGTCCGAGGTGGTTGACGCCGAACTGGGTTTCGAACCCGTCTTCGGTACGAGAGAACGGAACGTTCATCAAACCGGCATTGTTGATGAGCACATCGAATTCGCCGGTCTTGTCGGCGAATTCGCGCACCGATGCCAGATCCGCCAGATCCAGCCGTTCGACTCGCACATCGCCATCGATCCGGTCGGCGATCGGCTGCGCCTTCTCGACGTTGCGGCAAGCCATGATCACCGTGCCGCCCTTGCTCGCCAGCACCTTGGTGGTCTCGACGCCGAGGCCGCCATTGGCCCCGGTAATGATGAACGTCCGTCCACTCTGATCGGGTATTTCTTGCGGTTTCCACGCCATGACCCGGACCTTACTCCGGAGTAAGGTCAAGGAAAAGCGCGACACGCAATCCAGATCTTCGATCTCATGCGATTGGTGCCGGCAAGCGTCGGCCTCGTGACGGCGCCGACTCGACACGTACTTGTACCCGAATACTCGTCGACGTATATTCGTAGACGAGTAAGGAGGTGTCCATGGCCACGAAGCGCAAGGTGAACAATCTGCTGGCGCTGGCGGTGCTCGCGACCGTTATCGAACGGCCGATGCACCGGTACGAAATCGCCTCGCGGATGCGTGAGCACGGCAAGGACCGCGATATGAACATCAAGTGGGGCTCGCTGTACACCGTCGTGCAGAACATGGAGAAGGTCGGGTTCCTTGAGGTCGTCGGCAATGAGCGCGACGGCGCTCGGCCGGAACGCACCATCTACGCGATTACCGATGCCGGTCGCGCCGAAATGGCGGACTGGGCCAGAGAATTGATTGCCGAGCCGGCACCGGAGCACCATCGGTTGACCGCCGGACTCTCTGTCGTGGCGGCACTGCCGCCGGATGAAGTCGTCGAGTTGCTCGGCCGGCGCATCGAAGCGCTGGGTCGCATCATCGAAGCTGCGCGCCGAGAACTCGATCAAATGATGGCCGCCAATCTGCCCCGGCTGTTCGTCGTCGAAGTCGAATACGGTGTGGCGATGCTGGAGGCGGAGATGGCATGGTCCGCGTCGCTGCGTGAAGAGATCGCCGGGGGTACCTTCCCGGGCGTCGAGTTCTGGCGGCATATGCATGCTGTCGGCATGTCGCCCGCCGAGGCCGCGGAGCTAGTGGGAAGGGGGATGACGGAATAGCATCCCGCACTCGACCCGGTACATACCGGGCGGAGTGGGGTAACTGATACCAGGCCCGGCGGGGTGCGGCAACACCGCCGCCGAGCCCGATGTAACCGTCTCGAACCGCGTTCGCATGCACGCACCCGGCTACAAGGCTGGCAACCACAGGATAACTGGGTGTGCGATGGGACGGTCGGTTCGGGCTTCGAAGAAACCCGTATCGCACATAACTGGAGTGCACCCATGTCCACAAAAGAAACGGCCATCGTTATCGGCGGAGGCATCGCCGGCCCCGTCACCGCCACCGCATTGCACAAGGCGGGCATTGCCGCTCGCGTCTACGAGGCTTATCCCGGTCCGAGCTTCGGTATCGGCAGCGGGCTGGCATTGGCGCCGAATGGTGTTGCTGCCCTCGACATTGTCGGTGCCGGCGACCCCGTTCGCGAGATCGCGAGTTCGGTATCGCACACGCAGATGTCGGTCGGCGGCAAAGTGCTGCAGATGCCGGAAATGCCCGACGTGCCGTCGCTGAAGATGGTCGACCGCAATGAATTGCACCGGACACTGCACGATCACGCGGTCGCCACCGGCATTCCTTTCGAATACAACAAGCGACTCGTGCGCGTCGAGGAGGATGCAGACGGCGTCACCGCGCATTTCGCCGATGGCAGTAGCGCGACCGCCGATGTGCTGATCGGCGCGGATGGTATTCGATCCACGGTGCGCGGTTTGATCGACCCGAACAATCCGGGACCGGAGTACACCGGAATGATCGGATTCGGCGCGATGCTCGACAATGATTTCGGAATCCCCCCGGAGACAATGGTTTTCGCGTTCGGGAAAAAGGCGTACTACCTCTACGGCTCGGTCGACGACAACAAGATCATGTGGGGTGCGAATCTGCCGCACAAGGAGTATCTGTCGCTGACCGAGGCGCGCGCGATTCCGGCCGAGCGCTGGTTGGCAATCCTGCGGGAGACCTACGCCGAGGACACCCCAGGCGGCGAATTCGCCCGTCGGACGACTGCCGAAAGTCTGGAAACGACTGGGGCACTGCATATTATGCCGTCCGTGCCGACTTGGTATCGCGGACGCCTGGTGCTGGTCGGGGATTCTGTGCACGCGCCGTCGAATAGTTCGGGTCAGGGCGCGTCGCTGGCTATCGAGAGTGCGGTGCAATTGGCGCGTTGTCTGCGGGACCTACCGGATCACGCCTCGGCCTTCGCCGCCTATGAAGGGCTGCGGCGACCGCGAGTGGAGGGTGTCGCGGCTCGGGCGCGCAAGATCAACCACAGCAAGACGCCGGGACCGATCGCACGCAGGATGATGTCCATGCTGATGCCGCTGCTGATCAAGGGGATGAACCCGGAGAAGACCTTGGGTGTCGAGCAGCGGTATCGGATCGATTGGGATGCGCCGGTGCAGCAGGAGTTGGTGACTGCGAAGGCGTAGTGCCGGTGCTGCCTGCCTCGTTCCTGGGGCGGGCAGCACTATTTCGAGTTCGATGGCCGGTTCATCCGTAACCGTTGTAAATGGGAACCGAATATCAGGGATAACCGATGCTGCCGATTCTGTGCTGCGGCTGACCGGGCTTTATGAGCGATTCGGCGGTCCGTGGGTGGTCGACGATGTCGTTCTCACAGTGCCGCCTGGCGCTGTTCGGAGCGGCGGCGGAGGAATTCGGCGGTGCGGTCGTCGGCGGGGAGGAAGGCTTCGAGGTGGAGTTCGGAGAGGGTTATGTCTACGGCCGTGGCGAAGCTGGTGATGGTGGTGATGAGGCGGAGTTCGCCGTCAGGGCTGGTCAGGCGTAGGGGGACGGCGAAGCCGAGGTGGTCGGGGCCGGGGGTGGCGTCGGGCAGATAGCCTTCGAGTTCGGCGATGAAATCGTCGAGGCGCGGGTCCGGACTACGCAGGGCCTTGCCGCGCAGACTTTCGGTGACATGGCGGCCCCATTCAGGCAGATTCAGCACGCGTCGCGCCAAGCCTTCCGGGTGCAAGGCGAGGCGGAGCACATTGATCGGCGGGGTGATCAATTCCGTCGCAGCACCTTCGGTGAGGACGTCGAAGGCGGCATTGGCGGCGACCAGTCGGCCGTACGGGCGGGTGACGACGGCGGGGTAGGGCAGGTGCCCGTCGAGAATGCGTGCCAAGGCGACCCGCACCGGACCCAATTCCGGTGTGTCCAAATCGGATTCGGGAAAGATCGGGGCATAGCCGGCGGCGAGCAGCAGTGCGTTGCGTTCGCGCAGTGACAGTTCCAGCGATTCGGCCAGCCGCACCACCATGGTCCGTCCCGGGCGCGAACGCCCTTGCTCCAGGAAGTTCAGATAGCGCTGGCTGGTATCCGCGCGAATGGCCAGGTCGAGCTGGCTCACATGTCGCTGTGTGCGCCAGTGTCGCAACTGCTGAGCGAACCGATTCGGCTGCACGGCGGTCGTCATGATTCCAGTGATATCCGAGCCGCGGCGTCCGCGCCATTCCCTGAACGGAATCACCGAATCGCATCCGGTGTCATTCCCTGGAGGGAATCGCGCCGCAGCGCCGCGCTCGCAAAACTCGGTGCCATGAGCACGCAACTGGATGAAAACGACCTGACCCGCTTCGCGGAGCGCTACGTGGCCCAATGGAACGAATCCGATCCGGAGATTCGCTACAAGCTCATCGAGGAGGTCTGGGCACCTTCAGGCGCTCAGACACTGGTCGATCCGCCGGTGGAGATCCGCGAGGCCGCGGTCAGTCTGAACTTCGCCGTACCCGCCCTGGAAGTGCGCGGTCACGAGGCGATCGCAGCCCGGGTGTCGCGTGCCTACGAAATGTTCGTGGCATCCGGCGAATACATCTTCGAGGTAGGCGCGGCCACCCGGCTGCCTGCTGGTCTGATCGGCCTGCTCTGGGCGATGATTTCGCGCGCCGACGGTTCTGTCGCGGGCGGCGGCTTCGAGGTGATCGGACTCGACGCGGACGGTCGTATCGCGTCCGACCACCAATTCATCGAAGGCGTTCGATGACCGGTATTTTGCGGTTCAGTCGAATCGTGCCCACCGAGGACGGCGGTTCTCGATTCGTCGATGCGGAACTCGCACTGACGGGTCGAACCCTCGTCACGGGCGTACCCGAGATGGCCGCCGCCGGAATCTCGGCGGCGGCAACCGTAACCTACTTGCGCAGTGCGCAATTCGACAGTGAACCGCATCCCGGTCCGGCGCGGCAGTGGGTCGTGATGCTGCGCGGCGTGATCGAAGTGACCACCAGCGACGGTGTCCGGCGCCGATTCGGCCCCGGCGACCTCGTCCATGTCGAGGACACCGACGGCCGCGGCCACATCACCACCGGTGTCGAAGCAGCGCCCTTCGAGGGGCTGTCTGTGCCTACTACGGAAAGCAAATCATGAATGCCATCGCCTACCACCTTGATCCACTACAGGGTCTCGCCGGGCTGACCGTCCGAAACCAGGAGTTGCCGCAGCCTGCGCCAAATCAAGTGGTCATCAGGATGCGTGCAGCCTCGCTCAACCGGCGTGACCTCATGCTGATGGACGGCAGCTACGGGCTGCCCGCCACTGCGGGCATCATTCCGCTGTCCGACGGTGTCGGTGAGGTCATCGCATTGGGCAACAAGGTGACTCGTGCCGCGCTCGGCGATCGGGTCACCGCGTCGTACTTCGTTCGCTACATCAACGGGCCGCAGCGGCTGGCGCACGTCGCCGAACAGTACGGCGCCAACTACAACGGAATGCTCGCCACCTACGCGGTCATCGAAGAGGATTCGGTGGTGCGTGTGCCCGAACATCTGACCGATGTCGAGGCGGCCACGCTGACCTGCGCGGGAGTCGTCGCGTGGGCGGCGCTGACCACACCGGTACCGGTGTCCGCGGACCAGACGGTACTGACCGTCGGCACCGGGACCGTCGCGTTGTTCGCTGTGCAGTACGCGAAAATGCTCGGTGCCCGGGTTATTTCGATCACCTCCGGCCCGGATAAGGCGGAGCGGCTGCACAAGCTCGGCGCGGATGACACTGTCGACCGCACCGCGACACCCGACTGGGACGAGCGGGTGCTCGAGCTCACCGACTCCCACGGAGTCGAACATGTGGTGGAGGCTATCGGACTGCCCACCCTGTCGAAATCGGTACGTTCCGCGGGCTACAACGCGATGATCACCATGATCGGCGCCGTACGGCTGCCCGAGGGGCGGACATTCGAGAATCCGTTCGTCGGACCATTTCTCGCGATCCGCCGGATCGCGGTCGGCAGCCGGGACGATTTCGAGGCGATGAACCGTGCCATCACCGCACATCGCATGCGGCCGGTCATCGATCGGACGTTTCCGCTCGACCAAGCGGTGGAGGCGTACCGTTACTTCCGCGAGGACAATCCGTTCGGCAAGGTCGTCATCACCATGGCGTAGCGCGTACCGATCACGGTCAGCCGCTGAGTTCGTGTGTCATGGCGCCGGTGGAAGCGATTTCAAGCCTCGAAGGGCACGATATTGCCTGCCGCATCACGGATTCCGATGGTGGCTTCGATGGCGGCGGCCAGTACGCCGACGCTGGTCCAGGTGCGCGGCGGCTTTGCTTCGAGATTGCCGATGGTGTACCAGGTGTCGGTCTCGCGATAGCGGACCAGCCCCTTACCCGTCGCATTGATCTTCACATCGAGCTTGCCGGAGACCGTCCCTTCCTCTTCGGTCATGACGGCGGCCTTGGCGGAAATCTCGATAATGTCGCTTATTTGAACTCTCCTCGACGGACGCAGTCGTCGACCGCGTTGCGCAGTGCGGTGTGTTCGGCGGGATCAACGGTCAGCGCGTATTTTACTTTGATCTTGACGTAATGCTCGAGATAGCCACACCGGAATTTGCCCGGCGGCAGATAGTTCGTGACGTCCTGATCACCCTTGGACCTGTTGGCCGAGGGATCGGAGGCGATCAGATTGACCGCGTCATTGGCGATGCGGCGGCGAGTATCTTCATCGCGCTTATTCGCACCCGAACGCCATGCCTCGGCCAGCGGCACGATGTGTTCGGCATCGACTCCAGCCGGATCGGTAATGAACTTGTACGGCTTGAGTTCTCTGGTCTTGGCATCCAGCACTCCGTACTGGTCCTGCCAACCACCACCGCGGCCGACCGTGAGCTTACAGGTTTTCGGGTCGAGTTCGACCGGGCCGGTCGCATCCCTGAGCATCATTACGTCGCGGCTGGTGCACTTGCTGTACTGCGCGAAATCGGGACCGAAGCCGTGCTCGGGCTTATTGGTATCCCAGTGCGGGAACTTCTCCCGGCTGTAGCCGTCCATCGACGCTTCGGGCGCGTCGACGAGTTGGCCGAGCAGGTTGGTGATGTCCTTGCCGGATACTGTCGCGGTGCTCGCCGGTCCGGATCCCTTGCCGGTCTTACCAGTCCACTCGTCGATAAAGGAATAGCCAACGGCGACAACGACGGCCAATACGATGGGTGCGCAAACAGCGAGTACGCGACGCGCGGTGCGGGGCAACCACTTCACAAAGATCGAACTTCCTAGCTTCGCACCGATGAATTTGTCGGGCGTCGAGCTACCGGCGGCCGATCATCCCTTATGTGATTGTCGCGTATGACGTTCGGCACATCCAATCGAAGAACGCGCTGCGTGGCAGGGGCGCGCCAGCAGACGTGGAACCACCCCTGATTCGGCGGGCCGGCGCCGCCCCAGGGGGTCGTGTCGCGAATGAGTTCGTGCCAGATCGACCACGTGTGCGGCTTCCGGACGAGTGACGAGCGTCATATCAGGTGGTGGTCACAGCGGGGCGAGAACGCGTGTCCAAACCGGGTGTAGGCAGCAAAAGCCGGATCCGGAAAGGACCACATCATGGCTAACGTCAACGTTCTCGACTCGTTCATCAACTACACCGACCTCGGTGCCGGTTCGGTACCGGTGGTATTCCTGCACGGCAACCCGACCTCATCGCACCTGTGGCGCAATGTGATCCCGCATGTCGCCGATCAAACGCGGGTGCTCGCACCGGATCTGATCGGGATGGGTGCGTCCGGAAAGCCGGCGGCAGGTTCCCGATTCTCGACTGAACTATGCATCGGCCGGAAATCGTACATCGGTCAGTTCTTCGGATTCGGTCCACAATGCCGTGGTCGGCGGATCCGCAACCGCTGCTGGCCACCGCACGCTCTCAGCATTTCGGCAAGGGTTTCTTCGACCAGTCGGCCGAACTCTGGGCGCACGACGGTGGATTGCTCGCGACGAGTCACCAGTTGGTGTACTTCAAAGCCTGATGATCAGGCCGGTCGGAGCAGCGGCCCGGCGATCACACCGCGAATGGTCTTGGTGGCGACGACTGCCCAGGCACCGACCAGCCCGGTGTACAGCGCGCCCGCGGTGACGGCGAAGAGATCGGCACCGGTGTGGCCGTACAGCACGGTGCTGCCGGTAATGCAGGTGCCCAGCGGGAAGGTGAAGCCCCACCAGGTGAGGTTGAATCGCAATTCGCCTGCGCGGGCGGTCTTCACGGTGACCGTGGCGGCGAGCGCCAGCCACAGCATGGCGAAGCCCCAGGTCGCGACGCCGAAGATCACCGAGAAGACGTCCAGACCCTTGGCATAGAGGTCGGACAGGGCCGAGGGAGCGGCATTGGCGAGCAGGCCAGCGGCGGTGATGGATTGGCCGAGCGGGCCGAGGACGATCCAGAGGGTGGGCACCATGCCCGACTGCGGGATCCCGTGGTGCACCAGGCGAGACCAGATCATGGTAGTGGTGACCAGCGCCGCGATCAGGCTCAGACCGAACATGGCCAGGCACAGCAGGATCATGGTGAGCCGCAGCTGGCCTTCGGGCAGATAGGGGACCAGCAGTGCGCCCATCGCGGCCGACACCATCGGCGGCACCACAGGCATCAGCCAACCGCCGAAGGCGGCGTCTGGCGCGATGTGGTGGTGGGTGAACATCCGGTAGGGGATGACGACGGCGGTCAGCAGGCCGAGCGCAGTGCCGAGCGACCACAGGACCCCATCGATGGCGAGCGCGGCATCGAGACCGATCACCTCGCGGCCGAGCAGCAGAGTGCCACCGCCGACGGTCAGCAGTGCCATCGGTGGGGCACCGTAGAAATGCGACATGACCGGGTGATCCTTGTGGCTGCGGGCCTGCTCCCGATAGCGCACCCAGTGCACGACCCAGGCGGCGCTCAATGCCACCAGCAACAGTGCGGCCAGCACCCAGACGACCGTCGCCGCGCCACGCAGTCCGGGAAACTGCAGCGGCAGCGTGGCCGCGGCATTGGCGACAATGCCGGTGCCCATGACGGCGGCGAACCAGTTGGGTCCGAAGTGCCGCAGCGAGCGGGATGCGATGCGGTGGGGCGCACCGAGTTCGAGCTCGCCGGGCAGCTGCCGCGGAGGTGCGGGACGGAACGTCGCTGTGGTGGTCATTGGTCCAGATTCGTCGGCATCGGCGGTGTCGAGTAGCCATCGCTTTCCTATGGGTGCATAGACTCGTTCTATGCCCCTGTCCCCACGTGTCCCTGATCTGGCCGCGCTCGACCTGCTGCTCTCGGTTGTCGAACTCGGCAGTCTCGGACGCGCGGCCCAGGCACACGGCATCAGTCAGCCCTCGGCGTCCTCCCGCATCCGCTATCTGGAGCAGCTCGTCGGGATGCCGGTGCTGGAGCGCACGACCCTCGGTTCCCGGCCGACGCCCGCCGGAGCCTTGATCGCCGAATGGGCCCGCGGAGTCGTCGATGCGGCGGCGCAATTGGATGCCGGCATCGACACCCTGCGCGCCGAACGCGATTCGCAGCTGCGGGTGGCGGCGAGTCAGACCATTGCCGAATACCTGTTCCCCGGCTGGCTCATGACCTTGCGCACGACCACACCCGATACCGCGATCGCATTGCGGTCCGGCAATTCCGTCGAGGTCGCACAGGCGGTGCTCGACGGCAAGGACGCCATCGGTTTCATCGAAAGCCCGCGGAAGTTCCGTGGTTTGGAAAGCCACATCGTGGCCCGTGACCAACTCGTCGTCGTGGTCGCCCCGCAACACCGCTGGGCCCGCGATGGCGCGGTCGACTTGGCCGAACTCGCTGCCACCGCGCTGATCCAACGCGAATCCGGATCGGGCACCCGGACCTGGTTCGAAAATGCGGTCGCGCGGGTCATTCCGGGTTGGGCGCCCACGGTCGCGCTGGAACTTTCCTCCACCACCGCGATCAAGACCGCGGTCGCCTCCGGGGTCGGCCCCGCCGTCCTCAGCTCCCTGGCCGTGGCCGCCGAAATCGCCGCGGGCGCACTCGCTTCCCCGACCGTCAACGGCTTGGATCTGACCCGGACCCTGCGTGCGGTCTGGCTCGCGGGCCACCGGCTCACCGGTCCGGCCCGCGACCTCTACGCCATCGCCTGCCGCACCTGCTAAATCGTGTCGGAAGTTTGGGCCGTCGGCGGAACGCCGGTGTCCAAGAAGCGGATCAGGCGATCGATGCGGATGGTGTGGTCGATACAGCGTTCGAGGTCATTGCCCACCAGGGCGATATCAATGGCGGCTCCGGTGGCGGTTCGCGCGGTCAGGGCCGAGTGCAGTTGCTGGTGCAGTCGATCCATTTCGGGGGTCCCGGATGCGGGGGTGACGGGTTGGCGCCCGGTGGCGACCGATTCGCCCGCGAGGGCGGTGTGGTGGGCGGCCAGGCGGCCCATGGCGGTGAGGGTATCCATGAGGGGCTGGGGTGCAATCGGTTCCGGATGGCATTTGTAGACCTGGTCGGCCACGCGGCTGATCAGCGTGCCGATCCGGGACAGTTCACCGGCGATCTGGATGGCGGTGACCACATGCCGCAGATCGCGTGCGACCGGCGCCTGCAGGGCGAGCAGTACCACGGTTCTGGCCTCACAGGAGGAGTACATCTTCTGTAACTGCTCGTCGAGCGCGAAGGCCTCATAGGTGGCGGCGAGATCGGCGTCGCCGAGCGCGGCCGTGACACGCTCGGCGGCATCGTGGGCGAGCCGACACATGAGCGTCAAATCATTGGTCAACGCGATGAGCTCGCGAGTGAACTGGGTCCGCACTCGGCACATTGTCGCTTATCGCCGCGCCGTCCAGAAGACGAATCTCGACTCGATCATCGCATTTGACCGGAATGTGCAGGTGCGTGGGCAATCTGCTGGCGCACTACACAGCCCGGGCTCGCGTCGAATGCGATCAGCCGGTGCTAGCGTCGGGATATGGCGAACTTGCGTGATATTCAGCACCGAGTCGTGACCACAGTTCAGCGGCGGGTGGGGAATCCGATTCTGCGCAGATTGCCGACGCAGCAGTTGCTCGAGACCGTAGGGCGGGTGAGTGGGCAGCCGCGGATTACGCCGATCGGGGGCCGGCGGGTCGGTAAGGAGTTCTGGCTCGTCTCCGAATTCGGTGACCGGTCGCAGTACATTCGAAATATCAAGGCCGACAATCGGGTCCGAGTGCGGTTGCACGGGCATTGGCACACCGGTACGGCGCATCTGCTGC
>FTJU01002658.1_pt1 | contig 13116 bp, 17 predicted proteins | sample 1658961 | NCBI WGS metagenome assembly FTJU01 (sample SAMEA3914878, study PRJEB12502) | metagenome | biome: forest; material: soil | place: USA | collected 2012-03-12 | depth 0.3 m | reverse complement strand
GGCGCGGCGAACGCCAGCGGGGTCAACGCCGAGTTCAAGTTCGCGCCCGGCGCCGACCACGGCACCGTGGATGGCTACATCAACCGTGGATACAGCGACATCTGGACACTCGAGGCCCGTGCGGGGCAAGAGATGACCATCGAGGTCATCTCGCACTACACCTCCGCGTCCGGCACCGCCCTCGTCGCGCTCACCGCGCCCGACGGCCAGCTGTACCCCACCGACAGCGCCGTGAGCCATTTCCAGCTTCCGGCCACGGGCAAGTACCAACTGACCGTCACGTCGAAGCAGCATGACGCCTCGTACACGATGAACGTCCGAGTAGTCTGAGCGTTGCGGTAGCACGACGACGAGAACTGCGTCGAGGGTCCGAGCCCCTCGACGCAGACGACCCGCGGTCACGGATCTTCCGAGCATCGTCGTCTCCGGTGGTCGTGGTGTCGGTTCCGCCGACAACTTCGCGGTCGTCGAGGCGCTGGCCGATTCGCTCTCATCGACAAGGCCGTAGCAGTGCGTGGGCGGCCGGTGGCCGGGACTGTGCTGCATTCCGATCGCGGCGGTGAGTTCACCGCGGCGATGACGGTGAACGCCTGCCACCGCCACCAGCTGAAACGGTCGATGGGCGATACCGGAATATGTTGGGACAACAGTCCCGCCGAATCGCTCTGGTCGACCTACAAACACGAGTCGTACTACCGCCACGTCTACGCCACCAAGACAGAACTCGTTGCTGCGGTTGACAATTGGATACACAAGTACAGCCATGATCGGCGGCACTCCGCCCTCTGGATGCTCAGCCCGCTACGCTACGAGCAATCCCTGACAGACGCAGCAAAAGCTGCTTGAACCCCTGTCCACTATTCGGGGTGAACCTCAGAACCCCACCCAACGAAGCTCCTGGATATCGGCGAAAAGTCGGAAGCTCGGCCATGTCGTGATGTCGTAGCCGCCAGAAGCGCTCACAAAAGATAGGTAGTCGGCCTCGGAAATCCGCGTGAAGTCCGTGTAGTCGACGCCGAGTTGAATGAGATCCCACTCTGGTCGGCCAAATGACACCTTGTCGAGATCCAGCACCGTCGAACACCCGATGGTGGCTACGACCAGGTTGCCTTGCCAGGCATCACGATGAATCACGGAGAGCCGCAACGGATCCGGCAGCTTGTCGTATTGCTGGCTCAATTCGTCGGATCGCATCAACAGCCAGGTTCGGTCATCGTCGTCTACCGTGCCCGCAGTCGCGAGTCGTTCGCGAAGGTCGCCGAACGGGTTGTATGTCGGCAGCTCTGGATCGGCCGGATGCGCCAAAGAATGGAGTATTCGTAGCATTGCTCCGAGCTCGGCAGGGGTGGCTGGCCGATGATTTGGGATGAGATGCCACCAGGTCACTGGTCGATCGTCGACGATGATCGGTTGAGGCAGCTCCGATGCCGCCACCACAGTTGGGATGCCAGACCTGTTGAGCCACTGCGACACTCGCAGCTCTCGCTCGGCATCTTTCAGACTGCCGGACCTCCCGATCCGCGCCACGACGTCACCAACCCGATAAATGGCGTGGGATCCCTCGCGGATCACCTCTTGCTCATTCAGGTCAATACCAGCTCGTCGGGCGGCCTTCGCCAGGATAGCCACGGATGACGATGTGGCGTTCATAGCGCTGCTTTCGCCACAGATCGGCGAGAGATGATCTCGCACAGTTCGACGACGTCCCTCATTCGCCGGTGACGTGACGAAGCAGCGGCCAATCGCTGCAATTCGTTGCGGATGCGATGGGAATCGAGCTGGCTGGCCTGTGTGGCGGCACGGATTCCGAGAGCGACTGCTTCTTTCGGATCGCCGAGCTGCATGGTTAAGGTAGCCAAACCGCTCTACAAAGTCATCACCCACCACGCCGATTTGAAAGGATAGGACTCGATGGTCGAGACAACACTGCTGGAGCGGTTGACGCTGGAAGCTGACCGGGACGAGGTGCAACAACTCGTCGTCGGTGCCGTCGTCCAACACGGCGGCACGGTCCTCCTGCTGCAACGCCTCGCCGACGATTTCATGGGTGGGATCTGGGAACTTCCCAGCGGCAAAGTCGATCCCGGCGAATCCATCGCTCAAGCCCTGATCCGGGAAGTGAAAGAAGAGACTGGCCTCGATGTCACTGCCATCACGAACTACCTCGGCGAGTTCGACTACCAGTCCGGTAGCGGTAAGAAGAGTCGCCAGTTCAACTTTGCGGTCGATGTCGAGAGTGCCGAGCTCGTGGAACTGACAGAACACGACGTATACACATGGACCAGCCTGGTCGACGAGCCACCAGTTACCGATGCTGTCAAGCAGGTACTGGCGCGATACCGGGATATCTAAACGGGCACAGGCAATTCGGCCGCATAGACGGCGAAACTGGAGTCTCCATGAACGCCAACGGCCCGCTCCTGAAACGGAGCGGGCTACGTTGATGGCGCATGTTCGAGCTGCTGGTCATGCGCAACAGTCGACGGCTACGCACGGTTCAAGTGTGGTTGCTGACGACACCTGAACCGCGCTTCCGTGCGATAGGTGCTCAGGCGTATCAATAGTTCGTCGTGCCGAGAGCTTTCAGGCGTAATCGGATACACAATCATGGTTCGTTCGGCCGGCCAGATCGATTCGGCTACGCCAAGGCCGGTTCCGCCCTCGGCCATCGCGCAGTGAACCACATGCACCACCGCGGAGCCGGGCGCGAGTCCCAAGACCACCAGTTCATCGGCAGTCGCGAAGTTCCTGATCTGCTCGCGCCTCGGCCATATTGCCGCCAACTTGCCCGCTGCGCCGGGTCAACCTCCTCCGCACCCCAACTCGAGACCTCAGGCTTCGGCGAGATCCCCAACAGCGCAGGATAATTCGTTGCCCACTGTTCGTAATGCCGATGTAGCCAATACGCTTACTTTATGCCCTTCGACAGTGGTGCTGCGGACAAGATCAGATCCTATTCGGCTCTAATCCTCTGGGATGTTGATCACACCCTGGTCAACATTGGGGGTGGCGTAAGCAGGACCATTTACGCCCGTGCCTTCGAGAAGGTGACAGGTCGGTCATTAGGTGTGCTCGCGGACATGTCCGGCAGGACCGAGCAGGCCATCTTGGTCGAGACGTTGCAGCTCAACGGCGTGGACGAGCCGCAACGGCTCTTCGCTGATTTCTATGAAGCCCTTGCCGAATCCGCCAGCGAACTGGCCGATCGCATGCGCGAGGTGGGCGAAGACATGCCGGGCGCGCGGGAAGCCATCGCCGCCTTCGCCAAGAGCAATCTTCTTCAGTCAGCAGTAACGGGCAACATTCGCTCCATTGCTGAAACCAAGTTGACTGCGCTCAACCTGACTGACAACCTTGACTTCGCTGTCGGCGGCTACGGGGATGACGGCACTGACCGCGCTGACCTCGTGCGCCAGGCACGCGCCCGCGCTGCCGCCAAGTACGGCTATCCGTTTTCCGGCGGACGTGCAGTTGTCATTGGGGATACGCCGCACGATATTCGGGGCGCGCATGATGCTGATGCGGTGGCGGTGGGTGTGGCCACCGGCCGCAACTCAGTCGAAGAGCTAGTGGACGCAGGCGCAGATATCGTGCTCCGTTCGCTCACCGACTACGCAGCCATCATGCAACTGTTGGGCCAGGACTAGCTATTCAGATGTTCTCGACGGCTACCAGATGGAACAGGTCCTTGAACTCCTGAACATGCCGAGCCGACCGAAGGGGGCAAGGGCGTCATGCAATTCGCTCAACCGCTCGGTGATGCGAGCGGACCCAATAGTCTGGCTCAGCGCCAAGGCATCATGTCCAATCTGGCACGCACGTTCTACCTCGCCATCAAGCAGGTAGCACTTGGCGAGGCGTGACATGTAATGGACTCGGTCACGAACGCGGTTGGGGGCGCTTGCGGTCAGCAGGTTCAATGCCTGAGTCAGCGCGGCAGCAGCTTCCTCGGGCATTCCAAGGTCGAGGTAACACGCTCCACGTTGGGCGGTCACCTCCACCGCATCGACGTACGAGATGTACGGCGGTTCTTCTTCGTGGTCTGCGCGGGCGAAGTCTGCGTCCATCGTGTCGAGTACGCGCAAGCACTCCTCATCCCCGAGTTTGGCATGTGCCCGCACCCATGGCCGTTCGCGTCAGCGGCGTAAGGATATCGGTGTTCACGGAAGGCCATTTGCGCCAGGGAGCGCGCAGGCACCGGGCGGCCTCGGTAAGTTTCTTGGAGACTCATGTATCCAAGTGCGCTGGCAACCAACCCATGATCTGCTACTTCATGTCCAACCTCAACAGCCGCTGTCAGATACCGCTTCGCGTGCGGGTGCTTGTTGGCGTCGAGTGCCAGCCAACCGACCATTTGGTTCAACTGGCCGAAGACGGCTAGGCCGTCGTGCGGGTTGGCGCGCACGCTCACCGCCATACGAGCCACGTATTTGCTGAGCGGCACATACAGGCTGTCACCTCCAAGCTCATCATCAAGATGCAGGAACGTCCGCAGGATGTGTTCGCCGCTTTCTTGCAGGCTCATGCCGTCGAACCCCGAGATGCCTTGGTCAGGCGTCTTGTTCGGCAACGGTGGCCAATCGCCACCGACAGAAACGAAATCCCGGAGGTCGGCATCACCTTCGCCGGACGTGTCGACAACTGTTGAACTGGAACTCATAGCAACCGTCGAACCGAAGCCAGTACTGAGAACGAGGCTGCATCGGGGCAGCGACACCAGCACGACCTCTCCCGTGATCGTGCGTGTTCGCACCAGTACGTAGTCGGTGTCGGCACCGGATTCGAGCGATGGCCCTAGTTTGTGCCCGGCGTCAACTTTCACGGTAATGCTCTCGTCGAGAAGCGACCAGAAGCGCTCGACGACGGCGGCGTCGGCGTCGGCGTCCTGGAGTTTCCGATCCATGCGTTCGGCGTAGGGAGCCGATAGCCGGATGGTTTCCTTGCGGCGCTCCCACTTCTTGACGGCCTCGACCGACACCCCCGCCCAGTCCGCGAACTTCTCCTGCTTGAGGCGCACCGCCTCCCGGAACGCCACAACCTCACGGCCAGTCCATCGTCCGCACACATTCATCCGTTGAGTCCCCCTAATCAAACGGCAGAGTGCAGTGAGAGTACCCGTCTGGTGCACCCGTCGTACCTGGTCTGACCGGCAGCGCCGCGAAATGGTTGATCTGCGCCTCGCCAAATCTCTCGATACATCGGCCGACCCAACGTGATGTCCCGGTCGATGACGAAAGCTCCACGGCGAGCGTCTAGGGCGACAAGGAGGGACAGAACCGGAATGAGTTCACCTGACCGTGACAAGAGCAAACCGAAATGCATTGGCCTGGTAAGGGGCGAGACATCGGGATTGAGGGGGCCGCAGCACGCGGTTATGCTCCGCCGCCACGCCCAACAGTTGGGCTATCGCTATCTGTACACGATCCTGCCGCCGCAGGACCATCCCGATCCGGTCGGCTACGATTGCGATCGGTGCTCGAGCCGCCGCGCTGATCGTCTACGACCTGACCGCTGTCGATCACACCCCCTCGCGGGTGTGTGACGTGTCCGGCCTGGAAACGGTAAGCCCGCCCCAGACATGGGCGGCGTCGTTGCCGAGCAGTATCGACCCCGTGCATGTGCATCCGAACCACCCGCTTACTGTGGTCGAAGCGCAGCGAATCATGCAGGGCCACGTTGCTTGTCGCGCTATCCGCTGTCCGCGTAAGGCCAGTGCGTACAGTTTGCTGGTTCGGGCCGGGAAGATCGTCCCCCCGGCCGATACCCCGCGCGAGCGGGCCGCCGCACGCAAGGTGCCATTTCCGCCGCTGGACGCGGACCCTGCTGTGTCGGAAATTCCGGACATCGAAACTCTGCTCGCGGTGCTGGACGGGCTCGCCAACCCCGACGGCAATCCGCACGCCGTCATCCCGGCGGGCAGCCATGATTGACAGAGATGCGGGCATGGACGGTACCCGTCGCACGGAATCCGAAGGGCTGCAAGCTATCTGGAGACTAGTCGGCCACCGGGCCGCCATCGTCGGCGTGCGTGACACCTTCGGCAAGGAAACCGTGGTGTCGTTCGACCCTGGACCATATCCCGACCTCGCCGAGGCCCGCGAACGCTTTCCCAAGCTCACCCGGCTCTGGGACGCGGTTCGGCATGAGTACTGGACCGAACTTGCTGCACCCCACCGATTCCCACAGGGACGGTACCGGATATGAGCGACCGCCATCTTCACCTGGTGAAACCCGATCCGGAGTCGATGCGAGTACAGCAGCTAACGGCGCGCGCTGTGAGAGCGGGGTATCTCCTGACCCGAGGCCGTGGGGAACTGCGGGTCTGGTCATTGCTGGACGCATCCGACGGTGAGTACATGTACTCCGCGCTGACCCTCGATCGGATCGAGGAATGGCTGAACGAGTGAGGACCCTAGCGGAATAGCGCCCCGGCTCGCTCAGCGCTCCAGGCGGTAACGCTTCGGATCGCGGAGAGGTGACGCCATTCCAGTTCAGTCACAACATTGTTCGTCGTCCACAACTGCGATCTACAACATCATCGCCTCGCATCCAGCCCACGCCACGCCGGAAACCAATGCTCCTCAACATCATTCACGTTCCATTCCTCGACTGCGAACAGAGGTGGGCGTGTCCGGCCGCACCGACATGTTTCGGTTCCGCCGCCGGCACGGCCTGCTGGGACTACAGCCGAGGAACCGAAGCCCATCGCAGGCTGATATCCGGTTTGGTTTCAAGCCAGAGTGTTTCCCCAACCGGGTTCTGCTCAGGCAATTCGATCCGAAGCCATTCCCGACCGGAACGTCGATCGATCGTCACCGATCGCACACCCCTGAGCTCGAGATCGGCGAGCCGGTGCTCGCCGACCCCTATGACCAGGCCAACCTTGTTATAGCCGGGTTCGATTCGCATCTCCACCCACATGTCCGCGCGCTCCAAACGGAACACGGCGGCCGTCTAGGGCCACTGTTGTTCCTCATAGACTCTGTCCTGCTCGCTGCGCGCGTGGGACCATCGCGGCTCCGCCTCGAACAACCAGATCAGGTCCGTGAGATCGGGAGGCGGATCCATGGTCACGAACATCAACATAGTCACTGCACCTGCAATCCCCGAGTCGCCTAACCGAACAAGACCACTCGCACCCCTTGGAATAAGTTATCCGGCGGTCTCCTCACACGCCTGACGCCCCGTCCCCTGAGATCTGCTCGGGCGCAGCAGATCTCAGCGCCGGTGCAATCCCGACAGCAGTGTGGTGAGGATCGTGGAGCGGCGGGTATCGCTGCGCAAGATCGCGGAGACCGGAATGCGCAGTCGGTGTTCGGCGAGCTCCAGCACCACCAGGCCCTCGGTCGGGCTGTCGGCGTAGAGCACGGTCCAGGCGTCGGGGCGATTTATCAGTTCCATGGTCGCGGTGTGGTCCGGCGGAATCGGTGGGCCGAAGGTGGGGCCCGCGGCAAGCTCGGCGAAGGCGGCCCGAATCACAGTGTGCAGCAGAACCTGTTCCTGCTCGGGCGGGAGCAGCAGCGGATACTGGCTCAGATCCGCCAGCGTCACCCGCTCGCGCGAGGCCAGTGGATGGGCGGCGGAGGTGGCGATGACGAGGTCCTCGATCCACAGCTGCTCGACCGCGAGACCGGGCTCGTCGACACTGCCGCGAATGAGTGCGAGATCGCAGTCGCCGTCGGCCACCGCGGTGATCCGCTGCCGGAACGGTTTGATTACGAATTCGATCTCCGCGTCCGGATGCGCGGCGCGGGCGCCCGCGATCGCGGAGAGGGATCGGGTCGCGAAGGACATATTGGCGGCGAGCCGGATGCGGTGACCCGAGGTGCGCACGGTGGCGCGGATGGCCGACTCCAGGCTGAGCATCTGTTTAGCCAACGGAAGTAGCCGCATGGTCGCGTCGGTCGGCACAACGGCCCTGGTGGAGCGCTCGAACAAGGGCACGCCCAGGTCACGCTCCAGCCGGGCGATCTGGTGGCTGATCGCCGATTGGGAGATATAACAGCGGGCCGCGGCCCTGCTGAAACTCAGCTCCTCGCACACCGCGACGAAGTAGGTGAGCTGGCGAAGCTCCACGTGGTCTCCCATTCATGAGCGATCCAGATAATAGTCATATCTATTATGCGCCTGAACACCTGAAATATCTGCAGTTCGAATTACGGTTGGTAATGAGAGAAGGAGGCTGTCATGGAACACGCAGATGTTGTCATTGTTGGATCGGGATTCGGGGGGCTTGCCGCCGCAAAGCAGCTGGCCAAGTCGGGCATTAATTACGTTCTCATCTCGAGCACTCGGGAGCATCTCTTCCAGCCATTGCTCTACCAGGTCGCGACAGGTGTGCTGGCCTCGCAGGAGATCGCGCCGCCGATCGCCTCGGTGCTGCGCAGGCATAAGGAGGCCGACGTCCGGCTCGGCAAGGTCGTCGCCATCGACGCCGACAACGCGGTGCTCACCTACGAACATGATGGCGCGCACACACAGATCCGCTACGGCTCGCTGATCGCCGCCACCGGCGCCTCGCAGTCGTACTTCGGCCGCGACGATTTCGCCGACAAGACGTTCTCGCTCAAGACCATCGACGATGCGAAGCTGCTGCGCGCACAGATCGAACGTGTCTTCACCGAGGCCGAGGACGCGGATGCGGAGACGCGCAAGCGACTGCTGAGCTTCGTGGTGGTCGGTGCGGGCGCGACCGGTGTCGAGGTTGCCGGCCAGCTGAAGGAACTCGCGAAACGGCATTATCATCAAGAGGTTTCGGTGACCCTGGTCGAGGGTGCGGGCGAGGTGCTGCCGCCCTTCGGTGGCGGACTGTCGGAATACGCGAAGGCATCGCTGACCAGCAGCGGTGTCGAGGTGCTGTTGGGCACCTTCGTGACCGATATCGAATTCGGGAAGGTGACCGTCAAGGACAAGCAGGGCATCGAGCGCCGGATCGCGGCCGAGACGGTGGTCTGGTCGGCGGGTGTGCAGGCGGGCGGATTCGCGCAGATCCTGGCCGAGGCCACCGGCTGCGAAACCGACCGGGCCGGAAGACTTCTCATCAACCCGGACCTGACCGTCGGCGGACACGCCGATATCTACGCCATCGGCGATATGACCTCGCTCAACCGCTATCCGGGTCAGTCGCCGGTCGCCATGCAGGAGGGCAGACACGCCGCCGACATTATTCGCCGCAAGAAGCTGCCCGGCACCCCGTTCGAGTACTGGGACAAAGGCAGCATGGCGGTGATCAGCCGCTTCAGCGCAGTGGTGAAACTCAACGAACACATTACCTTCCGTGGTGTCATCGCATGGTTCATGTGGCTCGCGGTGCATTTGCTGTACCTGGTCGGGTTCCGCAACAGGTTCGCTGCTGTCGCCTCGTGGCTCATCGCTTTCATCGGCACGGGTCGTCCCGGTTTCGACGAGGTGGACACGGCGCGGGATCCGGTGCGGATATCGGAGCGCGACGCCGCCTGATCTGTTCCGAAAAGGTCACGGATCAGGCAAAAGGCGGCGGTAGCGATGCGGGAGACGGAACGCGACGCGACAGTTCGGTGAACGCTCGGTGTGATCATCATCTCGTTCACCGAACCGGCATCGAGGCGACACTTCGAGGTTGCTCCGGCGCAGTTTCGGACTGGCTTCATCACGGATATGAGTATTTCGTCCGTGTTGACAGCCCCGGCTCGACCGACGGACTCCGGGGCGGAACGGTCTCGGTATTCGCTGGTCGTCTCGTCCGATTCGGCGCACCGGCGGGCCGCGCAGCGCCTGCGCTACGGCGTATTCGCAAGTGAGCCCGGCTTCCAGATTCCCGACAACGGAACGGGTCTGGACGCGGACCACTTCGACGACCACTGCGATCACCTGCTGGTCCGCGACGACCGGACCGAGGAATTCGTCGGCTGCTACCGAATGCTGCCGCCGGACAAGGTGACCGGCGCCGGCGGCTACTACACCGCCACCGAATTCGATCTGGCCCAACTGGATCCGGAGGGCAACCGGATCGTGGAAATGGGTCGTGCGTGTGTGGTGCCCGATCACCGCAACGGCTCGGTGCTGACCCTCATGTGGGCGGGCATCCTGCACTACATCCAGCTCACCGGATACGAGTGGGTGATGGGCTGCGTCTCGGTGCCGATGCGGGACAATCCTGCCGACCCGGCTGGTGTCAATGTGCGCGGCGTGCGGGACATGCTGCTCGGACGGCACGGATCCGATCCCGAGCGGCGGGTCCACCCGCACCGCCCGGTGGTGGTCGACGGGCTGACACTGGACGAACTGACTCCGCCTGCCCGGCCGAAGCTGCCGCCACTGCTGCGCGGTTACCTGCGCCTCGGCGCGGAGATTTGCGGCGAACCCGCGCACGATCCGGATTTCGCGGTCGCCGATTTCGTCGCGCTGCTCGGTCTGGACACGATCAACACCCGCTACCTCAACCGATTACAAGACGCCGCCAATGCACTCGACGGGGGACGGTGAGTCGGATGGTGTTCGACGCGCCGCCCGCACAGCGCACCGCGCACGCCTGGATGCCATCGAGTCCCTGTGGGGCCGGCTGTATCGATCCGGTCGATGAGATCGGCACCGCGCGGGTGATCGGCCGACTCTTCGGTTTGGCCGGATTGTTGATCAGCTTCCCTGTTGTCAACGCTGTGACGCCGCGCGGACGGCGCGAGCAGTTGCAGCGGCGGTATGCGCGAACGGTTCTGGGCTGTCTCGGGATTCGGTTGCGCATTGTCGACAACCGAGTCGATGCGGGGGACCCGGCCGATGCTCGCTTCGGCGATTCGGGTGCCGGACTGCTGATCGTGGCCGGACATATCGGCTGGACCGATGTCGTCGTCATGGCCGCGGTGCAGCCACTGGGCTTCGTGGCCCGCGCCGATATGGTCGATTGGCCGCTGCTCGGCGGGCTGGCCAAATTGCTGCGGGTCATACCGATCGAGCGTGAGCGGCTACGCGAATTGCCCGAGGTAGTGGCGCGTCTCGGCGCACGACTGGCGGCGGGAGATCGGGTCGCGGTCTTCCCCGAGGGCACAACATGGTGCGGTCGCGCCTACGGCACCATGCGGCCCGCCCTCTTCCAGGCGGCGGTAGACACCGGAACCTCGGTGCAGCCCGTGCGCCTGCGGTACCTGGACGCACACGGCACCCAGACCACCGTTCCCGGATTCGTCGGTGACGACAGCTTCGGCACCTCGGCGAAGCGAGTCCTGCGCTCGCGCGGCATGGTGGCCGAGGTGGTCCTCGAGCCGGTGGAGCCCCCCGGACTCGATCGCCGCGATGTGGCCCGCCGCTGCGAACGGGCGGTACGCGGCGCGGATCTGTCGCGTCACGGTGCCATCGAGGCATCGGATTGGATCGAAGCGACAGCCACCCGCGTCCAGGATCCAGAGTCGGCGCAAGCACAGCCGCAACGGCCGTCGCGGCGGTTGCGACCGTTCCGCCGCCGAGACTCCGGCGGCCACCCGGTTGCCAAGAGCGCGATGTCGACCGATTGATCGAAGGGCACTGTCGCGGTTCGTATTTCAGCGCTACATAGCCGGCCGCCGGTGGTTGAGCGCGACAAATCGTCGGGGGCTACCCCGAGCGTCCACACAATGGTCGTCGCCGCCTCGAACACATCGACGACGCAGTGGAACATCCGGGCAAGCTGCGAGCGGGAGCCGGGGCGCGGCACAGCTCGCGAACGAGTCGAGCCGTAGCGGCGGCGCGGTGGCTGTTCGATTGCTGGCTGGGGTGTGGGCGCGTCGGGTACGTTGACTCGAGGCGAGTGTATGCACGGCGATGCCCCGAATGGGCGGATTCGTTGCGTGTTCGAACTCGGCGGGCGATCGGCGACACGGCACCTTCGCAGAAGGAACGGCGCTATGCACCTCGATACAGTCACCGATATCGTTCGGCGTCCTTCCGAGCGATCGGGCGCCGCCTGGCGCGACGGCGATGCTCGGCTGGCCGGGGGAATGTGGTTGTTCTCGACCGAACAGCCGGATCCGCGCCGTCTGATCGACCTCACCGCACTCGGCGGCGACAGAGGTATTGCGGAGTACTGCATCAACCCGGTGGCGTCCGCGCTGGCCAATGCCTACGCGACGGGCATCCGATACCGCGCCCGGCCGCGCACGCCCGAGCGCAGCTATCGGCGGCTCACACCGATTCCGGCGCGACCCGCGCGGTGAGGAGGCCACGATGGGAGGCGGAAGACTCGCCGACGACACGGCGACGGTCATCATCGGCCAGCAGGTGCGCCCCGGTTACGAGAAGGCCTTCAAGTCCTGGCAGGAGGATCTGAACGCCGCGGCGTCGGGCTACCCCGGATTCCTCCGCGCCGATATCGCCGCTCCCACTGCGGTGCAGCCCGAATGGGTTGTCGTGTACCGCTTCGACTCCGTCGGTCATCTGCGGGACTGGATGAACAGCGCTACCCGTCAGGAGTTCCTGGACAGCGGGCAGCAATATTTCGACGGTCCCGCCACACAGCAGGTCATCAGCGGCGGAACGCGTCCGGTGGATCCCTTGGTGACGGTCGTGGTCACCCATCGGGTGACTCCCGACAGTGTCGCGGACTTCCTTGCGTGGCAAGCGGATCTGAGTCGAGAGGAGGCGAAATTCGAGGGCTTCCGCGGCACCGAACTCTTCCGTCCCATCGAGGGTGTGCAGGACGAGTGGACAGCGCTCTACCGCTTCGATACCGCGGCGAACCTGGCCAGGTGGCTCACCTCGAAGCGGCGCCGGGAGCTGCTCGCCGCGGTATCGAAGCGGTAGAGCGCTGTCCACTCGTCCTGCACACCCTCGATGGGACGGAAGAGTTCGGTGCCGCGGAAGCCCTCGAATTTCGCCTCCTCTCGACTCAGATCCGCTTGCCACGCAAGGAAGTCCGCGACACTGTCGGGAGTCACCCGATGGGTGACCACGACCGTCACCAAGGGATCCACCGGACGCGTTCCGCCGCTGATGACCTGCTGTGTGGCGGGACCGTCGAAATATTGCTGCCCGCTGTCCAGGAACTCCTGACGGGTAGCGCTGTTCATCCAGTCCCGCAGATGACCGACGGAGTCGAAGCGGTACACGACAACCCATTCGGGCTGCACCGCAGTGGGAGCGGCGATATCGGCGCGGAGGAATCCGGGG
>FTJU01003929.1_pt1 | contig 13140 bp, 7 predicted proteins | sample 1658961 | NCBI WGS metagenome assembly FTJU01 (sample SAMEA3914878, study PRJEB12502) | metagenome | biome: forest; material: soil | place: USA | collected 2012-03-12 | depth 0.3 m | reverse complement strand
CTGCCCAGCCAATCGCTGCCCAGCCAATCGCTGCCCAGCCAAACCGTTCCGGGCCAGAGCAGGTCCGGCCAATCGGTTCCCGACCAACCGCTTTCCGGCCAAACCGTTGCGGACCAGCGCGTCCGTGGTCAGGGCGCACCCGGACAAACACCTCCCGGCCAGAGCACCCATAGCCAGGGCACCACCGGGCAATCACTCCCTGGCCACACCGCTCCAGGTGGCTCGAACCCAGGTCAAACCATCCCAGGTCAAACCCCTTCCACAGCTCATGGCACCACCTCCGGTCGACCACCCCGAGGCCGTTCCACAGCCGCCGCTTTCATCGCCGATCCCACCCAGCTCGAACCCGACGTCACCCCCGAGACACCGGCATTGTCACCCGGCGCCGTCCCGCCGGAACTCCTCGGTCAGGTCGGAGCGCAGGTCAAGGAAATCAGCCGGGATACTCCGTTCAGCGTCGTCGCACTGACCGCGCACGATCTGGTCGATACGAAGGCGCTGGTCCGGGCCCGTCAGACCGATGGCACCTGGGGTCCGTGGTACGACACCGAGGCCGTCGATACCCGTCGCAACGATCGGGCGACGGGCGGTACCACCGGCACCGAACCGATCTACGTCGGCAATACCAAATCCGTGCAGATCCTGGTGACCCGCAAGCAGGCCGTGGCAACCACGCCCCGGACCCCGGTCGCGGGTGCTGCGGAGGGCGCCGTGCCGATGGTGCCGACCCCGGCCGCCGGACGTTCCGATGATCCGGCCCAGACCGCCGTCGCACTGACGGCCGTGCTCATCGATCCGGGCCGTGGCGCGATCGATGGCGTACTCAACGACGTCGCCGCGGCCCTGCCGGGCGGCGGACCCAATGTCATCTCCCGATCCCAGTGGGGCGCGGACGAATCCATCCGCTGCGAGGAACCCACCTACGACGACCAGCTCGGCGGCCTGACCGTGCACCACACCGCCGGCCGCAACGACTACACCCCGGCCGAATCGGCGGGCATTGTCCGCGCGATCTACACATATCACGCAAAGACATTGGGCTGGTGCGATATCGGCTACAACGCACTGGTCGACAAGTACGGCCAGATTTTCGAGGGCCGGTTCGGCGGACTGGATCGGCCGGTGCAGGGCGCGCACGCAGGTGGATTCAACGAGAACACCGCGGGCGTTGCGCTGATGGGTAACTACGAATCCGAGCAACCTTCGGACGAGGCGATCAACGCGATCGGCCGGTTCATCGGATGGCGGTCCAAGATCGCGGGCCTGGATCCCAAGGGTTACACCACGATGTACTCCGAGGGCACCGAATTCACCCCCTATGCGCAGGGTGAAGCGGTTCGGCTCCCGGTGGTGTTCGCGCACCGCGACGTCGGCAATACCAGCTGCCCAGGTGACTCGCTCTATGCCGATATGGATCGCATTCGAGATATCGCGGCGGGTATATCGGCGCCGAACGGCGCCTCCGCCAAACCGCAACAGCAGGCACAGGCGCCGACGACCCAGCAACCACAGGTGCCGACGGCCCCGCAGACCCAGACCGATATCGCCACACTGGCCGCCCTCACGGCCAAGCTACTCGGCATGGTGAGAGAGAATGCGATCGCCAAGCATTGGGCCGATAAGGGCGGTCCGGACGGTCCGCTCGGCGCGGCCGTCTCGGAGCCGCTGCCCGCCGCGCGGGGGCAGCAGTACGCGAGGTTCGTCAACGGGTACGCCTACACCGGCGCGAATGGTCAGGTGTTCGAGGTGATGGGCGCGATCCTGGATCGCTTCCTCGCCCTCGGCGGCGATGGCGGCGTCCTCGGACTGCCGATGAGCAGCAGCTACGCCGTGCCGAACGGGCTGCGCGCCGACTTCGAGTACGGCTCATTGGTTCTCAACCAACTGACCGGCATCGTCAGCACTGTCTGGAAGGCCTACAACGACACCTATCCGCAGCAGGTCGATCGCAACGCGGTGAGCCAGGTCATGGCACCGGAGTCGGAGCCCGCACCGGTCGGCTGATCGCACTCGAAACCGGGCCCGGCTTCGACAAATCCGTCGACCAGCTGGGCTCGGTGCTTCAGGCCCGAACACCCGGGTGCCGCTTCGAGGCCGTGCCGAGTCGGCCGAGGTCGCTTGGGCTTCAGCACTGCCGATCGTCAGGCTGCCGCACTCCACATGGCCCCGGCTCGCGACTACCGCGCTGTCAGACCCACCAACGCTCCAGCACTTGCGCCACACCGTCTTCGAAGTTCGCCCCCGTTACTTCGTCCGCGGCGGCAATCGCCTCCGGATGCGCATTGGCCATCGCGACGCCGTGGCCGACCATGGTCAGCATCGGAACATCATTGGGCATATCGCCGAAGGCGATGATCGCCGAATGTTCGACGCCGAGGCGTTGGGCAACACCGGCCAGACCGGAGGCTTTGGTGACCCCGGGGGCGGAGAGCTCGATCAGGCCGTGGTCGGTCGAGTAGGTGATATCGGCGCGGTCGCCGATCAGCGGCGTGAGGACCGCGCGCATATCGGCGCTGGGGGTGCCGCGTAGTCGAACCAGCATTTTGATCGCGGGCGCGTCGATGACCTCGGCACGCGAGACTTCGGTGTCGTCCGGATTCAGCCAGGCATGCTCGTATTCCGGCGAACTCACGAATTGGGGCGTCACCGCGTCGTGTGCACTGGCGCCGACGCGTTCGGCGGCGAGGCCGCAGCCGGGCAGTGCGCGTTCGGCCAAGTCGGCGATCCAGGCCAGGGTGTCCACGTCCAGCGTCCAGCTGGCCAGCACCCGGTCGGCGGCGCTGTCGTAGAGCACCGCGCCATTGCCACAGACACACAACGGCGCATAACCCAGCCCCTCGACGACCGGCTCGATCCAGCGCGGCGGCCGTCCAGTGGCGAGTACGAACGGCACGCCATCGGTGATCATGGCAGCCACGGCCGCCTTGGTTCGCGCGGTGACCCGCTCGTCGTGATCGATGAGGGTGCCGTCCACATCAGTGGCAACCATCTTCGGCTTGGGCAGGTGCAGACGTGTCACCTATTCCATCCTGCCGGAAGACCATCTCGGCCAGGTCGCGGCCATCACTGCATCGGCGGTCGACGCCACTGGGAGTCGTCGGTCATGATCGTCGGGTCGGACTGCCGCTTCGCCGGATCCGGCGGTGGCGATTCCGGCGCTGCCTGCGGATTCGCTCCCCCTTGCGGCTGTGGGCGCGCCGCCGGATCGGGGCTGCTTGCGGATGCGGCGGTGCCGCGGGACCACAAGCTGGCGGACCATATTGCGGATAGGGCGTCGGTCCTGATGGATACCCGCCCGGTGGCACGGCCACTCCGTATGGGCACGTCACCACGGGTGGTGTGGCCACCGGCCAGTTGTTCTCGCGGTACCGCCACCTGGGGCGGGTGCCGGAGCCGGTGGATAAGGCTCATATCGCGGAGAGCGCCGAAAGCCTGGACGGACCCGGTGTCGACAGAGTAGGGGACATGCCGATCGCATGTGTGTCACACGCGCTCGCACGCACGTCCTTATGATCAGGGACTAATACTCGATGCTGGCCCGACCAGCTGTAGGACCCAGAGGACTGATGACCGGCTTCCTGCTACGACGCGCGTTCAATTATGTCGTGCTGTTGCTGCTGGCTTCGTTCCTGACGTTCAGTCTGGCGTCGCTGACGTTCACGCCGCTGGACAGTCTCGAACAGCGCAATCCACGTCCGCCGCAGGCGGTGATCGATGCCAAGGCCGAACAACTGCATCTCAACGAGCCGATCCCGCAGCGCTATATCAGTTGGCTGAAGGGTATCCCGCAGGGTGACTTCGGCCAGACGCTGGCCGGGCAGCCGGTCAGTGAGGAACTGCCGCGCCGGGTGCTGGTCAGTCTGCGGCTGCTGATCATCGGTTCGGTCGTCGGTACGGTGCTCGGCGTTCTGATCGGTGCGGCGGGAGCGATTCGGCAATACAAATTCAGTGATTACTTCACGACGGTCGTATCTCTGCTGGTGCTGAGCACGCCGGTGTTCCTGCTCGCCACCTTGTTGAAATACGGTGCGCTGGAAGTGAATACGCTCACCGGATCGCAGATCTTCCTCTATACCGGTGAGACCTCGGCGAACAAGATCAACGGTTTCGTCCCACAATTGCTCGACCGCCTCCAGCATCTGGTGCTGCCGACGGCCGGTCTTGCCCTCGGCGCGATGGCCGGCTACAGCCGCTATCAGCGCAATGCCATGCTCGACGTGCTGCAGAGCGATTTCATTCGCACCGCCCGCGCCAAGGGTTTGACCCGCAACAAGGCGCTCTACAAGCACGGCTTGCGGACCGCATTGATCCCGATGGCCACGCTGTTCGCCTACAGTCTCGGCGGATTGATCACGGGCGCGACCTTCACCGAGAAGATCTTCGGCTGGCACGGCGTGGGGGAATGGCTGGTCAATTCGATCAATGCCCAGGACCTCTACGTTGTCGTCACGGTGACGGCATTCGCCGGTCTGGTGGTGCTGGTGTCGGGTCTGCTCTCCGATATCGTGTACGCCATTCTCGACCCCAGGGTGCGTGTCTCGTGAGTGAGCGCAGCAAACGAACCATCAGCACAGCACCGTCGGGCACGGCGGAGCCGAGCGCTAGCGAGGCGTAGTCGTGAGTGAGCGCAGCGAACGAACCATCAACACAGCACCGCCGGGCACGGCGGAGCCGAGCGCTAGCGAGGCGTAGTCGTGACCGAAGCCGAGATTATCGTCCAGGGCGCACCCGAGGCCGCCGCCACCGGTCGGCGCAGACTCGTCCTGCGCCGCTTCCTGCGCAATAAGGCCGCCGTCGCTGGTGTCATCGTGCTGCTGATCCTGGTGCTGGTCGCCTATGTGCTGCCGTACTTCTGGACCTGGGACTATCAGGAACTCGACGGCACGGCGCTACGTAAACCGCCGAGTGCGAAACATCCCTTCGGCACCGACGCCATCGGCCACGACGTACTCGCGCAGACCCTGCGTGGCATGCAGAAATCGCTGATCATCGGCTTCTGCGTGGCCATCATCAGCACCACCATCGCGGCGCTGACCGGTTCGATCGCCGGACTCATCGGCGGTTTCACCGATCGGGCCATCATGTGGCTGGTCGATCTGCTGCTGGTGGTGCCGAGCTTCATTATCGTCGCGCTGTTCGCGCCGAAGACGAAGGGCAGCGGATCCATCCTGCTGCTGATCCTGCTGCTGAGCCTGTTCGGCTGGATGATCAGCGCGCGCATAGTGCGCGGCCTGACGATGAGTTTGCGCGAACGCGAATTCGTCAAGGCCGCACGGTATATGGGCGCGCCGATCAGGACGGTGATCCTGAGCCATATCCTGCCGAATATCGCCTCGATCCTGATCATCGACACCACGCTGTCGGTGGGCTCGTCGATCATGGCCGAAACCGGTTTGAGCTTCCTGGGATTCGGTGTGCAGTCGCCGGATGTCTCGCTCGGCACGCTCATCGCGTCCGGCACGGCGTCGGCGCTCACCTTCCCCTGGCTGTTCATGTTCGCCGGTGGGCTGCTGATCGTCATCGTGCTTTCGGCGAATCTGGTCGGTGACGGATTGCGTGACGCATTCGATCCCAGTGCCAAACGGGCTCGTTCGCGCAAAAAAGCTGGGTCGGAAAAGAAGGTAGGGGCATGACTGGCCCAGTGGATAAGGTCGCCATCGAAAAGAACTCCACCGCATCGCTATTGGAGGTCTCCGACCTGCGAGTTTCCTTCCCCAGCGAAGAGGGCCGCATCGAGGCGGTGCGCGGGGTGAATTACACCGTCTCCGATGGCGAAGTGCTCGCCATTGTCGGCGAATCCGGATCCGGTAAGTCGGTATCCTCGCTCGCGGTGATCGGTTTGCTCCCAGAGCAGGCGCGGATCAATGGTTCCATCCGGCTGCGCGGCCGCGAACTGCTCGGTCTCGGCGATCGCCAATTGTCCAAGCTGCGTGGACGTTCCATCAGCATGGTGTTCCAGGACCCGCTTTCAGCGCTGACGCCGGTGTATCGGGTCGGCGATCAGGTCGCCGAAGCTCTGCTCGCACACACCGATATGACCAGTCGGGAGGCATCGGCGCGCGCTGTCGAACTGCTGGATCTCGTCGGCATTCCGGAACCGGAATTGCGCGCCAAGGCATTTCCGCACGAGTTCTCTGGTGGTATGCGCCAGCGCGTGGTCATCGCCATGGCCATTGCCAATGATCCCGCACTGATCATCTGTGACGAGCCGACCACCGCACTCGATGTGACGGTGCAAAAGCAGATCCTGAATCTCCTGCGCAAGGCGCGCGATATCACCGGCGCCGGCGTCATCATGATCACCCACGACATGGGCATCGCCGCCACGCTCGCCGATCGGGTCGCGGTGATGTACGCCGGCAAGATCGTCGAAACCGCCCCGGCCGCAGAGCTTTTCGCCGCACCGCGGATGCCGTATACGGTCGGCCTGCTCGGCTCGATTCCGCGCATGGACGGTCCGCCGCGCAGCCCGCTGATCCCGATCGTCGGCGCGCCGCCCGCCATGCACGCGCTGCCGCCCGGTTGCTCGTTCGCACCGCGCTGCCCCATTGCCATCGATGACTGCCGCGCGGCCGAGCCGCCATTGGAGACGACCGGCCCGGCCCATTCGGCCGCCTGCATCCGCACCGCGGAGGTAACCTCCGCCGATCTGTTCGAGGCCTATCGCCAGGAGATTCCGGAGCCGAGTGCCGAAGCCGATACCGATGAGCGGGTGGTGCTGCGGGTCTCGGATCTGGTGAAGACCTATCCGATCACCTCGGGTGTGGTGTTCAAGCGCCGCAAGGGCGAGGTCCGCGCCGTCGACGGCATCAGCTTCGAGGTGCGGGCCGGGCGCACGTTGGCGCTGGTCGGCGAGTCCGGATCCGGAAAATCCACCGCACTCACCCAGATTCTGGACCTGGTGAAGCCGCAAGCGGGCACCATCGAGATCATGGGCAGCGATATCGCGACCCTGACCAAGGCGCGCAAGCGGGAGATCCGCCGGAAGATGCAGATCGTCTTCCAAGATCCGACGGCCGCACTCGATCCGCGGCTGCCGATCTTCGACGTGCTCGCCGAACCGATGCGCATCGATGGCCGGCCCCGCACGGAAATCGCCAAGCGGGTACCGCAGTTGCTCGAACAGGTCGGTCTGCGGCCCGAACATGCCGACCGCTATCCCGCCGACTTCTCCGGCGGTCAGAAACAACGCATCAGTATAGCCCGCGCGCTGGCCCTGGATCCGGAAATTCTGGTGCTGGACGAACCGGTGTCGTCACTGGATGTGTCGATCCAGGCGGGTGTGCTGAATCTGTTGCGCAACCTGCAGACCGAACACGGTCTGTCCTACCTGTTCGTCTCACACGATCTTTCGGTGGTGCGCAATCTGGCCCACGATATCGCGGTGATGTATCGCGGAAAGATCGTCGAAGTCGGGCCCGCCGAACAGATCTTCGACACTCCGAGCAACGATTACACCCGGGCGTTGATCGATGCGGTCCCGGTGCCGGTCGTCAGCCGATAGAGGGAGACCGCGATGCGATCGAGAACCCGAACCAAATGGGCGGCACCGGTTGTCGCCCTCGGTCTGATCGCGGCGGGGTGTGGTTCGGGCGGCGATTCGACGGCGGGCCTGTCGGATACGCTCGGCACCACCAACGACATCAACCCCAAGAGCGTCGACGAGGTCCGCGACGGCGGGAATCTGCGCCTCGCGACCACGTCGTACCCGGCCAACTGGAACACCCTGTCCAACGACGGCAACGACGGCGAGATAGCCGATATCGAACGGCCGCTGATGCCGCGCTCGTTCGGCATCGATGCCGCGGGCGAATTGTCCGTCAACAAGGACTATTTCACCGATATAGCGCTGACCAACACCAACCCGCAGCAGATCACCTACACGATCAATCCGCGGGCGGTATGGTCCGACGGCAATCCGATCACCTGGGAAGACATCAAATCCGAGGCCAATGCGCTCAGTGGTAGGGACAAGCGGTTTCTGATCGCCATCACCAATGGCTTCGAATTCGTGGACAAGGTGGAGCGCGGCGTCGACGATCGCCAGGCCATCCTGACCTTCAGCCACCCGTACGCCGAATGGCGCGGCCAGTTCGCCGGCAATGCCTCGCTGTTCCCGAAATCCGTCACCGCCGACCCCGATTCGTTCAACAACAGCCTGGCCGATTCGATGGGGCCGAGCGCCGGGCCGTTCCAGGTCGTCGCCACCGACCGGTCGCAGGGCCGAATCATATTGAGCCGCAACCCGAAGTGGTGGGGTGCCGAACCCAAACTCGACACCATCACCTACAGCGTGCTCGACCATTCCACCTGGACGACGGCACTGCAGAACAATGAACTGGATTTGGTGCAACTGACCACGGTCGACGACGTCCAGACGGTGCGCAATACCGGCGGCCTGGCGGTGCGCCGCGCACCGGGTAATCGCTGGCGCCACATCACCTTCAACGGCGCGCCGGGGTCGATCCTGTCCGACCCCAAGGTGCGCGTCGCCATTTCCAAGGCCATCGATCGGCAGGCGATCGTCAGCGCGATTCAGAACGGGCTGGTGGAGCATCCGAAGCCGCTGAACAATCACATCTTCCTGCAGGGTCAGACGGGCTACCAGGACAATAGCCTCGGCTTCGATCCGACCGCGGCCGCGCGCGAACTCGATGAGGCGGGGTGGAGGCGCAGTGGCGATGTGCGGGAGAAGGACGGGCGCAAGCTGGTCATCCGCGATGTCATGTACAACGACCCGAGCTGGGTGCAGATCGCCCAGATCATCCAACAAAACCTCGCCGAAATCGGGGTGGCGTTGACCATCGACACCAGACCGGGCGCCGGTTATTTCACCGACGTCATCCACCCGGGTGATTTCGACGCCGCGCAGTTCATCTGGTCCGGTGATGCGTTCGCGTTCAGCAGTATTCGCCAGGCGTACTACTACGACCCGAACGATCTGCAGGGCAATTACGCTCGAATCGGCTCGCCGGAGCTCAATGCCCTGATCGATCGCACCCTGTCGGAACTGGATCCGGTGAAGGCGCTCGAACTGGCCAACGAGGTGGATCGCAAGGTGTTCGAGGAGGGTCATTCGCTGCCACTGATGCAGAGCGACGGCAGCTTCGGCGTCCGCGCGAATCTCGCCAATATCGGTTCTCCCGGCCTCGCGTCCTACGACTACACCAAGATCGGATTCGTGAAATGACAACAGCACGTATCGCCCGGCAGCGCCGGGTGGGAATGCGGATCGCGGCACCTGCCGTCGCCATCGCGCTGATTCTGTCCGGATGTGGATCGGGCGATGACGTGACGGCGGGTTCCAGCTCGATCGGCACAGCCAACGACATCAATCCGAAGGATGCGAGTGAACTGCGCGACGGCGGGAATCTGCGGCTGGCGCTGACGAATTTCCCGGCGACCTTCAATGTCTCGCATATCGACTCCGACGGTGAGGTATCCGATCTGGTCGGGTGGGCGCTGCCAGGCTCGGTCGAATCCGATGCGGCGGGCAATATCACCACCGACACCAACTACTTCACCGAGATCAAACTCACCAATACGAATCCGCAGACCATCGTCTACACGATCAACCCCAAGGCGGTCTGGACCGACGGGACGCCCATCACCTGGGAAGATCTGAAATCCCAGGCCGAGGCGCTCAGCGGACGCAATCCTGCCTTCCAGGTGAAGGCAACCCAGGGCTACGCGCAGATCGGCACGGTCGAACGCGGTGTCGACGACCGGCAGGCGATCGTCACCATGGCCCAGCACTATGCGGAATGGCAGGGCATCTTCAGCCCGTTGTACCCAAAGGCGTCGACCACGACCCCACAGGCCTTCAACGACGTCGACCGCAATGGACTGCCGGTTTCGGCTGGTCCGTTCATGATTTCGTCGATCGATAAAGCGCAGCAGCGTATCGTATTGAGCCGCAATCCGAAATGGTGGGGTGATACGCCGAAACTGGATACGGTCACCTACAGCGTGCTCGACTACTCCGCCCGGCTGAACGCACTGCAGAACAACGAATTGGATTCGGCGACGGTCTCGGGCATCGATGAGGTCAAGACCGCCTCGAACACACCCGGCATCAGGGTGCGTCGCGCACCGTCGACGCGGTTCTCGCACTTCACCTTCAATGGCGCACCCGGCTCGATCCTCGCGGATCCGAAACTGCGTGTTGCCATTTCGAAGGGTATCGACCGGCAGGCCATCGCGACCTCGGCGCAGCAAGGTGTCGTCGTCGACCCCAAACCGCTCGACAACCACATCTTCATGGTCGGCCAGAAGGGCTACCAGAACAACGCGGCATCGGTGGCCTACAACCCCGACCAAGCCGCCAAAGAACTCGATGACCTCGGGTGGAAGCTCAACGGTGAATTCCGTGAAAAGGGCGGCCGAAAGCTGGAAATCCGCGATGTGATGTACCAGCAGGAGAGCTGGGTGCAGATGGCGCAGATCGCGCAGCAGAATCTGGCGAAGATCGGCGTCAAACTGATCATCCAGACCTATCCGGGCAATGGGCTATTCACCGATGTCGTCGACCCGGGCAACTTCGATATCGTCCAATTCAGTTGGAGCGGTAGCATTCTCCCGCTCGGTGCGCTGCCGCAGATCTATGCGTTCGACCCGGCCAATGCGCTGAGCAACAAGGGCAAGATCGGCTCGCCCGAACTGAACGCCCTGATCGAGCGGACGATTGCCGAACTGGATCCGGATAAGGCCATCGAGTTGGCGAACGAATGCGACAAGATGATCTTCGATGAGGGCTTCTCGCTGCCCATCGTGCAGTCCGCGGGCACCGTTGCGGCGCGTGCGGGATTGGCCAATTACGGCGCCTTCGGTCTGGCGTCGGCGGACTACACCAAGGTGGGGTTCGAGAAATGAGATTCGCGGTAGCCGTAGCCGTACCCGTTGTCGCGCTCGGACTGATCGCGACCGGTTGCTCCGATAACAGCATCACCCCCGGCACGGTCGATATCGGCAGTGCGAACGACATCAACCCGAAGGATCGCGGCGAACTGCGCGACGGCGGTAACCTGCGCTTGGCGCTGAGCTCGTTCCCGGAGTCGTTCAACTATCTGCACGTCGACGGCAATACCGAAAGTACTGCCTCGGTTATCAATCCGACCCTGCCGTCGCCGTGGGTCAGCAATGCGGCGGGCGAGCTGACGGTCGATCACAACTACTTCACCGATATCAAGCTGACCAATACCAGCCCGCAGCAGGTCACCTACACGATCAACCCGAAGGCCGTATGGTCCGACGGCACCCCGATCACCTGGGAGGATCTGCGCTCGGAGGCGGCCGCGCTCAACGGTAAGGATCCGGGTTTCCTGATCTCGTCGGCCAGCGGCTTCGACCGGGTCGCGAAGGTCGAGCGCGGTGTGGACGATCTGCAGGCGATCGTCACCTTCGACAAGCCGTACGCCGAATGGCAGGGCCAGTTCTCACCGCTGTATCCCAAGGCGGTCACCGCGAATCCGGAGGCATTCAGCAATCTCGACCGCAACGGCCTGCCGGTCAGTTCGGGGCCGTTCATCGTCACCTCGATCGATCGCGCGCAGAACCGGATAATTCTGGGGCGCAATCCGAAATGGTGGGGTGATACGCCCAAGTTGGACACGATCACGCTGAGCGTGCTCGATGATTCCGCCGTTCTGCCGGGTGTCCAGAACAACGAGATCGACTACGCATACATGTCCGGGATCGAGAATGTGACCGGTGCCCGGAATTCGAAGAATGTGGTCATCCGGCGCACACCCGAGCCGAGTTGGTCGCATCTGACCTTCAACGGCGCACCCGGTGCACTGCTGTCGGATCCGCAACTGCGGATTGCCATCTCGAAGGCGATCGATCGGCAGGCGCTGGTGAGTGCAGCGCAAAACGGTGTCGTCGATAACCCGACACCGCTAAACAACCACATCTACATGAAAGGCCAGAAGGGCTACCAGGACAATTCGGCGCCCATCGCCTTCGATCCGGATGAGGCGGCGCGAATGCTGGACGCGCTCGGCTGGAAACTCAACGGCGACGTCCGCGAGAAGGACGGCCGCAAACTGGAATTGCGCGATGTGATGTACCAGCAGGAAGCCTGGGTGCAGACCGCGCAGATCGTGCAGCAGAATCTGGCGCGGGTCGGGGTGAAGATGACCATCCAGACCGTGCCCGGCAGCGGGTTGTTCAAGAATGTGATCGACCCGGGCAACTTCGACATCGCCCAGTTCAGTTGGGGCGGCAGCATTCTCCCGCTGGGCGCGCTGTCACAGATCTACGCCTTCGACCCGGCGAATCTGATGGGCAACAAAGCTCGCATCGGATCCCCGGAACTGAACGCGCTGATCGAACAGACAATTGCCGAACTGGACCCGGCGAAAGCCATCGAACTGGCGAACAAATGCGATCAGATGATCTTCGCCGAGGGGTATTCGGTGCCATTGCAGCAGGCCTCGGGCACCTACGCGGTCCGCGATAGCCTCGCCAACTACGGCGCCTTCGGCCTCGCCACCCCCGACTACACCAAAGTTGGCTTCCTGAAGTGAAATTCGGACCGGGCCACCCCCTGGCCTATCCGGTCTGCGTGACGAGCGGCGCCCTGGCTGTCTGCCTGTCCTGGGCGCCGTTCGGCGACTTGGACCAGGTGGCGGCATTGGCGATCGTCGCGGTGGGCATTGTGGGCTATACGGGATTTCAGCTCGCAAGGGCGTCGGGTCTGCTGCCGTATGGGTTGGCAGATATCGGTCCGCGCCGAGAAGACCGCACGGATACGTCTCGCGGCGAAGGCGATGTCGCCCCGCGGCGGGATCCGTCTGACAGCGTCAGCTTCGATGCCGACAGTGGGAGGTCGGATACCGATACAGGCGGCGCGGAACGTGCCGATACCGCGCGCATTGTGGAGATCAAGCGGGTGCGCCAGCAACATCGGCTCGTCAGCCGCAGTTGGCTCGAGATCACCGAGAACTATCGGACTCGCTGGCTGCCGGTATTTTTCGAGCCGGCACTGCTCGCCATGACCGCGACCGTGGCCGAGGTGACCGACCGATCCGTCGACACCGCCACCCTGCACTTCTACCCATCCGGAAAGGCACGCACCTCCGAACCGCCCGGCCGCCTGATCGACAATCCCTCCCGCCCCGATCCCGACGCTCCGATTCT
>FTJU01002225.1_pt2 | contig 13179 bp, 9 predicted proteins | sample 1658961 | NCBI WGS metagenome assembly FTJU01 (sample SAMEA3914878, study PRJEB12502) | metagenome | biome: forest; material: soil | place: USA | collected 2012-03-12 | depth 0.3 m | reverse complement strand
ATCGACCATGGCAAGTCGACGCTGGCCGACCGCATGCTGCAGCTCACCGGTGTGGTCGAGGAGCGGGCGATGCGCGCCCAGTACCTGGACCGGATGGATATCGAGCGGGAGCGCGGCATCACCATCAAGGCCCAGAATGTGCGGCTGCCCTGGCAGGTCGACGGCACCGACTATGTGCTGCATCTGATCGATACTCCCGGTCACGTCGACTTCACCTATGAGGTGTCGCGTGCGCTCGAGGCGTGCGAGGGCGCGGTGCTGCTGGTCGACGCGGCGCAGGGCATCGAGGCGCAGACGCTGGCGAATCTGTACCTGGCGCTGGAGAAGGATCTGACGATCATTCCGGTGCTGAACAAGATCGACCTGCCCGCCGCTGATCCGGACCGCTACGCCGCTGAGATCGCCCATATCGTCGGCTGCGAACCCGATGACGTGCTGCGGGTCTCGGGGAAGACCGGTGTCGGTGTGGCGGAGCTGCTGAACGAGGTCATCAGGCAGGTGCCGCCGCCGGTCGGCGATCCGGACGCACCCGCGCGCGCGATGATCTTCGACTCGGTCTACGACACCTATCGCGGCGTGGTCACCTATGTCCGTGTGGTGGACGGCAAGATCATTCCGCGCGAGAAGATCAAGATGATGTCCACCGGTGCCACCCACGAGTTGCTCGAGGTCGGCATCGTCTCTCCGGAGCCCAAGCCGACCCAGGGCCTCGGCGTCGGCGAGGTCGGTTATCTGATCACCGGTGTGAAGGATGTGCGTCAGTCGAAGGTCGGCGATACCGTGACCTCCGCGCGCGGCGGTGCGAGCGAACCGCTCACCGGCTATCGCGAGCCGCGTCCGATGGTGTACTCGGGCCTGTATCCGGTCGACGGCTCGGACTATCCGGACCTGCGCGACGCCCTCGACAAGCTCCAGCTCAACGATGCCGCGCTGACCTATGAGCCGGAGACCTCGGTGGCGCTCGGCTTCGGTTTCCGCTGTGGCTTCCTCGGCTTGCTGCACATGGAGATCACCCGCGAGCGTCTGCAGCGCGAATTCGACCTGGACCTGATTTCGACCGCACCGAATGTGGTCTACAAGGTGCAGATGGAGGATGGCGCCGAACATGTCGTCACCAATCCGTCGTACTGGCCCGAGGGCAAGGTCCGGCATGTGTACGAGCCGGTGGTCAAGTGCACCATCATCTCGCCGAGTGAATTCATCGGTTCGATCATGGAGCTGTGCCAGGCCCGGCGCGGTGAGCTCGGCGGCATGGACTATCTGTCCGAGACCCGCGTGGAACTGCGCTACACCATGCCGATGGCCGAGATCATCTTCGACTTCTTCGATTCGCTGAAGTCGCGGACCCGCGGCTACGCCAGCCTCGATTACGAGGAGTCGGGTGTTCAGGAATCGGCGCTGGTCAAGGTGGATATTCTGCTGCAGGGCGAGGCGGTGGACGCGTTCAGCGCGATCGTGCACCGCGATGCCGCCCAGGCATACGGCCACAAGATGACCACCAAGTTGCGCGAACTCATTCCGCGTCAGCAGTTCGAGGTGCCCATCCAGGCCGCCATCGGCTCGAAGATCATTGCCCGCGAGAACATCCGCGCCATCCGCAAGGACGTGCTCGCCAAATGCTACGGCGGTGACATCAGCCGTAAGCGCAAACTGCTGGAGAAGCAGAAAGAGGGCAAGAAGCGCATGAAGACCATCGGTCGCGTGGACGTCCCCCAGGAGGCCTTCGTTGCCGCGCTCTCCTCCGATGCCGCCGCGGATAAGCCGAAGGGGCAGAAGTAGCGGGCAGCCACTCGAAGAGCTGGGAGCCTCGACACCGCACCGCTGCGGGACTGGATCAGCTGAACTCAGCCTGTTCGTTCGGCGATGCGCACCGGCAGACGGGTGCCATCGTATGGTCGGCGAATGAGTTCGGCTGTGCCGGAATGGAGTTCGGTGTGTTGGCGGACCGGCGCAACGCCTAGGCCGGAGCCAGGGGAGCCGGGCCTTTCAGTGTGGGCTCGGTCGCGTCCGGGGGGTGCGGTCATGATGCGATCTCCTGCGCGTCGGTGCCGGGTTGTCCCGGTCCGACCGACGCTAGAAGGCACAACTCCACCGTCTTTTGGCCAATCGTTAGGAATCTCTTACGGCGCACCGAACTTCGTCTGTACAGTGGCCGCCGACGAGTTAGTTTCGTCGACACGGTTTCGAGCCGCGCGCGTGGCGCGGCCTCGGAGCGCTCGAACAGATCCGATGGCGATTGCTGTCAGCGGATCCGGATGCCCGCAGAAACAGGGCTTCCGTTCCGGTTTCGGGAATGGCAAGGTGGTGTTGCTTGTCACAGTCGTATTCTTTGCGCACCCTGCAGAATGTGACAGTTGGGTTTTCCGGAATATCGTTAGCTGATCTTCACTCGGTCTGCCCGGCGCGGTGAGGATGCTGGAGACCTGAGAGTGGAGCTTGCATGACGAGTGACATGCCCTTCGATAGCGATGGCACCGGCGCTGACGACGGTGTGGGCGATACCGCATATCGCGTCGCCACCGGCGTCGCGCGGGTAGCGAGGGCGGGCGCATACGTCACCGGCGGCGCGCTGGTCGCCAGCAACGGTGGTCCCGAACCTGTCCATCCCGGCGGGCAACGGCTCGACAGCTGGACTTCGGCCTACACCCGCGACCCCGATGCGGGCGCGCCGAGTCCCGTGGTCACCTTCCCGGATCCGGACCCGAATTCGACACCGCCCGCACCACTGCATTCGTCGACGCCGACCCCGCGCGATATCAGCGTCAACGCGCCGTTCAGCATCCCGAATGCGCCCAATAGTGGCGTGCACATCGCGCCTGCGCCGCAGCAGCATTCAGCACAGCCGTGGCAGAACACCGGGTACGGCAACAGCTATCAGCCAGGGCTCGGTCTCGGCACCCAGAGCGAACGCTCCGGACTCGATCTGCACAGCGACGCACCGCAGTCCGGCCTCGATCTCGGTACCGGACACGTGCCCGGTACCGGCTTCGGTAACCTGCCCGGATTCGACTTGGGTCAGGGCGGCCACGGTTTCAACCTCCCCAACCCGAACAGCTTCCTCGCGCCTGGTTCGAATCCGTTTGCCCTGCATCGTGTTCCGACGTCAGGGACGGCCAGCGACATCAGCGAGTCGGTGAGCGGCGATGCCGACAGCGCCGATGACGGCGATGCCGCCGCGGGCCACGCGCCGTTCTACGGCGGCAATATGTTCCACAGCGGCGCGATCGCGGGCACCGGTGACCTGTTCCACGGCGCCGACGCATTCCACAGCGCCAATATGTTCCACGGTGTCGGCAATCCGGATGGCGTCGGTGTATTCCTCGATGCGGCAGCCAGCTTCAGCGTGCACACCGAACTCGAGGTGGGCGTCAGTGTCGGCCCGAAGGGGGTGCACCTGGCCACGCAGTCCAAGGTCGAGGTCGAGGGTGCGCTGAAGTTCGAGGTCGGCGCGGGTCGGGTCGGTGACAATATCGACAGGTTCTCCGATTGGCTCGGCCGAACACCCGGCACCACCGGACGTTCCGGCCTCGACAGTTCCGGCGCTGCCAACCCGGCCGGCACCCAGTCCGCCGGTGGATCGGTCCCCCAGTACTCGGCCGTGCAGCCCGTCGCGGTGCAGCCCGTCCAGCCGTTCGCGGCGCCGCTACCCGCGGTCGCACCGGCCGTCGCGTCCGCGCCGGTGGCCTCCGCGATGGTCGCGCCCGCGGCCGTCGCCGCGCCGGTTGCGGCCACCCCGCTGCAGACCACGATCCAGCCGGATATAGCGAGCACCCCGGTCGCCAATGTCCTTGTCGCGCCGTCGGGTCCGTCACCGCTGACCGCGCCCGCTGCGGCGCTGCCCGCCCTGTTCGAGCCCAGGCCGGTTCCGGCGAACCATCCGGTCGTCGTCGACGACTCGCATTCGACCAGCACACCGCTGACCAGTACTCCGACCACCGTCACCAAGACGGTGCCGGTCCCGGTCGTCCCCGGTGACAACACCACTGTGCATCCCACCAAGACACCCGATATCGGCAGCATCAACCCCGGCACGACCACACTGCCGGATACCGACGGCACCGGGACGACCAAGATCCCGACCGCGACCCAGGTGCCGACCACGCACACTCCCACCACCAACGCGCCGGGCCACACCGCGACGCCGACGACACCGGACGACGACGAAGTGACGGTCCCGAGCACCGGCAACGGTGGCGGAACCAGTACGGGCCACAGTGGCGGGGCCACTCCGAGCACTGCCAACGGCGGCAACTCGACCCCGAGTACGCACACCACCTACCCGACGGCCGACAACCCCACAGTGGACGTGCCGACCGCCGTGCCGACCGTATCGGTGCCGACGGCCACCCTCTCCGCACCGACGGTCGTGCCGAGCATGGATGTCAATATCCCGACTGCGAATTCCCCGGCGCCGATCCCGACGCAGCAGCCGCACGTGCCCGCGCCGACGATGCTCGCACCGATCACCCCGATGAAGCCGCCGGGTCACCCGATCGCCGCCGAAATCGGCAATCCGGCCGATTTCGGGCACCCGGTGTACGAGTCCGATCACACGCCACTGACCCTCATGGCCGCCGGGTTGTCCACTCCGCTGCTACCCGATCCGGGTGTGGACAATGGCCACCACCTCGTGGCGGACCTGGATATCACCCTGATCTAGGAGCCGCACAGGGGTCGCGCGCACACGTCGCGCTGACGCATGTCATCGTCGAATGCGATATCCGTACGACAGTTAGGAGGAGCGGTTGTCTGCCGCAGCCGGGCTGGAGCCCGCCACGGTGAAACATCCGGAGGCGATGGCGCCAGTCATCGGAATTCTCGATCAACTGCAGGAGATGACCCGCTCCGCGGGCCGGCAAGATCTGGGTGGCCGACTGAGCATGGTTCGGGCCAGGGTCGGCGACACCCGGTTGCGCCTCGTAGTCGTCGGCGCCGCGAAGAACGGCATGAGCACCCTGGTCAACGGTCTGATCGGGGCTCGGGTCAGCGCCACCGATAGTGCGCTGAGCGTGCCGGTGATCGCGGAGTTCGGACCGGAGCCGACCGCCGTGCTGGTGAAATCGCTGGGCGCGGGCCGGATCGAACGCCAGGCCGTCGATCCGCTCGAACCCAGGGCGGCGCTGGCCGCCGATGGGGTGATCCGCGCCGAATTCACCGAGCCGAGCCCGCTGCTCGCCGAGGGACTTGTGCTGATGGACGCGCCCGGCGGCGACGGCGAGGATCACGCCACCTGGTCGATGATCGCCGCCGCGGATGCCGTGCTCTACGTGGGTGACGCGGGAACCGAGTTCAGCGCGGAGCAGATCGCCTACCTCGAGCGCATCCAGCAGATCTGTCCGATGATCATCTGCGCGCTGAACAAGATCGACCTGCATCCGCACTGGCAGGACACCCAGCAGCGCAATCGCGAACTATTGGACGCGGCGGGCCTCGGCTTCGCGGTAGCGCCGGTCTCCGCGCTGCTGCATCTGCAGGCGGGCAATTACCAGCGCGATATGGAATCCGGCGTGCCCCAACTGGTCGACCACCTGCGCGACTATGTGCTGGCCCGGGCCGACAGCGTGGTGCTCGAAGCCGCTGCCAACGAGATTCGGCTGGTCGCCGACCACCTCGCCGTGACCCTGCGGACCGAGGCCGAGGCGCTGCGCGATCCGCGCCGCCGGGTGGAAGTCACCGAACAACTGGTCGCCGCCCGCGATCAGGCCGATCAGCTGCGCCAGCGCTCGGCCAACTGGCAGGTCACCCTCGGTGACGGCAGCACCGAGCTGATGGCCGATATCGAACACGATCTGCGGCACCGCCTGCGCAGTCTGGTGCGTGATGTCGAGGCCGAGATAGCCAAGACCGATCCGGCGCGCCGCTGGCAGGATTTCGGCGCCGATCTGGACGCGCGCATCTGCGAGGCCATCGAAGAGAATTTCGTGATGGCGCACTACCGCACGGTGGAACTGTCCGAACAGGTGGCCGCCAAATTTCCCGCCGATCATCGCGCCCCGCCGCTACCGGATCTACGCCTGGAAAATCCCGGTGAAGTGCTCGACCAGGTCGCGCCCCTGGATCCGCTGAGCAGCGGGAAAGCCGGTGTGCTCGGGCAATTCCTGACCGTTATGCGCGGGTCCTACGGCGGTTTGCTGATGGTCGGTGTGCTCACCAGTCTGCTGAAAATGCCACTGGTGAACTGGTATTCGGCCGCCGCCGCACTGCTGCTCGGCGCCAACGCGCTGTGGGACGACCGCAAGGCACGCAAACAGCGCCGTCAGGCCGAGGCCAAGGTTTCGGTGGCCAGACTGATGGACGATGTGGTTTTCCAGGTCGGTAAGGAATCGAGAAATCGGTTGCGCGCCATGCAACGCACGTTGCGCGATCACTTCACCGATATCGCCACCGATGTGCTACGCGCCGCCGACGAACGGTTGCGCGTCGCGGAGGTGGCCTATGGCAAATACGGCGATCAGCGCGAGGAACGGATCGCCGATCTGGATGTGCTACTCGGCAGATTGCGCGGGCTGCGCGCCGAGGCCGATGGGATCAGCGCGGCCTCGTAGCAGGACGGAGCAGGGTTCGGGGCTTCGTGATGAGCACGATGGGCCGAGATCGGCGAAGAAGTAACGACCCGTGCGGACGAGGATGATTCTGCTAGCGGGTGACGAGCCAGGCGATGACCACGAGCACGAGCAGGGCGATCAAGGCGAGCTGAACGCGGGAACGCGGCATCAACGCGCCCCGCTCTGGGCGGTCTCGCGCACCACGATCGGCTCGGGCATCAGGGCGGGTGCGGCAGCCACGACAGCCTCGGCGGTCGGCACCGTCGAGGACGGCCGATTACGGCCGAGCACTTGCAGCGAGATCCGCAGCAGCCGGTCGAGCAGGTAGGCAATGGCGAAGCTGACCGGAACCATGCCGACCAGCACCACGATGAACTGCGGGATGAACGGCAATCCCGCGACCCACAGCTCGAAGCCGTCCCACCACCCTGCAATCTGATGCACGGCACCAGCCTAGCCGTGTTGGATTTGCGGCGCTTTCGGCACCGCGTGGTGGTCGGATTTCGGCGCGCTCGGTGGACGCCGAACGCAGACGGACCGAAGATGAGGTATGCCGTCTTCCGACGATCTGACCATCGACGAGCCCGTTGACCCGCCCGCGCTCAGTCGCCTGCGCGATGTGCGCCAGCACGCCACCTATCCGCCGATCGACGATTACGCATTCCTGTCCGACTGTGAGACCAGCTGTCTGATCGCCAGCAATGGCGGGGTCGAGTGGATGTGCGTGCCACGACCCGATTCGCCGAGCATCTTCGGCGCAATGCTCGATCGCAGCGCCGGACATTTCCGGATCGGCCCGTACGGGGTCAATGTCCCCGCGGCGCGGCGGTACCTGCCCGGCGGCATGATCCTGGAGACCACCTGGCAGAGCGAGACCGGTTGGCTGATCGTGCGCGACGCGCTGGTGCTCGGTCCCTGGCACAACAACGAACAGCGCAGCAAGACCCATCGCCGTACGCCGATGGACTGGGATGCCGAGCACGTTCTGTTGCGCACGGTGAAGTGCGTGAACGGCACGGTCGAGTTGGAGATGAGCTGTGAACCCGCCTTCGATTACCATCGCGCCCCGGCCCGCTGGGAGTACACCGGCAAGGTGTACGAGGAGGCCACCGCGGTGCGCGCCACCGATCCGACCGTGGGTCCGACGCTGGTGTTGACCACCGACCTGCGGCTCGGACTCGAGGGCCGCGAGGCCCGCGCCAGGACCAGGATGAAGGAGGGCGACGAGGTGTTCGTCGCGCTGACCTGGTCGGAGCTGCCAGCGCCGCGCACCTTCGACGAGGCCGCGCAGAAGATGTGGCAGACCACCGAATGCTGGCGGCAGTGGATCACCCTCGGCGATTTCCCGGATCATCCCTGGCGCAACTACCTACAGCGCAGCGCGCTCACGCTGAAGGGACTCACCTACGCGCCGACCGGTGCGCTGATGGCCGCCGCAACCACCTCACTGCCGGAAACCCCTGGCGGCCAACGCAACTGGGACTACCGCTATACCTGGGTGCGCGATTCCAGTTTCGCGCTGTGGGGTCTGTACACCCTCGGCCTCGACCGCGAGGCCAACGACTTCTTCGCCTTCCTCAACGACGCCACCACCGGCGACAACGGCGAACCCGTTCCGCTACAGGTGCTCTACGGTATCGGCGGCGAACGCGACCTGACCGAGACCATACTCGACAACCTGACCGGCTATGACGGCGCCAAACCCGTGCGCGTCGGCAACGGCGCGTACAACCAGGACCAGCACGATATCTGGGGCACCATGCTCGACGCGGTCTACCTGCACGTGAAATCCCGCCAACAGGTGCCGGAGTCGCTGTGGCCGCTACTGGAACGCCAGGTCGAGGCGACCATCGCGCACTGGCAGGACCCCGACCGCGGCATCTGGGAGGTCCGCGGTGAGCCACAGCATTTCACCTCGTCGAAGGTGATGTGCTGGGTGGCGCTGGACCGTGGCGCGAAACTGGCCGAACTGCACGGCGAATACGAGCGGGCCACCGAGTGGTACACCATCGCCGACCAGATCAAGGCCGATATCCTCACCAACGGTGTGAACGCCGAGGGTGTCTTCACCCAGACCTACGGCGGCGACACGCTGGACGCGTCACTGCTGCTGGTGGTGCTGAACCGTTTCCTGCCGCCCACTGACCATCGGGTTCGCGCCACGGTGCTCTCGATCGCCGATCGGCTCACCGAGAACGGTCTGGTGCTGCGCTACCGGACCGAAACCACCGATGACGGTTTGACCGGCGCGGAAGGCACCTTCACCATCTGCTCGTTCTGGTTGGTCTCCGCGCTGGTGGAGATCGGCGAAGTGCAGCGGGCCCGGCATCTGTGCGAGCGCCTGCTCGGCTACGCGAGTCCGCTGCGGCTCTATGCCGAGGAGATCGATTCACGCAGTGGACGTCATCTCGGCAACTTCCCGCAGGCATTCACCCATCTGGCGTTGATCAATGCGGTGACGCATGTGATCAGGGCCGAGCAGTCACACACCTCCGGCGCGTTCCAACCGGCGCATACACCGGCGGGTCATCCCTCCTGAGGCCACCGGCAGTCCGCCGCGCCGTTCCCCGGCAAGAGCACGGAGTTGGTTGCAATTTCGAAAAACGTTGTGGCACGGTACTTTTCGCGCCAAGTCGGCGTACAGGCCGTTTTCGTTTGATCGGCGGTCTATTCGTCGGATTCCCGGTCGGTCCCGCTGCGCCAGTCGTTGAAACGTTTGCCGATCTTGGAGACGGTCTCGCCGACCTCGTGACCGACCGTGCTCACCGCCGACCCGACATCGCGGCCGAGATTCCGTACCGTGCGGATCAGTGGATCCTCGGACTGGTCGAAATTCTGCCGATATGTGCGCGCGGCCTCTTTGATCTCATCGCTGATCTTGGTGTTCTTATCGTGTTCGCGGCGCGGGTAGTCGCCGCCCAGGATGCGGTTGTATTCGCCGCACTGGATCCAGCGGCGCAGCTCCGCGGCCCGCAGCACCGAGAACGGATGGCTCTGCAGTTCCAGATTGAGCAGTTTCAACACACCGTCGCGCAGATCGCCGGAGCGCTCGTAGTCATCGGCCTGCTGCAGGAAAGCGCCGTGGTTCATCTCTTTGATCCAGGTGCCGCCCGCGGTCTTCATATGCACCCTTACCGACGCGTCGACATCCTGACCGCACAGCAGTCCGGCCCGGTCGCCGGACAGCTCGGACTTGCGGCTCCACTCCATCAGCGCGGCCACGATCGCGCGCAAGGCCCAGCCGCCCACCGGCACCCAGCCCAGATTGGCCGAGATGCGAAGCAGGTGCATGAGCATGGTGCGGTACACCGCATGTCCGGACAGCGCGTGTCCGAGTTCGTGGCCGACGATGAAGCGCAGCTCCTCGGTGTCCATCAGATCGATCAGTCCGGTGGTCAGCACCGTGAACGGTCGATCCATGCCGATGGTGAAGGCGTTCACATGCGGGCTCTGCAAGACGAACATCTCGGGTGTGCTGCGCGCATCCAGGATTTCCACACAATCCTGACGCAACTGGTGCAGCGAGCGGAACTGGCGTTCGTCCACGCGCACCGCGGTGGCGAGGTAAAGCAGCCGATGCTGGCGTTCCTGCAGCAAACCGGACAGGGTACGCAGAACGGTGTCGAACCCGGTGAGTGAGCGCAACGTCACCAAGGCGGTGCGGTCGGCGGGATGCTCCCACGCGCGAGTGCTGATGTCAGGGAACCGGGTGCGTACCCGGTCTGGGCTGGTAGTCATGGGATGAAACCCGCCTCTTCCTGGAACTTTGTCGGTTTTTACCGCCGGTGAGCGGATAGCTGGCGTTGATTCGAACTGGTGACGTTTCCTCTGCTACAGTCTGCCCGTGTCTTCGATTGCCGTCCCGCGGGTCCGCCATGAATTGGCGTTGATCGCTGTCGGCAATCTCGCGGTCGCGGACATTCTCTGTCGCTGATCGGCGCCGGGCGCTGCTGCGCACCCATCTTTCTCTAGACTGGCGCGCAAGCTTTTTCGCAGCAGCGTCCGTACCCCGACCCTCGGTCGACAAGTCGCGCCGCAGTTCTACCGCCGCGACAGCTAGTGCACGTCGCGGCGGAGCACATAGGAAAGGTTCCACCCATGTCACCCAGGTCCTTGCTCCTCGGCTCGCCCCGATCGCACCGTCGTCCGGTGATCGCCGCGCTGACAGCGGTCGCCGCCGTCGTGCTCACCGCGTGCGGTGGCGGAGCGAGCGACACGACAGGCGGTGGTGGCGCCGACGGCAGTGGCGGCACTCTGAACCTCTATGCCTACGCTGTCCCGAAGCCCGGTTTCGACAAGGTCGTGCCCGAGTTCAACAAGACCGATAAGGGTAAGGGCGTCACGATCAACGGCTCCTACGGTGCGTCGGGCGATCAGTCTCGCAAGGTCAAGGACGGCGCCGAGGCCGATATCGTCAACTTCTCGGTCGAGCCCGATATCACCCGACTGGTCGACGCCGGTCTGGTCGATCCGAGCTGGAATGCCGACGCTACCAAGGGAATTCCGTTCGGTTCGGTCGTCGCGATCGTGGTGCGCAAGGGCAATCCGAAGGGCATCAAGGACTGGGACGATCTGCTCCAGCCGGGCATCCAGGTCGTCACCCCGAATCCGTTCAGCTCGGGCTCGGCCAAGTGGAATCTGCTCGCGCCGTACGCGGCCAAGAGCGACGGCGGCAAGAACCCGCAGGCGGGTCTGGATTATCTGAGCCGGCTCATCTCCAAGGATCATGTGCAGGTGCAGCCGAAGTCGGGCCGCGAAGCCACCGAGACCTTCCTACAGGGCACCGGTGACGTACTGCTGAGCTACGAGAACGAGGCGATCTTCTCCGAGCGCAACGGTGACCCGATCGAGCACATCGTGCCGCCGACCACCTTCAAGATCGAGAACCCGGTCGCGGTACTGAAGAACAGCAAGCATCTCGACACGGCGAACGCTTTCCGCGACTTCCTGTACACCGCCGAGGGCCAAAAGGCCTGGGCCTCGGCCGGATTCCGCCCGGTCGACCCGAAGGTGGCCGCCGACTACGCCAAGGACTTCCCGACTCCGCAGAAGCTGTGGACCATCGCTGATCTCGGTGGCTGGAAGACCGTCGACAAGGACCTGTTCACCCCGAACTCCGGTGCCGTCGCGGTCATCTACGACAAGGCCACCAAGTAATTCGGTGATCCGAAACACCCGCGGTGTGTGCGTTGTGCCCGCAGGAGCCGGCTTTCGTGACCAGGCAGGCACCGCGCACCCCGCAAATCTGAGCAGGATATTGGACGATTGTGACTGACAGCATTAGCGCCGAAGACACCCTCCCAAAGGCTGCCGGCCGGAACAGGTCGTGGCTGCGGGTAACCGGTTCGGTTGGTCCGCTCGGTATCGCCACCGCGGTGCTCTGGCTCAGCATTATCGTGCTGCTACCGCTGGCCGCGCTCACCGTCACGTCATTCGATGACGGCTGGTCTGGATTCTGGGATGCCGTCACCGCACCCGCGGCCATCGACTCGCTGCGTATCACGGTGTTCGTCTCCGTGGTCGTCGCGGTGATCAATGTGGTGATGGGCACGCTGATCGCATGGGTGCTGGTGCGCGACCAGTTCCCGGGCAAGGGCATCGTCAACGCGCTGATCGATCTGCCGTTCGCGCTGCCCACGATTGTCGCGAGCATCGTGCTGCTGTCGCTCTACGGGCCGCAGAGTCCGATCGATATCCACCTCAACGCCACCCAGCCCGGCCTGGTGGTGGCGCTGGCATTCGTCACGCTGCCGTTCGTGGTCCGCTCGGTGCAACCAGTGCTCATCGAGGCCGACCGGGAGGTCGAGCAGGCCGCGATGTCGCTGGGCGCGGACAACTGGACCACCTTCCGCCGCATCGTCTTGCCGACCCTTGCGCCCGCCATCATCAGCGGCGGCGGCCTCGCCTTCGCCCGCGCCATCGGCGAATACGGTTCGGTAGTGCTGATCGGCGGCGCCATTCCGCGCAAGACCGAAATGGCCTCGCAGTACATCCAGAAGCAGATCGAGATCGACCGGCCGGTGAATGCGGCGGCGGTTTCGGTCGCACTGCTGGTCATCTCGTTCGCGACCCTGCTGGTGCTGCGGCTGTGGGCCGAGCGGACGGCGCGCAAAGAGCAGGAGGCGCGATGAAGCTGTCCTGGCCGACCCGTATTTCGCTGCGCGTGATTGCGCTCGGCTACCTGTTCGTTCTGCTGGTGCTGCCGCTGATCATCATTCTGTGGCGCACCTTCGAGAAGGGGATCGGCGCGTTCATCGACTCGATCTCCACGCCCGCGGCGATCTCGGCATTCCAGCTGTCGATCCTCATCGTGGCGATCGTGGTGCCGGTGAATGTCATCTTCGGCATCGTCACCGCGATCGCGCTGGTGCGCGGCAAGTTCCCGGGCCGCACGCTGGTGCAGGGCATCGTGGATCTGCCCTTCGCGGTCTCGCCGGTTGTGGTCGGTGTCGCGCTGATCCTGCTGTGGGGAGTGGACGGCTGGTTCGGCGGGCTCGAAGACATCGGCTTCAAGGTGATCTTCAATCTGCCCGGCATGGTGATCGCGACGATCTTCGTCACGCTGCCGTTCGTGGTGCGCGAGGTCGAGCCGGTGCTGCACGAGATCGGCGACGATCAGGAGCAGGCCGCGGCC
>FTJU01243415.1_pt1 | contig 13246 bp, 15 predicted proteins | sample 1658961 | NCBI WGS metagenome assembly FTJU01 (sample SAMEA3914878, study PRJEB12502) | metagenome | biome: forest; material: soil | place: USA | collected 2012-03-12 | depth 0.3 m | reverse complement strand
AGACATAGCGGCCGGCCGCGGCCGACCGCTATGTCTACGATCCGGCGTCACCCGCTCCGAGTATCGGCGGACATTCATGTTGTTCGGTTGGATCGGGTCCGCAGGGACCGTTCGACCAGACCGCAGTCGAGCAGCGTTCGGATGTGCTCACCTACAGCACCGATCCACTCGGCGCTGATACCGAGGTCACCGGCCCGATTACCGTGAAATTGTGGGCCTCGTCCACCGCGCCGGATACCGACTTCCTCGCGCGGTTGGAAGTCGTCGGACCCGATGGGTCGGCCGTGAACCTCAACACTGGCATCATTCGCGCCGCGTACCGGGATTCCCTGTCGGATCCGACCCCCCTGGTGCCTGGCCAACCCTATGCGTACACCATCAAGATCTGGCCGACCAGTTACCAATTCAAGGCGGGCGATCGGATCCGCGTGGCCATCAGCAGCAGTGATTATCCGCAGTACGCGCCGAACCCGAATACCGGCGAACCCTTCGGCGACAACGCCCGTACCCAGCCCGCGACACAGACGATCTACAAGGATGCCGAGCACCCGTCATCGGTGGTCGTGCCCATCATCCCGGCCGGTGACAACGGCTCTACCAGCTTCGATATCGAACCCGGAGCCTAAAGCGCGGCGCACGCGACGGTAGGTGGAAGGGGGCCTGGTGGTAGCGACAACCGCCTCACCGGTCGACGCCGGGTCGAGGAGCGCACACACGATTTACGGCTACGAAACTGTTTCCGCAATCCTGTATCACAACCGAATTGGTTCTCGGTGAAGTATAACAAAGCATGGGAATCGTTCGAGCGGCGCTCGTCCAGACGAATTGGACGGGTGATAAAGAGTCCATGATCAAGGCGCATGAGTACTACGCACGCCAGGCCGCCGCACAGGGCGCCGAGGTGATCTGCTTCCAAGAGTTGTTCTACAGCCCGTACTTCTGCCAGTTGCAGGACACGAAGTTTTACGACTACGCGGAATCCGTGCCCGGCCCGACGACGGAGCGATTCGCCGCCCTGGCAAAGGAATTGGGTTTGGTAATGATCCTGCCGGTATACGAGCAGGAACAGCCCGGACTGCTCTACAACACCGCGGCGGTCATCGATGCGGACGGTAGCTATCTCGGCAAATACCGTAAACACCACATTCCACATGTCAACGGGTTCTGGGAGAAGTTCTACTTCCGGCCCGGAAATCTGGGCTGGCCGGTGTTCGATACCGCGGTCGGCAAGGTCGGTGTCTACATCTGTTACGACCGGCATTTCCCGGAGGGCTGGCGCGCCCTGGGCCTGGCGGGTGCGGAAATCGTATTCAACCCCTCCGCGACCTCGCGTGGCCTATCCGGTTACCTGTGGAAACTGGAGCAACCGGCGTCCGCGGTCGCCAACGAATACTACATCGGCGCCATCAACCGGGTCGGCATCGAGGAATATGGTGATGACGATTTCTACGGAACCAGCTATTTCGTGGATCCGGAAGGTAAATTCGTCGGAGACGTCGGCTCGGACATCGACCCCGAACTGGTGATCCGTGATCTCGATATGAATCTGATCAAGGTGGTGCGCGACCGCTGGGCGTTCTATCGCGATCGTCGCCCCGACGCCTACGGACCGCTGGTGGCTCCCTGAGGCTGGTGATATCGACATGGCGAAGATATTCATTCACGGCGGCACAGTGGTCTCGGCCACCGGATCGCAATTACTCGATGTGCTCGTCGACGGCGAGACCATTGTCGCCGTCCTGCAACCCGGTGCCACCGCATTAGGGAAGGATCTCGTCGGGTCGGCCGATGTGGCCATCGACGCGACCGGTAAATATGTGATTCCCGGTGGCGTGGACGGACACACCCATATGCAGTTGCCCTTCGGCGGCACCGAGGCATCGGACACCTTCGAGACGGGCACGCGCGCGGCTGCCTGGGGTGGTACCACGACAATTGTCGACTTCGCGGTGCAGAAGCCGGGCGAGCGGGTACAGGACACCCTCGGGCTGTGGCACGAGAAGGCCGCGGGCAAATGCGCGATCGACTACGGCTTCCACCAGATCATCGGCGAGGTGAACGACGAATCTCTCGACGGGATGGGCGAATTGGTGGCCGAGGGCGTCACCAGCTTCAAATTGTTCATGGCCTATCCGGGCGTCTTCTACTCCGATGACGGTCAGATCCTGCGGGCAATGCAATCGGCGGGCGATCTCGGCGCGCTGCTGATGATGCACGCGGAGAACGGAATTGCCATCGATGTGCTGGTCGAGCAGGCGCTGGCACGTGGTGAGACCTCACCGTACTACCACGGCGTCACCCGGCCGTGGCAGCTGGAGGCGGAGGCGACCCATCGCGCGATCATGCTGGCGCAGTTGACGAATGCGCCGCTGTATGTCGTGCATGTCTCGGCCAAGCAGGCGATGGAGCAGATTGCCGCCGCACGAGGCAACGCGCAGAACGTATTCGGTGAAACCTGTCCGCAGTATCTGTACCTGTCACTCGAAGAGCATTTGGGCGCAGCGGGTTTCGAAGGGGCGAAGTGGGTGTGCTCGACACCGCTGCGCGCGCGGGCGCAGGGACATCAAGACGAGCTGTGGCGCTACATCCGTACCGGTGACGTCACATCGGTCGGCACCGACCACTGTCCTTTCTGTATGAAGGATCAGAAAAAGTTGGGGCTCGGAGACTTCAGCAAGATTCCGAATGGGATCGGCGGCGTCGAACATCGGATGGATCTGATGTTCCAGGGCGTCGAAAACGGGTTGATATCACGGGAGCGCTGGGTCGAGGTCTGCTGCACCACCCCGGCGCGCATGTTCGGCATGTATCCGCGCAAGGGCGTCATCAGTCCGGGCGCCGACGCCGACATCGTCATCTATGACCCGAACGGGCACACCAGCATCGGGTTCGGCAAGACCCACCACATGAATATGGATCACTCCGCGTGGGAGGGCTTCGAGATCGACGGACACGTCGACACGGTGCTCTCGCGCGGCCGCGTGATCGTCGACGACGGTACCTATCTGGGCAGTGCCGGTCACGGCCGGTTCATCGCCCGCGAACTATCGCAGAACCTGATCTGACCCGAGATGGCCTGATCGACCTGAAATGGAGTGTGCCGCATGGATATCGGTGTGGTGCTGCAATGCACACCTCCCGCCTCGCGGGTGGTCGAACTGGCCAGACAGGCAGAGACACATGGCTTTTCGCATGTGTGGACCTTCGATTCGCATCTGCTGTGGCAGGAGCCCTACGTCATCCACAGCCAGATCCTGGCCGCCACCCGCAAGGTCGTCGTCGGCCCGATGGTCACCAACCCGGCCACCAGAGACTGGACGGTGACCGCGTCGACCTTCGCGACGCTCAACGATATGTTCGGCAACCGCACCATCTGCGGGATCGGCCGCGGTGACTCCGCGGTACGCACCCTCGGCGGCAAACCGACGACGCTTGCGACCTTGCGAAAGTCCATCGAGGTGATCAGGGAGCTCGGCAACGGTCGCAGTGCCCGCCTCGGCGATACCGTGGTGCGTTTTCCGTGGGCAAGCACCTCACGGCTCGAGGTGTGGGTGGCCGGATACGGTCCGCGCGCACTCGAGCTGATCGGTGCCGTCGCCGACGGATTCATTCTCCAACTCGCCGATCCGGATATCACCGCCTGGACGATCGCCCGGGTGCGCGCGGCCGCCGAGAAGGCGGGGCGCGCGCCCGGATCGGTGAAAATCTGTGTGGCGGCTCCGGCCTACGTCATCGACGGATCCGATGCCGCGACGGCGCATGCCCGGGAACAGTGCCGCTGGTTCGGCGGCATGGTCGGCAATCACGTCGTCGATATCGTGGCGAAATACGGTACCGACGGTGATATTCCGGCCGCGCTCACCGATTACATCGCGGGCCGTCGAGGCTACGACTACAACGAGCACGGCCGCGCGGGCAATACGCATGCCGAATTCGTGCCGGATACCGTCGTGGACCGCTTCTGCGTGATCGGCACGCCCGATGAACAGTTGGCTCGATTGCACGAGCTGGAGAAGTTGGGTGTCGACCAATTCGCGGTCTATCTCCAGCACGATGCCAAGGCCGCCACGTTGGAAGCGTACGGGGAGTCGGTGCTACCCAGGCTGGCACATCCGGTCGCGGCGACATCGGGTATCGAGTGATCAGGGTGGTTGCGGTGTCGGCGGTTGATCGACACGATTCGTTAGTGAACCCCGGCAGCGACTGCGCCACTGCCAGGCACACCAGTTCCGCGTCGGTCAGGAGCGGCGGCGTCCGGTCCAGCGGGGTCCGGTCAACTCATCATCGATCTTCACGTACAGTGCGGTCAGGAGGGCGTCCAGGTCATTCGTCACACCATGATCTCTCTGCCTTCCGTCCATACCCAGACAGTACGGGGACTTCGGACTTACTCGGATAGCTCGGCCTGGACGGTGGGTCCGCTGCGCCGCTGACGGATACGCCGCAAAGATGGTGCGAGATGGGGGACGTCCTGGATGTGCGGAGGCGCCTGGATTTCTACCCTCGGGAGATGCGAGTGTTGCGGCTGACGGGTTTGGTGATGGCGGCGGGGCTGGTGGCCGCGCTGGCGGCGGGATGCGGTACGGAGTCGGGGGCGAAGGGGAGCGGCGCGGCGCAACCCATTGCGTGGCAGGCGTGCCCGGATCAGATGGGGGCGGCCGTTCAGTGCGCGGATATCGAGGTGCCGCTGGACTGGCGCGAACCGGAAGGCGAGAAGATCACCGTCGGAATCGGCAGACTGCCTGCGGCCGATCCCGCGCGTCGGATCGGCTCGCTGATCTTCGATCCAGGCGGGCCCGGTGGATCAGGCGTCGGGATGATCGCGGGCGAGGCGGCCTACCCCGGCCTGTTCCCGGCCGAACTGCGCGCGCGGTTCGACCTGATCGGCTTCGACCCGCGCGGCATCGGGACCAGCAAGCCCGCCATGCGCTGCGATCCGGAACTGGCCAACCGGCGGCCCGATGTCTTCGTCGCTGATCAGGCCGCCTTCGATGCGCTGGTCGAATCCAACAAGGCATTCGGTGAGAGCTGTCGACGCCTGACCGGACCGCTGCTCGACCACATGGATACCTTGGCCGTAGCTCGCGACCTCGACGTGGTGCGCCAGCGCCTCGGTGGCGAACCGCTGAACTACGTGGGTGTGTCCTACGGCACCGAGATCGGATTGGAATACGCCCGCCTGTTCCCGAACGGCAGCCGAGCGCTGGTTCTCGATGGGGCACTGGTCCATTCGCTTCCACCGAGTGCCATGCACGTCTACGAGACCACCGCTTTCGAGAACGGCCTGGGTCGCTTCGCGGACTGGTGCCGCGAGTCCGCCGACTGCGCGTTGCGTGGTGACGATGCCATCGCCGTCGTCCGCGACCTGGTTGCCCGCACGCGGCAGGCTCCGCTGCCCGCACCCGCGTGCGCGACCTCCAAACAGTGCGCACCGCAGGTGCGGACCGGTGATCTGCTCGCAGGCGTTCAAGCGAGCCTGCTGTTCAAATCCGCAGTGGGCCCGGTCGCCGGGTGGTCGGGTCTGGCCACGGCCCTGGACCATGCCCGTGCCGGCGACGCCAGCGATCTGTCACCCCACGTCCTCACCGATACCAAGACCGCTGGATTGGGTGTCGCATGTGCCGAATACCGCACCGACTTCACCACGTACGCGGCCCTGAAAACCCAGCAGATCTTGGCCGCCGCCATCGCACCCACCACCCTCGGTGGCACCGAATCCTATAGCTACCTCGCCCACTGCCTCGGGTGGCCCGCTGAATTCACCAACCCGCCGCACACGGTTACCGCCGAACCCACCATCACCCCCCTCATCGTGAACTCGACCCACGACCCGTCGACCCCCTACGGCTGGGCCCAGCTGATGTCCACGCAGATTCCGAACGCGGTCCTGCTCACCCGCGAAGGCGACGGTCACACTTCCTTCTTCGTCCACGGCCGCACCGGTGACGCCATCGTCGAATACCTGATCGACGGTACGGTTCCCGCACCGGGGACGGTGCTGACCGACTGAGGTCGGGCCGTGAGGTCAGCGACACCGCCGCGAGGCTCCGGGATGCGTGTACGCGGCGTCGCTCGGGGCATCCGGACTGCAAATGCTCGCCGAACAGGAGACATGATGCGATCACTGCACCGTCTGTCACACACCGCGGCCGTCGGCTTCGGCTCGAGTTCCACCACAGCCACCGCAGCACAGCTCACCACCGTGGTGCCGCGGGCCATGGACGTTCTCGTCGCCGCGCATCAACGAAATCCGGCGGAGGAGACGGTGTCCGGCAGCAGAGCCGCACGGATTCGTGACGCGTGGAGCGTGTGCTGATGGTGGAGGTCCGGAAAGAGGCGCCCGGTTCGGTCGAGCAAGTGTTCGCGGTGCTGGCTGACGGCTGGTCCTATGGACATTGGGTCGTCGGTGCCACCCATATTCGGGATGTCGATCCGGGATGGCCGCAGGTGGGCACCTGTATCCATCACAGCGTGGGTGCCTGGCCGGTGATGGCACAGCAGACCACGACGGTGCGCGCCACGGACCCGCCGCACGGCCTCGAACTCGAGGCGCAGTTGTGGCCGCTCGGGGTTGCGTGGATTCGGCTGGCGATGATGCCGGTCGCCCCTGGGACGACCGAGGTGCGCATGAGCGAAGAACTCATCCGGGGACCCGGCCGCCTGCTGCCTGCGGCAATGCAGGCCCTCGTGTTGAAGCCGCGCAACAAGGAGTCGCTGATCCGCCTGTGCGACCTCGTGGCCGCGGACTATGGCGATTCGAGCAGGTCGTAGACGCAATCGACTCACCACACGTCGGCGCCGGCGTTGTCGTCGGGTAGGTGCCTGCGAAGTCCGGCAATGATTTCGAAAATGCTTCCCCGGCATCGTTTCTCGGTGGGCATCTCAGATCCGTGTGCCTTGCCGGTTCGGCAAGGCACATACGGTCGGCCGGCCCGAGCAAGGCTGGTGGCAGAGGTTGCAGACCGATCCGCCAGCAGTAGCACCGACGGTCAGGACGCGGCGAGGTAAGGACGCGCGAAGCATGCGGTTCCGAGCTGCGGCCAACCCTGGTGAACGGCGACGTTCATCAGCGATCTGCCGCCGCCGGTGCGTGTGCATTCATAGGCTCGGCCTGCCCAGGCTGTGCCAGCGCGTCGATTACTCAGCCTCGGGCATGAATGAACTTCGGGTTACCGCACGGTCTTCTCAGGCGGAAGCCCGGACGGTCGCGGGGTTCGAGTCGCATGTGCGGGCGGTGTCTCGCCGGTGAGTCGTCCCGTCTGCCTCATCCCGAGGAACATCGAGGCCAGACCGAGCACCAGAGCGATGGCGCCGGCGACCACGTTGTTCCAGATCGTCGATGTGGTGTCGACGTTGCCGCTGACGATCCAGGGGGCAACGATCGTCCATAGGCCGATCAGTGGAGCAGCCCAGACGATGCCGTGAGTCCGGCCGTACACCGAGGCGAATCCGAGTGCCAGCATCGCGAGGGCGATACCGACGATGAGGTTGTTGCCGGTCAAGGTAGAAAACCCGTTGAACCCGACCACCCACGGGGAAATCGCGATGTAGAGACCGGTCAAGAAAAGCAGTCCGGTGACCGCCTGCGCGCCCGGTGCCTCGGAAGCGCGTTCGTACTTTTCCCGCAACTCCACGATGTCGGGATGCCGGCTCATCATGATTTCACTACTCATGCTCTCCACCACCTTCAGACGTAGTGGCGAATCGAAGCGCTCTCGAGCCGGGAGCGGCCCGTCCTGATCGCCACTCACTCGTATATCATGTCGTGATATTATCACTCTGTGACACAAAGGTCCATGTCATCGCCCGAAAGCCTGGCTGACCAGGAGTATTCGAGACTGTTGGCGTTTCGAGCCGGGCTGCGCCAGCTCCTGCGCTGGAGTGAGCGCCGGGCAGCCGAAGTGGGACTCACTGGCACCCAGCACCAACTGCTGCTGGCTATCCGAGGGCATTCCGACCCCGGCGGGCCGAGCATTGGAGAAATCGCCGAATACTTGTGCACCCGCCACCACAGCGTGGTGCAGCTGATCGATCGCGCCGAGCAACTCGGCCTCGTCGCTCGCAAACGGGAGCAAGGCAGGGACCGCCGTGTCGTCCGCCTCACACTGACGGAGGCGGGCAGGGAAACCTTGACCTCGCTCAGCGCCGTACATCTGGAAGAACTCCGGCGACTGACCCCCCTGCTCAGCGCCCTGGACGACACCACCGTAATGCCGCAGGCGGGATGAAAGTCGCTGGTCCGGGCACAAGCCGACCAGCCGCCGACGGTAAGGGACGGGGGAGCGCGTCCCTTACGGCGCACTGCAATCGAGTCTTGCGCGACCCCCTGGCGCGACGCTCAGCGTGCCGAACTCGCGCCGATACGACATGCGGGAATGGTGCCCTGCAGCGTGATTGGACCCAGGCTCGCGCGGCGAGCGACCGGCGCTGGAATCGGGTCGTCTCGCGTGATGTGGTACCCGGACTTTACGTCGGCCCGCCGCCGAAACCTGGCTTGTCGATAGGTGGCCGCCCGGCGGGCCGGTCGCCGGTATCGGCACGTTCTGGTTCGGCGATCGTGCGGCCGCGGCCATCCGCCCTGGCAGCGGTTCGGGCCTCGACCTCACGCCGCGCAAAGGCGATATCACGGGCGCTGCGCACCGACAATCGGCCGAGCGAGGTCGCGGCGAAGAACAGAATCAGCGCACCGAGACCGTAGAAGTACGTCAGCTGCAATAGGGCGCGTTTGAGATCGGAGGTGGCGACGGGATCGCCGACCGCGCCGATGCTCAATAGATCCGCCAGTGTTGGCCCGATGATGAACCACACGCCCGCCGCCGCCGCCAGCCAACCGCCGAAGCTTGCCACGAGACGGTTGCGGCTCGCCACCATGAGCAACCCCCCAACGATCGCGGCGGCACCGGGCAGTAGTTCGAGCCATCCGCGCGCCGCCGTCCACACCCACGGTTCGTCCGGCGTGAACGCGAAGTCGAAGGAGGGCCCGACAAACGGGATCAACGCACCCCAGATCCCCAAGAGGAGCACCGCAAGCCCGCCGAGTGCCCCTCGGCTACGGGGAATTCGGAGAGCCGGCCCCCGGTCGGCCGGACCGCTGTCGTGAACGTCCATTTCGAAGCTCCATTCGTAAAGGTAGCTGCTTGTACCGCCTACCCCTGGCCGGGCGATATACGCACCGACACCGCAAATGCGTCGAAGCCGGACACACCGGATCGAAGTCGAGGTGACGGTCAGTGGGGGCGGCATCGGTGCGGCTATGGGTGGAGATCTCCCGATCCAACGCAGCGCGGCTGCAGATCATGAGTCCTTGCAGTGCAAGGGATTCGGTGAACTTCACCGACGTGTATCGATTGGAATAAAGGTAGGAAGCCCGCGGCCTCGATACTGGCCGCATCGCAGGACTCGGCGGTCATGCAAGATCACACCTGGCCGCGGTCGGCGAGGGCGACGCATCGAGGCGAGCGGCAGCTCGACCACGTCGCGTGCCGTGGCTCCGGGATGCGTGACGGCCTGAGGCGGCCTTCGGACCTGCATGGAATCACAGGCGGGACAGTTCTTGTCAGAGAGTGTGCCTCCAGCCGCCGCAATCGGGCTATGGTGCCAATGTGCTTTTCTATCCAGGTTCGAAGGGGGAATTCGTCCCATGAGCGGGTCAGATCATGTCTTCTATCCCTGGAGCGCCCAGGCGACCCTGAATCCGGTGCCGATCGTCGGTGCGTCGGGCTCGTGGTTCTGGGAGGAGAGCGGCAAACGCTACCTCGACTTCTCCTCCCAGCTGGTGAATGTCAATATCGGCCACCAGCATCCGGATATCGTCGCTGCCATTGTCGATCAGGCACAGAAACTCACGACCATCTCGCCGACCGTCGGCAACGAGGCGCGCAGTGAACTGGCCCGGCTGATCGTCGAACGCGCACCGGGCGAGCTGAACCGGATCCTGTTCACCACCGGTGGCGCGGAGGCCGTCGAACATGCGGTGCGGCTGGCCCGCAGCTACACCGGCCGCACCAAGATGCTCGCCGCCTACCGCTCGTATCACGGCGGCACCGGCGTCGCGATCGGGCTGACCGGTGAGCCACGGCGCTGGGGTGCGGAGCCGACCAATGTCGATGTGGCCCGCTTCTTCGGGCCGTACCTGTACCGATCCCCGTGGGGCGCGAGCACTCCCGAGGAAGAGACGACGGCAGCGCTGAATCACCTGCGCCAGGTCATCGAATTGGAAGGGCCGCAAAACATCGCGGGGCTCGTCCTGGAGACCGTGGTCGGTACCAATGGTGTACTCGTCCCGCCACCGGGCTATCTCGCCGGTGTCCGAGAACTGTGCGACGAATTCGGCATCGTCTATATCGCCGATGAGGTGATGGTCGGATTCGGGCGGGTAGGTGAGTGGTTCGCGGTCCAGGCCTTCGATGTCGCGCCTGACATCATCACCTTCGCCAAGGGCGTCAACTCCGGTTATGTCCCGCTCGGCGGTGTCCTCATGGCCGAACGGATCGCGCAGCGCTACGACAATACGGTCTATCCCGGGGGACTCACCTACGCCGGACATCCCCTGGCCTGTGCCGCGGGCATCGCGTCGATCGATGTCTTCGAACGCGAGGGCATCCTCGACCATGTGCGCACGGTCGGTGCGGATGTGCTCGGAAAGGGCTTGGCGGAGTTGGCATCTCGGCATCCCAGCGTCGGCGAGGCGCGTGGGCTCGGCTTCTTCTGGGCGCTGGAGTTGGTGCGCGATCCACACACCCGCGAGCCACTGATCCCGTTCGCGGCAGCCGGCCGCGCCGCCGAACCGATGAATCGGGTCACCGCCGCCGCCAAGGAGCGTGGGCTGTGGCCGTTCAGCGCCGGCAACCGGTTTCAGATCGCGCCGCCGCTCACCACGACGGCGGATGAGCTGCGCACCGGGTTGGATATCGTCGACGAGGTGCTCGATATCGCCGACGAATACGTGCGGTGATCGGACCCCGCGCGGACCCACCCGGGAGGTAGTCCGCGCGACAGCCATTTCCCGCTAGATCCGAGATGTCCACCTCGGAACTCCCTCCAGGAGCGTGGTGGGTCTACTGGATCCCGCTCCGCGCCGCTGGGTCACCGGTGCCGGCCGGTGTCCGCGGGTTTTTTGCTGTGGTCGACCGCATGGCGGGATGCCGCACAGGTCCGGCCGCCCGCCAGCGCCTCCGAGGCTGCCGTCAATATCGGCGTCTACGGCGAATTCGGCTGGCCGGAACTGATTTCCGGCGTCACCAAGGCCTACGACTCGCTCACCCCGGCCGAACGCGCCGACGCCATCATCATCACCGACACCTACTGGCAAGCCAGCGCCCTCGACCAATTCGCGCGCGCCGATCTGCCCCCGGATCTACAGTCCCAGCCGCGGTTTCGGGTACTTCGGTACACCCCCGACACCTCGTCGGCTGTCATCGCCGTCGGCGTCGAAGATAGCTTCCTGCACTGGGATTTCGATAACTGCGCACCGGTCGCCAAGGTGGACAGTCGAATCGGCTACCCGGGTAACACCCAGGACGTCACGGTATTGACTTGTACTGGTCTGCGCCATTCGTGGTCCGAGCTGTGGTCGACCTGGATGCACCTGTAGGTACGCTGCGAGCATGACTCCTGGGCAGACCGAGATCTGGCACAACCCGCGGTGCAGCAAGAGCCGCAATGCCACCGCGCACCTGGACGAGGCGGGCGTGGATTACACGGTTCGGCGCTATCTCGACGATCCGCCGACCGCGGCGGAATTGCGGACGGTACTCGAGCGATTGGGTGCCGAGCCGTGGGATATCACTCGCACAGGTGAGCAGGTCGCCAAGGATATGGGCATACCCGACTGGGAACGCACCGTCGCCGACCGGGAGCGCTGGATCGCGGCGCTGTCCGCGAATCCGCAGCTGATCCAGCGGCCGATCGTACTCACATCGGACGGCGGTGCGGTCGTCGCGCGCGATGAGAAGACCTTGGAATCGCTGGATCCTTCGTAGCCGAAATAGCCGGTAGGGTCGGCATTTATGAAGGTACAACTGCGTCATAGTCCGGCATCCGCGATCGCGCGGTGCTTCCTGGCCGGGGGCGAGCCGATGCGGGTCGAGAGCGGCGCCATGGTCGCCCATTCGGCGGGAGTTTCATTGCAGGCCAAGGCCGAAGGCGGCATTCTCGCCGGGCTGAAGCGTTCGGTGTTGGCGGGTGAATCATTCTTCGTCTCGACCTTCACCGCACCGCCGCACGGCGGCTGGGTGGATGTGGCGCCCGCACTGCCAGGCGACATGCTGAACCTGCAGATCACGCCCGATCGGCCGTTCTTCATCAGCCGTGGCGGTTGGATCGCGAACTCGCACGGCGTACAGCTGGAGGGCAAATGGGGCGGTTTCGCGAATCTGTTCGGCGGCGAGGGGGGCTTCGGCCTGCGCGCCCACGGCGAGGGTGAGGTGGTCGTCGGTGTATTCGGCGCGATCGATGTGATCGATCTGCAGCCGGGGGAGCCGATCACCATCGATACCGGTCATGTGGTGGCCTATGACCTGGCCATGAACTTCACCATCCGCCGCGCGGTCTCCGGGCGTTCCATCCAGTCGCTGAAGTCGGGCGAGGGCTTCGTCTTCGACTTCACCGGACCCGGCCGGGTGCTGCTGCAGACCCGTAATCCGGGTGCCTTCGCGGCTTGGGCGGGTTCGGTGGCCTCCTCGGGTTAGTCACCCCTTTTTGCAACCCTCTTACCCGCCGGACACCATGCAGACTGCAAGCTTCATATCGGGTCCAGCGAGGAGCCTTTCAGGCCAGCAGCTGGTCGGTGAGCACGCGGGTATCGGGAACGAACGGCCAGGTCGGGTCGGCCAGATGGGCGCGCAGTTCGGCATCGGTCCACCACCAGCCGTCCACGATCTCCTCGGGCTGGTGGTGGACCGATGCCGAACTGCGCGCCCATCTGGCCGACCCGACCTGGCCGTTCGTTCCCGATACCCGCGTGCTCACCGACCAGCTGCTGGCCTGAAAGGCTCCTCGCTGGACCCGATATGAAGCTTGCAGTCTGCATGGTGTCCGGCGGGTAAGAGGGTTGCAAAAAGGGGTGACTAACCCGAGGAGGCCACCGAACCCGCCCAAGCCGCGAAGGCACCCGGATTACGGGTCTGCAGCAGCACCCGGCCGGGTCCGGTGAAGTCGAAGACGAAGCCCTCGCCCGACTTCAGCGACTGGATGGAACGCCCGGAGACCGCGCGGCGGATGGTGAAGTTCATGGCCAGGTCATAGG
>FTJU01000190.1_pt1 | contig 13268 bp, 13 predicted proteins | sample 1658961 | NCBI WGS metagenome assembly FTJU01 (sample SAMEA3914878, study PRJEB12502) | metagenome | biome: forest; material: soil | place: USA | collected 2012-03-12 | depth 0.3 m | reverse complement strand
ACCGCGATGGCGGCGCCCTGGGTGAACAGATTCGCGAAATTACCCTGTGTCATGAACACCGGCCGCGCGATCCAGAACACCACCGATAACACCGCCAGCGCGATAATCGACGGCAGTGCACCCATATTTCCGCTGCGCACCCGTCCGACATAGGTGTTGACCAGCTCGGTCACCGGCGAGGACGTGGCCTCGAACTCATCCGTAACCACGGCGCTCATACGCTTGCTCCATTTCCGAGGCCGAGACTTCCGCTGCGACCGGCGGTGATCAGCTCGACGACCTGCGCGTGCGTCACGTCGGCGGTGCGCACCCGGGCCGCCATCCGGCCGAGATACAGCGCGGCGATTCGATCCGAAACCGCGAAGACGTCATTCATATTGTGCGAAATCAACACCACCGCAAGGCCTTTGTCGGCGAGTCGGCGAACCAGTTCGAGCACCTGCTGGGTCTGGGCGACTCCCAGCGCGGCGGTCGGCTCGTCCAGGATCACCACTTTGCTGTTCCACAGCACAGCCTTCGCGATCGCGACTGTCTGGCGCTGACCGCCGGAGAGACTCGCCACCTGCTGCCGCACCGACTTCACCGTCCGAACCGACAGTCCCGCCAGAGTCTTTCCGGCCAGTTCCTCCATGCCGTACTCGTCGAGAACCAGCCCATGCTTTTTCTCCCGACCGAGGAACATGTTCTGCACGATGTCGAGATTGTCGCAGAGCGCGAGATCCTGGTAGACGATCTCGATGCCGAGATCGGCGGCTTCGCGCGGATTGTGCACATGCACCGGCTTGCCATCGAACAGGAATTCCCCCGAATCGATCGGATGGGTGCCGCCGATGCATTTGACCAGGGTGGATTTGCCCGCGCCGTTATCGCCGACCAGCGCCGTCACCTCACCCGAGTACGCGGAAAACGCGACGTCGTGCAGGACATGTACGGGGCCGAAACTCTTTTCTATCCCGCGTAATTCGATGACCGGGGTATCGGACATGGGTGTAGCTCCTCAGATTGGGGCACCCCTTCCGCGATCCCCTCATCGAATCGCGGAAGGGGCGGGTAACACGATCAGCGGACCCCGTTATCCGCGCAGAGCTTGGCGAACTCGCCAATGCACAGCTCGGCCTTGGTGACATAACCGTCCGCGACAACGTCGTTCACGTTGTCCTTGAAAATCGCCTTCGGTTCCAGCAGCACCGCGGGCACCTTCGCATTCGCCTCGGGATCGTCGACGGTGCTGTTCGCCTCGCCCTTCTCACCCCGCGCGAGCGCGATCGCCAACTTCGCCCCCGCATCGGCCTCCAACTTGATGGCCTTGTAGACGGTCATGCACTGATCGCCCGCGAGCACGTTCTGCAACCCTTGAACGGTGGCATCCTGGCCGGTCACCGGGATCTGGCCGTTCAGCTTCTGCTTCTTCAGCACCGCGATCGCGGCATTGCCGAGCCCGTCGTTGGCCGCGACCACACCACCGACATTCGGCGTACCGGTGAGCATTTGCTCGAAGATGGTGCCCGCCTTGGTGTTATCCCAGTCAGGCACCGCCTGATCCGGCCCCTTGACATACTCACCGGAATCGAACTTGGGCTTCAGCACACTGTCGTAGCCGTTCTTGAACAGCGTCGCGTTGTTATCGGTGGGTCCGCCATTGAGATAGGCGACGATCGGATCGACCGCCTTCTTATCGGTAAGGCACTTGCCCAGCCCGTCCCCCATCAACTTGCCGACCTTCACATTGTCGAACGACACATAGAACGGCGCCCCGCCGCCGAGAGTAAGTCTGTCGTAATCGATTACAGTCACGCCTTGCGACTTCGCCTTCTGGATCACGGCCTTACCGGTCCCGCTGTCGAGGTTGGTGATCATCAGCACCGAGGCTCCATTGGTGATCATCTGATCCGCGATGGTCTGGAAGGCGTTCTTATCCCCCTGCGCGTTCTGGATATCCGCCTTGATCCCCGCCGCATCGAACGCCGCCTGCAGATACTTCCGATCCGCCGTCTCCCACCGCGCGGATGTCTTGCTGTCCGGCAGGATCACACCGATCTTCGCGCCCCCGCCACCGGTGTCCTTGTTGTCGTCCCCGCAGGCAGTCAGCGAGGTGAGAAGCGCAACCGATACGGCCGCAATTCCGAGGATCCCCTTACGCATGAGGGCGAGCCTTTCGTCGAACCACCGCCCAACTAATCCGGGCAGCGAATGTTGTTTGATGCAACATATTTGACTGCGTCTCACAGCACAGCCGTTTCGCAAAGATATTTTGTTGTCTGCCATAACAATCCGGCCACAGTGCGTCAGCGGCTCCCGGACCGAGCACTTCACACCGCCCTCGGCACCGTCGCAAGAACTGATCGAACCGCGCCGACGATCTGGGCGCCCCGTGGTGTAATCCACCACCGCGGGACTACGGCGCCGCCTCGACATCAGCGACTCCGACGGAAGCGATCCGCTTCCTCTACGAACCCGACGGCTACCCCACCGGCTTCGCCGGCATCGAGTTCGACCCAGACGGCTACGAGCAACCGCGGGGGCGAGAAGCCGACCCCGCGCGGAAGTCCGTACTCGTGCTCGATTCGTTGGAGCGTCGTCCACGCCGCAATCCAGCCCCGGTTTCTACACCGCCTCCGTCAAGACACTGGCCCTCTCCGGAAGACCAACCTTCAACGACTGGCCCAGAATTCGGCGCCCGGGCGAGCGCACAGGTTGCGGATCGGTCGAAGCACAGGGTTCTGCGCCTGCGGCCTCGCACCCCGGGATCCGGCGGCTGAGGAGCACTGTGAGCGAAATTCAGCCGGGCGTTGCCCGTCTGCATAGCTTGTTGAAACGAATACGCGTGTAGGTTCGGCAGACAAGTCGGTTCGGTTCCGCACTATCGACATCCATTAGGAGTTCGCATGCGACACATCGTGAAACGCGTTGTTGGGGCGTTGGCGGTGGTGGGGTTGGCGCCGGTGCTGTTCGCGGGAAACGCGCAGGCCGATGATGGGAATACGGTGTACTTTTCGTCTGGGTACATGAACTGTTCGATCACGGGCAATGGGACTGTTGGGTGCGATTTCACGAGTCAGGCGCAGGCCCAGTACAGCGCTTTGCCGTTCCTCATTCCGGTGCGCGACATTGTGATCGATCAGTCATGGTTGCCCGCACATCCAACGTTTGCGGTTGGGGCGCACACGTTGACGGGTGGTAATCCGGATCTGGCCGATGTGAAGACAGGGAATGGTACGTGGGGGGCATATATCGAGCATGCGGGGGCGCGGTGTGAGTCCGGGTTCCACGGCAGCTTCAGTTGTGAGTCCAAGGGGCGGACGTGGAGGATTTACAGCGGGGTCATTTCCACTTCGTAACGCGGCCGGAGCCTGGGGCGGGGACGCTCCAGGCTCATCCGGCGCAATATCCTCGAGTAGTGAGTGACCGATATCCGGTTGGAAACTCCGGTCGAACTCGATGGCGGGCGCATGGCGGGTGGCGCGGCACCACACCGGAGACAGAACTTCCTGGCGGGCAGCAGGTTTGGATTGTCAGTGGGTATAACGAGGTATCCAGTTTGTTGGGGGATGCACGGCTGAGTGCCGATAAGTCTGGGCGCACAGGTCAGCGACATGATCGTCGATGCAGTGATACCTGCGCTATTCGTGCGGTACGCAAGCGCGACTGGCGATTCCGGAGGCCCGAGTTGGAGTATCAGGCGTCTTGGCGGTCGCATGGACTGGTCGCATTGCCTGTGCGGCTGCGAGGGTTGACCAACTCCTAAGCGGTCCGCGCCCGATGCTCGGCCACATGAACCCGATTGGAACAGCGCGTCGAGCAGAACCGACGTCGACCATTGCGGGACGTGTCGACGAAGACCAGACCGCACCCTTCGCGAGCGCAACGTCCGATACGCCCGGGGTCCTCACAGAAAAGCTCCGCGAGCCCAGCAGCGGTGTACGCCTTGACGCGCTCGACGATCGGGGCATCCTCGCGGGCATAGTGCAGATGTGGCGCGCGTCCGTCGTGGGTGGAGATGTAGGGCTGGCTGGTCGTCTCGCCCAGCAACGCGTTGAGCAGCTCGACGGTGGGTTCGGTGAAAACCTCGTCGAGCCGCACAATCCAGCGGCGCAGCTCGGCGGACTGCTGGGCATCCAGGGTGCCGAGCGGCCTATATCCGGATTCGGCGAGCAGCCGCAGCAGATCGTGCCGCGGGTCCGCGTTCACCAGTCGGGCGGCGAGTTCGGCCGCCGCACCGCCGTAAGGGTTGAAATGCACTAAGTCATTACATCAGGCTGGATCCGTGATCGCTACCTGCCCGTCGTGCTCCTGGCCATCCCCTACCCTCGTGTCATCACACGGCGCCACCAGCTACCTGCGCTGCATTTGCGGGCGATGGCTGATCAGCGAACACGGATCGGTGGTGGCGCTGGCAGGGATCAGCACGATGGGCCTAGCCGCAGCCCGCCCGCCGCTCCGGAGCCAGCACTGATCAGGCCTCATAGATCCGTCCGGCGTCGGCCGCCGCGCACTCGCGTAGGAAGGGGATCCGCGACGGCGTCCAGAACTTCGATGTATTGCCCGATGGACTTCCGCCCCCAGCCCGTATGTTCCAGGAGCTCCGCGGCATGCCGCGGTTCGAGCGGACGCTGCTCGAACCCATCGACATCGAGAAATATCCAGGACATCGTGACATTGCCTTGGCGGCTAAGGCATTTCGCGCCGGAGGTGGCGGCCGCCCGTAGCTTTGTTGCGGTACATCGCGGTGTCGACGGCGTGCATCATTTCGTCGATGTCGGTAGGGCGGTCTTCGACGAAAACCGTGCCGATGCTGGCACCCACCACCACCGGCCGCCCCGCCACCTGGATCGGGGTGGCGAGCCCGTCCCGCAGCACTGCCGAAATTGCTTCCAATTGGTCTGTGCCCGTGCACTTTTCGACTAGTACGCTGAACTCGTCGCCACCGATTCGCGCGACCAGTCCGCCGACCGATTCGACGGATACCCGAAGACGCTGGGCGACGTCGCGTAGCACCCGGTCCCCCACCGTATGCCCCCACACATCGTTCACCTCCTTGAACCCGTCGAGGTCCAGATAGCAAACACCCACCGGCGGAACGGCATTCGCCAATCGCTCGAAGAAGAGCACACGATTCGGCAGCCCGGTCAGGCTGTCGTGGTTGGCATCGTGCCACAGCCGGTCGGCGAGCTTTTTGCGTTCGGTGACGTCGACGGCGACGCCGATCAGGAAGCGGACCTGCCCTCGGTTGTCGCGGACCGCGGACATGGACAGGTCGATACTGGTGATGGTGCCGTCACGTCGGAGATGGTCGGTTTCGAGACGGAAGCGGTCGGTCCGACCGCTGAGCAGGTGCTCCAAATTGGCGTAGGCGTCACCGATATTCGCGGGGCCGAGCAATTCGGCGACCGGACGTCCGGGCATGGTCGCCGCGGGTAGGCCGAGCATATCGGCCATGGCCGCGTTGACCTCCAGCACCCGGCCGGTGACGTCTACCGTCCCGATACCAACCGATGCTCCCGCGAAGACCGCTTCGAACCTGGCCTCCGACAATTGCCTTCGCACCTCGGCCTCCTGCGCGGCCGAAAATGCCGCTGCGAGTGTAGTTTCCTGCTCCCCTAATGCCGCGTTGCGCAGCGCCGAGGTGAAGCCCGCGGCGAACTCAGCAGCGACAACTATCGCACGCTCGCGAACTGCCTCGTAATCGGATTCGGTTCCGGTGGGGCAGATTTCACGAACCATATCCCGGCAGATAACCAGAACCGAACGGCTGACGGCAATCTGGTCACGGTAGTTCGCCGCGACGAGCACGGCGGCGGCGTGCTGTGCGACCGCCGCCTCGCGCGTCGCGCGCACCGCCGCGACCAGCACATCGGCGAGTTCCGCTAGCAGAGTTTCGATTTGGCTTCGGGTGAGGATCGGAGCGACGGCACCGTCGAGCGCATCCGCCCATCGAACCGCGAGCTCATGGATTCCCACTCGAACCCCCTGACACCGCTCCGGTCAGACCTTACGGCCGACGCCCGCCAGGCCGAGCGATCGACCCGGCGTCTCGTATAGGTCGCGTTCGGATTCCGGCCGCCAGGCGGGTAGCTCCACGATGCCCGGATCGACCAGCTCCCAGCCTTCGAACATCGCGAAGATCGCATCCTTCGAGCGGAAGTGGATGCCGACGCGACTCACATCGGCCGCATTGCGGCCGAGCTTGCCCGCATCTTCGGGACGTAGGTCCGATGTCAGGTGCGAGATCGCGACATGACTCCCGGCTCGGACGGCCGCACGCACGGCGGAAACCTTCTCGACCGGCTGGTGCTCGTCGGAGAGCAAGTGCAGCACCGCCACCAGCAACACCCCGACCGGCTGCGCGAAATCGAAGAGGCCGGTTTCGCGGACTTGCGCGAGCAGTTCTTCGGGCTTGCGCAGATCCGCCTCGATCGCCGCGGCGTTGTCGTTGCCCACCAGGATCGCGCGGGCGTGGGCGACCGCGACCGGATCGATATCGGCGTACAGCACACGAATCCCGCGGTCGATCGACTGTGCGACCTCGTGCACATTGCCCGCGGTCGGAATGCCCGAACCGATATCGAGGAACTGACGCACCCCCTGCTCGACCATGAAGCGGACGGCACGACGCAGGAACGCCCGGTTGCTCAGCGCCAAGCGGGGCAGGTCGGGCACGAGCTGTTTGCCGGCCTCGGCCGCCTTGCGGTCGATCTCGAAGTTGTGTGAGCCGCCCAGCAGCGCGTCGTACATCCGTGCCGGGCTCGCCTGTCGCATATCCACGCCCTCGGGCGCCCACGCCGGCCTGTCCATCGCATCCCCTCTGCATTCACCATCGGACCAACCCATTCAGGCCCGCACCGCCGGATACCGTTATTGATCACCGAGAGGTGCAGTCCGCATAGTAGTCGGGCCGGTCGGTCCGAATGATCACGAATTCGCCACTGTTGTTCGGGGCCTTCCAGCGCTGGTCTACATTCACACATGCGCATGATTGCAATATCGGCTACGCTGTCGAACGGCAGCATCGTGAAGCGGAAAGGGCGTTCGACTATGGGCGAGCAGTGCGTGTCGGCGAAGCGGTCCGTAATGATGGTCGGCGAGGCTGAGCACGAGGCTGCGCACATGGATCATGACCACTCGCACTCCGGCCATTCGGACAAACACGGCCACAGCCACGAACACGGGGTGTCGGCGGATTCCGATCCGCGCTGGCTGACCATCGCGCTCGGCTTGATCGTCACGTTCATGCTGGTCGAGGTGGTCGTCGGTCTACTGGCGAATTCGCTCGCGCTGATCTCCGACGCCGCGCATATGCTCACCGATGCCGCCTCGATCGTGCTCGCGATGATCGCGATCCGGTTGGCTCGACGTCCGGCGCAGGGCCGATACACCTACGGGTTCAAGCGGGTCGAGATCCTTTCGGCGCAGGCCAATGGGATCACCTTGCTGCTGCTCGCAGCGTGGTTCGTCTACGAGGGCATCAATCGGCTGATCAATCCGCCGGATGTCGGAGGGCCGCTGGTGTTGATCACGGCGTTGGTCGGGATCGTCGTCAATATCGCCGCCGCGTGGAGCATCAGCCGCGCCAACCGGACGAGCCTGAATGTCGAGGGCGCTTTCCAGCACATCCTCAACGACCTATACGCCTTCATCGGAACCGCGATTGCGGGCGCGGTGGTGTGGTCGACCGGATTCGCCCGTGCCGATGCGATCGCGGCGCTGGTGGTCGCGGCATTGATGATCAAGTCGGGCTGGTCCCTGGTTCGGGAATCGGGGCGGATCTTCCTGGAGGCCGCACCCGCCCATCTGAATCCCGACGCCATCGGCGTGCGCATCGTCGCGATCCCGCAGGTGACCGAGGTCCACGACCTGCACGTTTGGCAGATCACCTCCGGACAGGCGTCGCTGTCGGCGCACATCCTCGTCGACGACGCCGCCGATTGTCATGCGATTCGTTCGACGATCGAGCGGGTGCTGCACGACGAATTCGCATTGGAACATACGACTTTGCAGGTGGACCACTCGTCGGACCAGCAGGTCTCCGCCGACGATACCCACTGCGCGGAGGCGCATGGGCCGGTGCACCGGTCCTGATCGCCCAACGCTATTCGACCTTCGGGTTACCTGACACTCCATGATGAGCGGGTGGCGGGCGATGGGTTGATCACGATTGGCGGATTGGCGCGGGCCTGTGGGCTCACAGCCAGTGCGCTGCGGTTCTACGACGATTGCGGGTTGCTGAAACCGGCTCGGGTGGATTCGGTTACCGGATATCGGTACTACAGCGCGGCACAGGTCGATCGCGGGGTGATGATTCAGCGGCTGCGGGCGATCGGGGTGCTGGTGGGGCGTGATGCGTTGCTCACCGTGCTCGAAGATGGCTGTGCCGCGCCGGTTGTCTTCTCCGTCGATGAGAATCGGCTTTTGGTGCACCGCGATGGGCGATTCGGGCTCGGCTCATCTCGCCATCCCGAGAAGAATGCGCGCCTGCACATTCCGGCAGCCATCACTGGACCGGATATCGATATTGCCTTCTCCCCCAGGACATTACGGCCCGAATTAGTGAGCGCGCTCGGTCCGGAAATCATGCTCGATATCACTACGGCCGCCGCACCGGTGATCGTTCGTTCGGCGACCGACGGCGAGCTGACCACACTCATAATGCCCACTGCTATTACTGATTCGAAGGAGTACGGAGCATGAATGGCACTGGTGAAACTATGGCTGCGATCACCCAGGCGGTCGAACTCGGCCGAACAGGTTCGCCTGGGGCCGCGCGAGAGGCACTGCTCGAGATATGGACGACGATCGGTCCGCAGGGTGACCCATTGCATCGGTGCACATTGGCGCATTATCTCGCCGACCTATACGACGATGCGGCACAGGCACTTTGCTGGAACGTGCGGGCGCTCGATGCGGCGGACAGTCTCACCAATGAGCGATTGCAGCGCCACGATGCGAATCTGGACGTGCGAGGTTTCTACCCCTCACTGCACCTGAACTTGGCGGACAACTTTCGACGGCTCGGTTCATTCGATGCGGCGCAGCGCGAGATCGACGCGGCGCAAGAATATGTGGATGCACTCGCCAACGACGGTTACGGTGCAAAGATTCGCACCGCGATTGATGAAGTCACCGAAGCAATTCGAACACGGACGACCGCTCGGCGAGCCTCCGCACCACATGGAGGCGGATAGCTGTTGGGAAGACCACCGCGGATCGCATCCACAGCAGCGCTGACACGAGTGCGGCTTCAGGCACCGAGATCGCCGAATTCGTACCCGCCGCATCCGAGAACGACACCCGGACCAGGGTGTCCCGATGCCGCCCAATTCAAAGCCGCACCAGACGCTCAGCGCAGCAGGGAACGCGCTGTGGGGGCGAGTTCGCGGCTGATCTTCGCGCCTGGACTCTAGCTCCGACAGTTCCGGCCGCACCTCCTCGGTCCAAGTGCATGAACGAGACAACGCATCGAGGTGGGCCTCGAGTGCGGCGGAATCCTCGAACAGCAAAGTCTTCCGAGTCCACTGGTCCTTACCGACCGTCGGCTGCACGCTCGGTGACGAGCGGGTGCAATGCATCGTCAACTTTCCCGAATACGTTCTGCCGGTGAAGATTCCGACCTGCTCGGGCACGCAGCCACGCTGCACCTCGTTCGCGAAAGCTGTTCCGGCACTATCCTTCGGGCCGCTCCATCTCATCGGGGACGGCAAGAGAAACATTCGCGATGCGGTCCGGGTCGGCCATGATGTCGATGGTGGTTATGCGTCGGTCGGTGATGGTGAAGACGAGGAGACACTCCAGGTATCCGTGGGGTGCGACGAGCAGTCCCATGTGGCCGTCGATCAGGGCGGGGCGGGTGTAGCGGGCTCGGGTGGCGTACATCAGGGCGCTGGAGGTGACGGGGCGGGCGCCGCGCAACCGGACCGGTTGTCCGCTCGGGGCGGCGACGGCGTCCGCGTGCAGTTCGACGTCCGGGTCGAGAACGGCTATCAGCGCGTCGAAGTCACCGGCATGGGCGGCCCGCAGGAAGGCATCGACGACCACACGTTCATCCGCGATTCGGCTGGTTTCGGCCGCGGGCGCGCCACGGACGCGGCGGCGGGCGCGGGCCGCGAGTTGCGCGGCCGCGGCAGGGGTCCGGCCAAGGATGGGCGCGAGTTCGGCGTACGGCAGATCGAACAGGTCGTGCAAGACGAAAGTCAGCCGCTCGGCGGGGGTAAGGGTGTCGAGCACAACCAGCAGCGCGAGCCCGACCGAGTCGGCCATAACGGCCTCCTGCTCGGGGTCCATGATGTCCGCGGCAATGGCGGGCAGCTCGGTCGGTAGCGCGCCGACCGGATCCTCGCGGCGGGCTTTGCGGGCACGCAGCATATCCAGGCAGATGTGGGCGACGACGGCGGTCAGCCAATTGCGCAAGTTGCGCACGCCCGCGGTATCGGCGCGGTCGAGCCGCAGCCATGCCTGTTGGACCGCGTCGTCGGCCTCGCTGGCCGACCCGAGCATGCGATAGGCGACCGCACTGAGGTGGGCACGGTGGTCTTCGAAGCGCTGCGCGAGCCACTGGGTCTCGTCGGTCATCAGTGATCTCCTTTCGTCCGATCCGCGTGTCATGTCGAGGGGGCGTGGTCCGTCATATCTATGACGGCCGAAACCGCGGTGATATGACACGCCCGCGGATCCACCTCGGACAGAAGGGCGAGCTGATGCACAAGACATCCGACCTGCTCCCGACCCGAACACCCCTGGCGCCGACGCCGGACCGGCGGCGCTGGCTCGCACTGGTCGTATTACTGGTGGCCGGTTTCATGGACCTACTCGATGTGACGATCGTGAATGTGGCGCTGCCGACGATCCAAAGCGATCTGAACGCACCCTACGCGGATCTGGAGTGGGTGGTGTCGGGTTATCTGCTCGGATTCGCGGCGACGCTGATCACCGGTGGCCGACTCGGCGATCTGTACGGCCGCAAAACTATCCTGCTCGTCGGCCTGACCCTGTTCACTCTCGCATCGCTGGCCTGCGGAATCGCCCCCGGCCCCGCGTGGCTGATCGCCGCACGAATAGTCCAGGGCGCGACGGCCGGGTTGATGATCCCGCAGATCCTGGCGATCATGCACGTGTCGTTTCCCACCGACGAACGCGGAAAGGTCCTCGGCATCTGGGGCGGTGTGCTCGGCTCGGCTTCGGTGGCTGGATTGATCGTGGGCGGAATTCTGGTGCAGACCAACCTTTTCGGCTTGGCGTGGCGGCCAATCTTCCTCGTCAATGTGCCCGTCGGGATGCTCGCCGTGCCCGCGGCCATGGTGCTGGTCCGGCAGTCCCGCTCGGCCACGGCCGATCGATTGGATCCGATCGGCACGATCCTCGCGATCGGCGCGGTACTGCTGCTGGCATATCCACTGACCGAGGGACGCAGTCTCGGCTGGCCGGTTTGGACCTTCGTGCTGATGGCCGCCGCCGGACTGGTCCTCGCGATATTCGTCGCCTACGAGCGGCACCGGAGCGCGACGATCGGATCGCCGCTGGTGGTGCTGAATCTGTTCCGGGAGCGCTCATTCAGTGCCGGTATGGCCGTGTGGCTGTTGTTCTGGATCGCCCTCGGCGGCTATTTCCTGGTGTGGACGCTATATCTGCAAGCGGGGCTCGGCTGGACCCCGCTGCGGGCCGGGCTCACCGCGTCGCCGCTCGCGATCGCCGCTGCCGCCGGGGCGGGAACCAGTGTGCAGGTGTTCGTGCCTCGCTACGGGCGGATGGTGCTGTTCGCGGGCGCTATGATCAACGCCGCCGGGTTCGGTCTGTACCTGTATCTGGCCGCGCACTACGGCTCCGCCATCACCTCCGTGCAGATGTTCGTACCACTCGCGATCAGCGGATTCGGCTTCGGACTTTATGTCGCCCCCACGGTCGACCTGATCCTTTCCGGAGTGCCCGCCCACGATGCCGGGTCCGCGTCCGGGCAGTTGTCGACCATCCAACAGGTCGGCATGGCACTCGGTGTCGCGCTGGCCGGGGTGTTCTTGTTCACCCAACTCGACAACACCTCCGCCCACGGCGCCACCGCGACCATCCCCACCCTCCAGCAGCAACTCACCGACCTTGACATCCCGGCCACCGCACAGGATCAGATAATCACCCAGTTCCGCGCCTGCGTCCACGATCGCTCCGCCGCGACGGATCCCACCGCCGTACCGCCCAGTTGCCGGCCCGCACCTGGACAACCGTTCTCCGAACCACTACAACAAGCGCTCACAAAGGCGGGACTAGAAGCCAACGCGCACAACATGTCCCACACTTTCGCGCGAACCCTCTGGTGGGCCATCGGCATTCTCATCGCGGTCGCCGCGGGAGTGCTTGCACTTCCGCGCCGGTTGTCCGCAGAATCCGAAACAAATGGGCCCGGTATAGATTCGCTTGCATCGGATGCCGTGCACTGAGACGGCACGAACGTGCAGGACAGAAGGGCTCGCAACAGCAAGCCTCTGCGAGAACATGCACTGATCCACGTGGCGGTAGTATTCCTCTGCTTGAACGTCGGCCAGAACCATTCGGAAGGACTGTTGTCCCAACAGATCCCGGTCGCGCCCACGACCGGCGCAGCCCGTGCCGGAAACACGCTCTCGCAGTCAGATGGGCGGTGTATTCGCCGCCTCGGTCGGAATACAGGATCGTGCCCCGACACCGCCCGCCGCGAGTTGTCTGCGCCGATATGGTCGGAAATGCTGTATCCCAGCACTTTGCGGGAATGCCTGTCCGGATCGCACACAGGAACATCTCGCCCTGGCCACAGGTGAGATAGGTGATGTCGCTGAGCCAGACCGCATCAAGACCCCCCTGGTCGAAGACGCGGTCGATCAGATCTGGTGGGAACGACGCATTCGGGAGTGGGGTCTGTGGTCCGGCGTCGGCTACGGTCTGGATCTTTCAGCTGGGGTTCTTGTCGGCTGTGGCGGCACCCCATAATCCGTGGAAACGAACGCGCCGACTACGCGTTTGCGAACGAAGTCGCGTTTCACCTCGGACTTGAAGGTATCAGCCCACGCACGTTCAAGCTCGCAACCATCGTGGCCGATGACCAACGAATAGGACCTGCTGGCCAGCGTCCCTAAGCTTGGCCAACGCTACCGAGCATCCATGAAAAACGGCCCGGAACACTATATTCCGGGCCGATTCCCTAGTAGCGGGGACAGGATTTGAACCTGCGACCTCTGGGTTATGAGCCCAGCGAGCTACCGAGCTGCTCCACCCCGCGTCGGTACGGATAACGCTACAGCATGGGTTGGTCG
>FTJU01000156.1_pt1 | contig 13290 bp, 13 predicted proteins | sample 1658961 | NCBI WGS metagenome assembly FTJU01 (sample SAMEA3914878, study PRJEB12502) | metagenome | biome: forest; material: soil | place: USA | collected 2012-03-12 | depth 0.3 m | reverse complement strand
CCACCGGCCGGAGCGAAGCTGCCACCGCCGCCACCGGAACCAAAGCCGCCGCCCCCACCGCCGCCGCGGCTGGCCTTGGCGACCTTCGCGGTGGCGTAGCGCAGCGAGGGGCCGACCTCGTCGACCTCGAGCTCGACGACCGTGCGCTTCTCACCCTCGCGGGTTTCGTAGGAGCGCTGCTTCAGTCGTCCGCTCACGATCACGCGGGCGCCCCGGGTCAGGCTTTCGGCGACATTCTCCGCAGCTTCACGCCAGATGTTGCAGCGCAGGAAGAGCGCTTCGCCGTCTTTCCATTCGTTCGAATTGCGGTCGAACACGCGGGGAGTCGATGCGACGGTGAAATTCGCCACCGCAGCGCCCGCGGGCGTGAATCGAAGTTCGGGATCGGCCGTCAAGTTTCCTATGACGGTGATGACCGTGTCGCCTGCCATGTGGTTCCTCCTGCTCGGTATGCAGTCCGCAGTGCACCTGTTGCGCTAGAGCCTAGAGACAGGCACCGACGCAATCGAGGGTCACTTGCCGTGGCGCAGAACCTTGGTGCGCAGCACCGACTCGTTGAGACCCAGCTGGCGGTCGAGCTCGCTCACGGTGGCGGGTTCGGCGGTCAGATCGACCACCGCGTAGATGCCTTCGGCCTGCTTGGCGATCTCGTAGGCGAGCCGGCGGCGGCCCCAGATGTCGACCTTGTCGACCTTGCCGCCATCGGAACGAACCACGCTGAGCATGTTCTCCAGAGACGGACCAACGGTGCGCTCGTCCAGGCTCGGATCGAGGATGACCATCACTTCGTAATGACGCACGGACCAATCACCTCCTGTGGACTAGGAAACGGCCACGGACGGTCCGTGGCAGGAGGGTCGTTGCGTCAGCAACCCGACAAGGCTACATGAACGCCCGTTGAGCAGCGAAATCTCCCCCGCCTCCCCCGGCCTCTTGCTGGCCACCTGCGTACGAAATCAGATGTTGCGAAGGTTAACGCGGGGGACGCGGGCGCGGTCTGCCGCCGCCACCTAGTCTGGTCGTCATGTCGACCCGACTGGCCGCCGGCGACGCTATCGCGCGCCGCGTGCAGCGCACCACAGTGCTGGCCGCGGTGGTGGTGTTGCTGTGCGGGCTCACGCTGGCGCTCGCGTACGCGAACAAGGCGCGATGTGCGGGTGCGCCGTTCGCCGCGGACGGTCGCAGCGCGATCTTCGATGTGATCAAGGATTCGGACGTCTGTTATTCCGATATCCAGTTCCTGTGGCTCGGGCGCGATATCGATCAGCACGTCTTTCCATACATCGACGGCGGCATTACCGATGACGGCACGCTGACCGGTGGCGCGGTCGAATATCCCGTGCTCAGCGGCGTACTGATGTGGCTCGGCGCGGTGGGTGCCGATAACGACGCGGAATTCCTGCTGCACTCGGCCTTGCTGCTGGCACCCTTCGCCCTGTTGATCGCGTGGCTGCTGGTCCGGCTGGCCGGGCGGGCGGCACTGCTGTGGGCGGCGGGGCCGCCGCTGGTGCTCTACGCATTCCACAACTGGGAGCTACCAGTGGTCTGCATGGCGGTCGCCGCGGTGTACGTGGTGACCGCGCTTACCCGATATTCATTGCGTACCAGGGGCATTCTGGCCGCTGTGCTCCTCGGTATCGGTTTCTGCCTCAAGCTGTATCCGGGCATCTTCGTGCTGCCGTTGCTGGCCTATGTGCTCATCGGTGGTCAGCGCGATATGGATGACCCGAGGCCGACCCGATTCGATGTGCGCGGTGCATTGCTGACCGCCGGCGCGGCCATCGGCACGGTGGTCGTGGTGAATCTGCCGTTCGCACTCGCCGGATACGACGGCTGGCGCGCATCGATCACCTTCCAGCAATTGCGCCAGGCCGATATCACCACGAATTCCATTTGGTATTGGGGACTTCGGCAGCTGTTCAGTCAGGATGCCGAGGGCGAGAACATATTTCAGCATGCGGTGTCGATCGCATCGCCGACGCTGGTGTTGACCTCCTTCGCGCTGGCGATGTGGTTGGGCTGGAAGCGATTCACGATGACCGGCACTTTCCCGTGGATCGGAGTCAGCGGTGCGATGCTGTGCGGATTCCTGCTGTTCCACAAGGTGCATTCGCCGCAGTACACGCTGTGGTTGGTGCCGTTCATGGCTTTGCTCGAGGTGCCGTGGGCGGCGATCGGCGGGTATCTGATCGCCGATGCGGCGATCGGTATCGGCGTATTCCGGTATTTCTATTCGATCGGAGCCGGTAACTCGGTGGATTCGATGGAGAACATCGTGCAATTCGGTGTCTGGGGACGTGCCGCCCTGCTCGTGGTGTTCTTCTTCCTGTTCGTGCGCGCGATACCGCGCGGAACCCGACCCGAACCACGGATACCGCGGTTCGAACCAGGCAGTCTCGTCCCTGTGGCCTAGTACCGAATTCCACCCGCACTCCACCCGCAGGTGGTGCTGGTCGCCCACCTTCCGAAAGATCGGTCAGTGGCGGCCGGTGCCCGTGCGTTGAATTACTTTCCGGCGGAGTGCCATTGCATGCCCCAGTTGTATGCCTCGTCGATCGCGCCCTGCGCACCGTTGATGTAGTGCACTTCCCGGTGCACGGTGATGCCCGGGCCCTGATTCTGCAGCAGGGCGATCACGCAGGACCGCGCACCGTTCACCGGGGAGTCCAGCCGGACCTCGATCTGCGGACCGGAGGTGGGGTACAGCGTCACCACTCCGTCGGCCGCGGCCCAGTTCGGCACGCCCTCGTAGATGAAGGCGAAGATCAGAATGCGCCGGAACACCTCGGGCCGAGCGAGATTGATGTGCATATTCTCGCCGCCGACCGACGCTCCGCTGCGATCGTCGCTGTCCAGTCGGATGAACGGCTCGGACTGCAGCGAGCCGAAGTTATTGCCGATGGCCTGCACCACGCCCTTGGCGCCACTGGACAATTCGTACAGGCAGCCCAGATCCAGGTCGACGGGCTTGGCCCGGCGAAAGAAACCCTTCGGACCGCTGGACCAGTTCAGGTTGACCCGCATGATGCCCTGCTGGTCACCGGGTTTGGTGAGGGTGATGCTCGGCGTGGCTTTCGACAAGGTCACCTTGGCAAGATTCACGCCCGGAGTTTCATTCGACATCGCCATCCCCCTCGGGAAAAAGAAGCGGCAGCGGCTGAAGGCCGCTGCCGCTGGAGTTCTTCGGCTACCCGCCGGAATTCAGGCTACCGGGGTTACCTCTCGCGCGCTCTCCACGTCGTCGGCATCCGGGCGCCGATTCCGAATGATGCTGGTAATGAACGCCGCGCCGATGAAGGCCACGCCGACGAGACCGGTGACGATCTCGTTGATGTGCACGCCGATCGACACGAACAGGATGACCGCCAGCGCGCCGATCGCCCAGTGCGCGCCGTGCTCCAGGTACACGTACTCCGACAGTGTGCCCTTGCGCACCAGGTACACGGTGATCGAACGGACGAACATGGCGCCGATCAGACCGAGGCCGAGCGCGATGATGATCGGATCGGAGGTGATGGCGAAGGCGCCGATGACACCGTCGAAGGAGAACGACGCGTCCAGCACCTCGAGGTACAGGAACAGGAAGAACGCCGCCTTGCCCGCGGCCTTGACCAACTGGGACGGCCCGCCGTTCGGGGCTTCCTCGAACTCCTCGGTGTGGAATAGCGAACCGAGGCCGTCGACCACGATGTAGGTAATCATGCCGAGCAGACCGGCGACCAGGACGGTGGCGCGGTCTTCGTCACCTGCGATGATTTCCGCGGTGAGTACCAGACCGACGCTCGCGACGACCACCGAGAGCATATCCAGCTTGCCGAGCTGGGCCAGCGGTTTCTCCAGCCAGGACAGCCAGGTGATTTCGCGTTCCTCGAAGATGAAATTCAGGAACAGCAGCAGCAGGAACATGCCACCGAACGCGGCGATCTGTGGATGCGCGTCGGTGAGCAGCTTCTCGTAGCTCGGGCTGCCGTCCGGGAAGACCAGCGCGCCATCGGCGGGCGGGTTCAGCGCCAGATCGAATGCCTTCACCGGGTGCAGACCCGCGGTGATCCAGACGATAGCCAACGGGAAGACCAACCGCATGCCGAATACGGCGATGATCACACCGACGGTGAGGAAGATTCGCTGCCAGAACTCGTTCATACGTTCCAGCACGGTGGCGTTGATGACCGCATTGTCGAACGACAACGAGACCTCGAGGATGCCGAGGATGGCGGCCAACGCCAGCGCGGTCGGACCGCCATACAGGAACGCCGCGACAAGCGATATCACCGTGACAACGATGGACATGCCGAATATGCGCAGGACCACGCGGAGACCCTTTCCGTGCGGCGGTCGAATATCTGTCCGAGCGCGCCTTTACCGATGAAACCCGGGGCAGTACCGACCCGCGGTTGCGATGATGATTCCAGCGTGACCGCGGAACCGCCGATCTTTCAACGGAGCGGCGAGGCGAATAGTTCCGCGGACACGTGGACAGGGGGCTCGTCGAGCCCCCTGTCCGAGACAGTGCGTCTCAGACGTTCACACCGTAGTCACGCGCGATACCCGCCAGACCCGAGGCGTAGCCCTGCCCGATTGCGCGGAACTTCCACTCGGCGCCGTTGCGGTACAGCTCGCCGAAGACCATGGCGGTCTCGGTCGAGGCGTCCTCGGACAGGTCGTAGCGGGCCAGCTCGGTGCCGTTGGCGCGGTCCACGACGCGGATGTAGGCGTTGCGCACCTGGCCGAAGGACTGCTGGCGGGTGTCCGCGTCGTAGATCGAGACCGGGAAGAAGATGCTCTCGATGGTCGGCGGGGTGTTGGCCAGGTCGACGTTGATGACCTCGTCATCGCCTTCGCCCTCACCGGTCAGGTTGTCGCCGGTGTGCTCGATGGTGCCCTCGGGCGATTTGAGGTTGTTGAAGAAGACGAAGTGCTTGTCGGAGACGACCTTCTTGTCCGCACCAGTCGCGATCGCACTGGCATCCAGATCGAAGTCGGTGCCGGTGGTCGTGCGAATATCCCACCCGAGCCCGACGGAGACAGCGGTAAGGTTCGGCGCTGCCTTGGTCAGCGAGACATTGCCGCCCTTGGACAAACTGACACCCATGCGGGGTTCCCTTTCAATAGACGTCTGTGTTTCCCAGCACTGTCCGAATCGCCGGGTACGTCCTACGACAGTAGTAGGTTTCGATGGTCTTGCGTAGGAACCGGTGTTTCCCCGGTGAACTGGAACATCTCGTCTGCTCGGGCCGAGCCGGGGCGAGTACACCGCTTAACATCGGGGCGTGACAGGCCGTAGGCGTGGATGGTTCCGGTCGTCCGGGAACAATGAATGGATCGCACAGGCTCGGTCGACGTTGGTAGCCGCGTTCCTGGATATGGATCGGCGGCAGAGCGTGGCCGAGGCGGCGGTGCACGCCAGTGAACAGGTGTTCCCGGAGCGACAGCTGGGCGCGAAATGGGAACCCGTGCGCAGCAGGTGTTATGACGCCGCGGGCGGATATCTGACGTTCACCGAGCAAATGGATAACGCCGAGCGCGACGACACGCCGATGCCGCAGGGGCCGGCGCGGGTGGACCCGCTGGCGCGGCAGCTGGCCGACGCGGCCCGTGCCGTCGACGAGTTCTATCACGGTAATCAGTCCCAGCTCGAACAAGCCGTCGCGGTGCTCGGCACAGTGCCGCAGTTCGTGCGGCAAGTGAAGATCGCGGCGGCGGGCGTGCGCGGGCAGGCCGCCCAATCCGAATACGCTGGCTACCCCTCGGTGCGCCAGCACACGGCGGCGGTGGGTGAGTCGCTGCTCACACTGGAGGCGCTCGGTTCCGAGGTGCCCGCCGCGCGCCTCCGGGAGGCCGCCAACCACTTGGAGTCGGCGACGAAAGCGCTGGCAGAGGCATTGGCGCAGGCGCCATCTCGGACCGAGGCAGCGGCCAATGCGATCACCTCGGTGGCCACCAGACTGGCCGCGGTACGCACCCGTGGCGACCGGCTGGCGCCGGCCTACTCGGAGTTGCTCCGCGAGTTCAATGCTGCGAGTTCGGCCGATCTGGCTAACAATGGGCAGGAAAGTCGACGGGCCATCGATGCCGCGGATGCCGCCTTGGCGCGGGCGCGAGCGGCGGCGGCCGAAAACAATCCGGAGTCTGCGCTTGATCTGACCACATCCGCACGCGGGTACCTCACCGAGGCCGAACATTCGATCGATGCCGTCACCAAACGGCTGACACTGCTGCGCGAGGTCCGTGAGAATCCGCAAGAGAAGGCCAAGGCCGTACGATTTCGGCTGCGGGACGCACAAATGCTCGCGGTGAGCCGGGGGCTCGTCGGCGAATGGGGATCTGTACTCGATGCACAGGTGGACCGGATCGATCGAATCACCGAAAACCTGTCGGGGCGGCACCCCGACTACTGGGCCTATGTGGCCGAATTGGATACCGTCGCGGAGTTTGTAGCCGGGGTAGTGGATCGAATGAGAAAACAAGCAGGACCACGACGAGAATGAGGCCAGGGGTTATGCGGCCACCGCCATCAGGGATGAGGACAGCGAAGCGATGACCGCGAGCATCGTCGTCCAGCAACAGGTCTCCCTGCGAAAGCAATTGCCGCTGCGCCATTTTCGCCAGTTGTGCGGACCGGAGGCGCGGCGCCTGTTCCATCGACAACCGGAACCGTTCGGCGATGAGGCCGACCGGGAAATTCTGGCCATCGCGCTCGGCGCCACACTGTACGCGCCGGCGACTCGCCATGACCTCGCCTTGACGATAAGTAGGCGGGCCGCACGCGGCGTCTGCTCGATGGTCATCGATCTCGAGGACGCGGTCGCCGATCACGAGGTGGGATCGGCCAAACGACAGACGGTCGCGACGCTGAATCTGCTTGCCGAGAGTGAGGATCCGAATCCGCTGCTGTTCGTCCGGGTCCGCGATCCGGATACCGTGACCGAAATCGTCGAACAACTCGGCACCGGGGCGGCGGCGCTGACCGGCTTCGTCTTTCCGAAATTCGACCGTGCGAGCGGGCCGAAATATCTCGCCGCACTCCAGACGGCGGCGGAGCGGTTGAGCAGGCCGGTGTACGGCATGCCGGTCCTCGAATCGCCCGCACTGGTGCATCGCCAGACCCGGGATCAGGAGCTGACCGAGATCGCGGCGCTATTGGCCGAGCATCGGGATCGGGTACTCGCGGTGCGCATCGGTGCGACGGATATGTGCTCGACCTTCGGCATTCGGCGAGACCGGGATCTGACCATCTACGACGTGCGGGTGGTCGCGGATGTCATCGCAGATATCGTGAATTACCTGGGGCGATCCGATGGCACGGGTTTCGTGATCACCGGACCGGTCTGGGAATACTTCGCCGACCACGAGCGGATGTTCCGGCCGCTGTTGCGCACCGCGCCGTTCGAGGAGTCCGATGCGGTGCCGTTTCGGCATTATCTGGTCAGCCGTGATCTGGATGGTCTACTACGTGAGATCACGCTGGACCGGGCCAATGGGATCCAGGGTAAGACGGTCATCCATCCGTCGCATGTCGCGGCCGTGCACGCGCTGTCGGTGGTAACCCATGAGGAGTATTCGGATGCGCTCGACATTCTGCGGGTCGATGTCGGCGGGGTGGCGGCGTCGGGATATCGGAACAAGATGAACGAGATGCGGCCGCATCGCAGCTGGGCGCGGCAAACCCTGCTGCGGGCCCGTGTTTTCGGTGTCGCGAATAAGGGTGTTTCGTTCGTGGATCTGTTGACGGCGTTGGTCACCGAATGAGAATCGACTTCTGGGCGACAACGAATTTGGGCATCGAGTTGCGGCACGAGCGGTCGCACGGTGGCAGGTCGGTCGATGTGTTGCCCGCCGAATTGTCCATCGACATATTGATTCAGCCAGGGTTGCGGCGTAATCGACGTCGTGCCCACCTGCTGGTTTCGACGGTGCTCGGGAAACACCTGCCAACGGATCCACGGGTGGTCCTCGGTGCGGGCAATCGACTGGGCGATCTAGTGCATGACGTGCTGGGCGATCGCGAGGCGGTGGTGCTCGGATTCGCCGAGACCGCAACGGGTTTGGGGCATTGTGTGGCGGCTCGGATCGGGGCCGGATGCTATCTGCACTCGACCCGGCGCAAGGTGCCCGACGCGACCACCTTGACCGGCTTCGAAGAGGGGCATTCGCACGCCACGTCGCATCTGCTACAGCCCGCGCCCGCGGATATCTTCGTCAACGATCTGCCGCTGGTGCTCGTCGACGACGAGATCTCCACCGGTGATACCGCGATCGATGCGGTTCGGGCATTGCACGCGTTTTCGCCGCGATCGCACTATGTACTGGCGTCGCTGGTCGATATGCGGACCGAGGGTGATCGCGTGCGGTTCGAGGCGGCGGCCGCGGAGCTGGGTGCGCGCATCGATACGGTGTGCCTGGCTTCCGGACGCACCGTGCTGCCCGAGGATCTGGTCGAGACGGTGTCGTCGATGCCGGATCCGGAATTGAATCCGACCGGGGCGCGGCGTGGTTCGTTCGATCGAATCGAGTTGCCCTGGCCTGCTTCGGTTCCCGAGGGCGGGCGGCACGGGATCTTGCGGTCCGATACCGATGCGTTCGAGGCGGCGCTCGCGAATGCAGCCGAGGCGTTGCGGGTTCGGCTCGCCGATGATTTCGCCGGACGGCCCGCGATTGTGCTCGGGCATGAAGAGCTGATGTATCTGCCGTTGCGATTGGCGGCCGCGCTCGCCGATGCCGGGATTCCGACGCGGTTTCAGACGACGACTCGATCGCCCGCGTATGTGCTCGATGAGCCGGGTTATCCATTGCGGCGTGGGTTTCGGTTCGTCGCACCCGAGCCCGGTGAAGTGGAACCACGTTATCTGTACAACGCGAACTGGATCGAGGACGCGCTTTCCGAACTCGTCGCGCTGGGCGAGGTCGCGGCGATCGGTGACGGTGTAGGCGTAGGTGCTGTGTTGGGCGGTGGGACGTGCGTGATCGACAGTGCTGTGCTGAGCAAGGGCTCGGGTGTGGGCGCCGATGCTGCGTTGGGTGAAGGCGCGGTGCTGAGCGATCTTGGATGCTCGGCAAAGGAAACCGAGGGCGATGCGGAGCCGATGGGGGCTGCTGCTTCCGGGCGGACCTATGGAGTCGAACCGGTTCTGGTCGTCGTCATAGATGCACCCGCGGACACCGCTGAACTGCGTGCCGAGGATGGTCTGATCGATGTGCTGACCGCATCCGGGGACGATGTCGTCCTGGCGATACTGCCGGGTGCGGATCCGCGCCTCTTGCATGCGGAACGGACCGACGCCCTGCTCTCCGCCGAACCGAGAGGGTTATGAGGTCGAACGCTGTGCCGGAATCGAGTATCTCTGCGCAATCGGCCTCGAGCCTGCCCATTCCGCTGCACGGTCCGGCTTTCGGATCGTATGCGGCCGAGGAGGTTTCCTGGCTGCTGAAGGATCTGTCCGAGGTCGACCTCGAGGCCGATGTGGCCGAGCGGGAACGCCGGATTCAATCGGGTGCCGCGCATTACGCGGAATCGCTGCCGATCGAATATCAGCCCGATGCGCGATACCGTTCGCTGTTCGACGAGGTATTGGCCTACAGTGCCGACCGGCTCGCGCTCGCCGTGGCGACGGTCTCGGAACTCGTTGTCGCCGAACGCGGCACCGATATCGTGCTGGTCTCGTTGGCGCGGGCCGGTACGCCGATCGGAATTCTCATGCGGCGGTGGCTGCGGTCGCGTGCGGCGAGCCTCGATGTGCCGCACTATGCGGTATCCATCGTGCGTGATCGCGGTATCGACGCCGTCGCATTGGATTATCTTGCTCGGCACCACGATCCGGCATCGGTGGTGTTCGTCGATGGCTGGACCGGCAAAGGTGCCATCACGCGCGAACTCACCGAAGCGCTGGACGCCTATCACGCCGCGGGCGGTGCCCGATTCAATGATGAACTCGCCGTGCTCGCCGACCCGGGACACTGTGTACGCACCTACGGCACCCGAGACGACTTCCTGATCGCCTCCGCCTGCTTGAATTCGACGGTCTCCGGGCTGATTTCGCGCACCGTACTCAATGACACGTTGATCGGCCCCGGCGACTTCCACGGCGCGAAGTTCTACCGCGAGTTGGCGGCCGACGATGTCTCCGGCCGCCTGCTAGACACCGTGACCGCCGCCTTCGACACGATCCGCGATCGCGTACCCGCCGAATTGGCCGCCCTGCGGGCCGATGACCGGACACCGACCTGGAGGGGCTGGGACTCGGTCGACCGGGTGCGCGCGGAATACGGCATCGCCAGCGTGAATTTCGTGAAACCCGGTGTCGGCGAGACGACTCGGGTATTACTGCGGCGGCTGCCGTGGCGGGTCCTGGTGCGTGCGGCGGACGCACCGGAGCACGCGCATATCCGGCTGCTCGCCACGGCCCGCGGCGTTCCGGTCGAGATCGTACCGGACCTGGCGTATTCGTGTATGGGATTGATCAAGGACGTACAGCAGTAATGCATTTGCGAAAACTACGAAGACACGCGCTGATCGCTACCGATCTGGACCGAACAATGATCTATTCGCGCAACGCTTTCCACACCACGACGGACGTGCCGACGGTCTGTGTGGAGCATCTCGAGGGCGCGCCACTGTCGTTCATGACAACCACCGCCGCCTTGCGCATGCAGACCCTGACCGAACCCGCCGCCGTCATTCCCACCACTACCCGGACTATCAAGCAGTTCGAACGTATCCGATTGCCGGGCGCCCCCTGGCGGTACGCGATTACCAGCAATGGCGGGAATATCCTGGTCGACGGCGTGCCGGATATGCGCTGGCGCATCGATATCGACGCTCAGGTGCGCGCCGGTGGCGCGACGCTTTCGGAGCTGAATACCGAACTGCGGGCACGCATCGACGATTCCTGGGTCACCAAATTCCGGGTCGCCGATCATCTGTTCACCTATCTGGTGGTGCAGCCCAAGGAAGTACCGGACGGCTTCCTGGCCGAATGGGATTCCTGGTGCCGCCCGCGCGGCTGGTCCGTCTCCCAGCAGGGCCGCAAGATCTACACGATGCCCCTGGCCGTCTGTAAGAGTCGTGCCGTGCGTGAAGTACGTCGCCGCCTGGTCGAAAACGGCGAACTCGCCGACGGGGCGATGACTCTCGCCGCGGGTGACGGTGCCCTCGACGCCGAAATGCTGCGTACCGCGGACTCCGCCATCCGCCCGCGCCACGGCGAACTCGAACAACTCGAGTGGACCCACCCCAACCTCACCATTACCCGCGCCTCCGGAATTCTCGCGGGCGAGGAGATCATCGACTGGTTCATCAAGGCCGCGCCGGACGTCGAGTAGCCGACTCTTGCCTGACACCGACGACAAGGTTCAGCGTTGCCCCGACGGTCGTGAAGGAGGTCGAATGCTGATCGGTGAGCTGGCCGCGCGTCGGAACGAGTACCAGGACAGCCCCTGCGCGTATACCCGAAATCGCATGGGGGAGAACAGTTGCCGATCCACATCGGCGAATCGAGCCGCGCCGCCCGGCGGGTAAGACGACGTGGCGACGGGTATTTCCCGGGCGGGATGCTGATGCCCGCCGAACGTGCGGAGCAGATGGATTTCGCGCGGTCCACCGCCGTTGCGGCGGGCCGAGATCCGGCGGCTCGGGAACACACCCGGTGGGGATCGATCGATATGCCGCGGGATCGGGTCGACGGATTCGCCGCACAAGGCGTGACCCGGGTCGTTGTCGGCGTCACCGCCACCGACGAGGCCGTGCAGTTCGACGAAATATCCGCTTTCGCAGCGCGTTTCGGGCTGACGGCGAGGTCCTGAGGGCTGCAACCCGACGAGGTCAGCGATTGCGGCTACGGTCGAGCCAGTCGAGGGCGTCGCGGAGGGTGAGGGATCGGTCGAGGCGGGGTGGTTGATAGGGGCGAGGGTTCGCGTCGGGTGGGTAAGGCGCGGCGGTGGGTTCGGGGTGAGGCTGGTTGGGATACCGATGATTCGGTGCCATGGGATGAGGCGCCATCTCAGGGCGGTTCAGGCGGGCGTAGGAGAGATTCGTCGGGAAGGGGAGCTTCCGCGCGGATTTTGGCATTGCTTGCGGTGCGAAGCGGTCGAGTACAGCGCCCGTGGTGTCCTTGTCGGGAGCGAACGGGACGCCGGTGGAGAGGGCGCGCAAACCGAGGGTGAGCATTTCGCCGACCATGCCGATGCCGATGGAGAGGGTCGTCGGGCGGGCGTCGTGGTGCGTGCCCATGGACGTGCCGAGGGCGTTGATGGCGAAGCCCGCGACCATCGAGACAGCCCAGACGACGACGGTGCGCACGGTGTAGCGCTGCCACAGATGACCGTCGCGGGTGAAGATACCGATCGTGGTGCCGCGCAGCGCACCGAAGGCGAGGCCGACGCCGCCGCCGATGATCAGCCAGGTGATATCGGTGCCGTTGAGGTCGGCGACCTTGGTGACGCTGTAGATACCGATCGCCAACAGGATGACCGGGGGCCCGAAGGTGTCGCGGGCGTTCATCGGTTCGCCGTAGAACCGCTTCACCACCAGCGCGATGACCGCCACGATCGCGATCACAAGTCCGATACTCATGGTGCCTCCCAACACGATGTCTGCTGTTGGGAAAGCTATTCGGCGGTCCTCAGGTCATCCGGTTCAGTAATCGCGCTGCTGCGCGCCCGACTGCTGGGCGGGCCACGGCGACGGTTCATTCGGATCGTGTGCGGCACGTTTCTCGTAGAGTGGCTCCGTACGCACCGACAAGCGAAGGGTCGAACTTGTCCGCAACACTCGCCAAGGGTCAGAATGGCCCGCTGGCCGCCAATGACGTGGTGATCTCCGTCCAACTGACCGCACCGGCGGATCTGTCCGCGCTACTGGTCACCGAGTCGGGGAGGGTCCGTTCCGACGCGGACTTCGTCTTCTTCAATCAGCCCAACGGCCCCGGGGTGAATCTGCAGCCCGCACCTGCCGGGCAGCCCGCATCACTTGCGGTATCGCTGAACGCGGTGCCCGCGGATATCGCGCAGATCCGCGCGGTGATCACCCTGGACGACGCGACGAGCAATTTCGGCCGCTTTCCCGCGCCGACGGCGATCGTTGCCGATTCGGCGGGTAATCAGTTGTACGAGTACCGCATCGACGGTTTGAACACCGAGTCGATCGTGATCGCGCTCGAGCTGTACCGGCGCCAGAGCGAATGGAAGGTGCGCGCGGTCGGTCAGGGCTACGCGGGTGGCTTCGCGGCGCTGGTCACCGATCACGGTGTCACCGTCGACGAAACTCCGGCCGCGACACAGGTTCCGCCGCCGCCG
>FTJU01002239.1_pt3 | contig 13298 bp, 12 predicted proteins | sample 1658961 | NCBI WGS metagenome assembly FTJU01 (sample SAMEA3914878, study PRJEB12502) | metagenome | biome: forest; material: soil | place: USA | collected 2012-03-12 | depth 0.3 m | reverse complement strand
AGTCTCGACGACTCGGACGCGAAACACCAGGGGGCCGCGAACCCGCCGCGCCTCCGGCGCGGCCAAAAATACAGCTACACAGCGACCAGGGTGTCGAGTACCGAGAGGAACAGGCCGAGGCCGTCGTCGCTCGGGCCGGTCAGCGGCTCGGTGGCGTGTTCGGGATGCGGCATCAGGCCGACGATCCGGCCATCGGCCGAGGAAATACCCGCGATATCGCGCTGGGAGCCGTTCGGATTGTCGCCCGTGTAGCGGAAGACCACCCGGCCCTCGCCCTCGAGTTCATCGAGCACGCGCTCGGACGCCTGGTAGCGACCCTCGGCGTTCTTGATCGGGATGAGGATCTGGGCGCCGGGCTCGAAACGCGAGGTCCATGCGGTATTCGCGGTTTCGACGCGCAGCCATTCGTCACGGCAGACGAAGTGCAGCCCCTCGTTGCGGGTCAACACACCGGGCAGCAGTCCCGCCTCGCACAGCACCTGGAATCCGTTGCAGATACCCAGGATCGGTAGACCCTGCCGCGCGGCCTTGATGACCTCACCCATCACCGGGGCGAATCGGGCGATGGCACCGGCGCGCAGGTAGTCACCGTAGGAGAAGCCGCCGGGCACGATCACCGCGTCGACCTGCTTCAGATCGGCATCAGCGTGCCACAGGCTGACCGACTCGGCGCCCGCCAGCCGCACCGCGCGCGCGGCGTCGACATCATCGAGCGTGCCGGGAAATGTAATGACCCCGATCCGTGCCGTCATGAAACGCGCACGACCTTCCAGTCCTCGATAACGGTGTTCGCGAGTAGTGCCTCGGCGATCTGTTCGAGCTCCACGTCGGTGACACTGTCGTCGACATCGAGTTCGAATCGCTTGCCCTGCCGCACATCCGACACTCCGGCGAATCCTAGGCGCGGGAGTGCGCCGGCGATGGCCTGACCCTGCGGATCCAGGATCTCGGCCTTCGGCATCACCTCGACCACGACTCGTGCCACGCGTTGCTCCTCAGGTGGTGTTGGGGTTACCTGAGCAGCGTAGTTGTCCAGCTTGTCCGCGTTGCGTTCGGGGTCGCGTCAAATAGCATGGCCCCATGCGCATAGCCCACTTCGGCCACTCCTGCATCCTCGTCGAATCGCACGGCAAGAAGGTGCTGTTCGATCCGGGCATCTTCTCGCACGGCTTCGAGGGCATTACCGGTCTGGACGCCATCGCGGTCACCCACCAGCATCCCGACCACATCGATCCGAACCGGATCGAAGCGCTGCTCGACAACAACCCGAACGCGCGCCTATTCAGCGATCCACAGACCGCACAGCAGCGCGGCGAACCGTGGGAGCCGGTACACGCGGGCAATGTGATCGCCCTCGGCGATCTGCAGATCACCGGAGGCGGCGGCAGGCATGCGGTGATCCACCCGGAGATCCCGGTGATCGATAACACCGTCTTCCAACTCGGCACTCCCGACGACCCGGCCCAGCTCGTGCATCCGGGCGACTCGCTCTGGGTGCCACCGGTGCCGGTCGGCGTCCTGGCCATCCCGGCGTCCGCACCGTGGATGCGTATCAGCGAGGCCGTCGACTACTTGCGCGCGGTCGCCCCCCGCACCGCCTTCCCCATCCACTTCGGCATCATCCAGCCCGAAGCACAGGGCGTCTACTTCGGCCGCCTCGCCGAAATGGGTCCCGCTGGTACCGAATTCACCATCATCGCCCCCGAGGACCAGCGCGACCTCTAACTCCTCGACTGCTGATTCACCCCTCAGCGGGCGTGTTCGGCATAGGTGGCGAGGAACAGGGCCTCGGCCAGGGCCATGTGTTCGATTTCGGTGGGGTCGACACTCTCATTGGGCGCGTGGATCAGGCATTTGGGTTCTTCGACGCCCAGCAGCATGATCTCGGCGTCCGGGTAGGTGTCGGCGAAGACGTTGCACAGCGGGATCGAGCCGCCTTGGCCCTGTGTGGTCGTCGCACGGCCGTATGCGGCGGTGAGTGCGGCCTCCATGGCCGTACGCGCGGGACCGCCGCGAGCCGACCGGAACGGCGCGCCGATCCCTTCGATTTCCACGGTCAGTTCGGCGCGCCACGGTGTATGCGCCCGCAGGTGTGCGGTCAGCAGTTCCAGCGCCTGGTTCGGATCGGTACCCGGCGGAATGCGCAGGTTGAGGCGGGCTCGCGCGGCGGGCTGGATGGCCGCCGATGAACCGACGACCTTCGGTGCGTCGATGCCGAGCACCGTCAAAGCCGGTCGCGCCCAGAGCATATCGGCGACAGTGCCGCCACCGGTGAGTTCGACATCGCCGAGTACGCCTGCGTCGGAGCGGAATTGATCCGCCATGTACTGCACACCGGTCCAGCGCTGATCGTTGGGCAGGCCGTCCACGGTGGTGTTGCCGTGTTCGTCGCGCAAGGAGGCGAGCAGATGAATGAGCGCGGCGAGCGCATCGGGGGCGGGGCCGCCGAACATGCCGGAATGCAATGCTCCGGCGAGTGTTTCGACGGTGACGACAACGTTCACACCGCCGCGCAGCGTCTCGGTCAAGGTCGGCACCCCGATCGCGAAATTGCCGCAGTCGCCGATCAGAATCGCATCCGCGCGCAACAGCTCCGGATTGGCCACGACGAATTGTTCGAGTCCACTGGTGCCCTGCTCCTCGGAACCCTCCGCGACCAGCGTGACCCCGAGCGGCAGATCCGCGCCGAGGGCCCGCAGCGCGGTCAGATGCATCACGATATTGCCCTTGCAGTCCGCGCTGCCACGCCCGTACCAGCGGCCGTCCTTCTCGGTGAGCTCCCAGACCGGGGTGCGCCAGGCGTCGTCGTCGAGCGGGGGCTGCACGTCGTAGTGGCAGTAGAGCAATACCGTCGGCGCACCGTTCGGCGCGGGACGCGAGGCGATGACGGCCTTGGTGCCGTCGGAAGTTTCGTGCAGGCCGACCCTGGTCAACCCAGCCCCCGCGAATGCGTCGGCCACCCACTGCGCGGTCCGGTCGCACTCCGCCAGCGGGAACTGCCGGGGATCGGCCACCGACTTGAACGAAACCAGTTGCGTGAGATCGGTTTTCGCCTGTGGCATCAGTGCCACCACCCGCTGGCGCAGCGCCGCGACGCGGGAGTCGTCCATTTGCGGAACCTCATCCATCGTCCGGGCCGCTCCTTCCCCACACATTTTCGTTCGAACTGATCCAGCACACCGAAGCTGCCGCCCGCCCACTCTGACATGAACCGCTCGGTGCGTACAGAAAACGCACCCGACCGATCGGTCTGTGTCGTCCGGTTCGGAACACCGAAAATCCGGTCGCCGCTGTGCCAGGCTGATAGACGCTCGTTGCCGCAGTTTCGCAACATCACGCGATCCCTGTTCGGAGGCGATTCGATGACAGAAGAACTAGAGCCCGACGACCTATTCGCCCTGCCGGGCCTGCGCCGGTCGGCACCTAAGGCCGGATTTCCGGCAACTGAATTGATCCCACAGGTCGCCTACGAGATCGTGCACGACGAACTGATGCTCGACGGCGTCTCCCGGATGAATCTGGCGACCTTCTGCACCACCTGGGTGGACGACCAGGCGCGCAGGCTGATGAACGAATCCATGGACAAGAACATCGTCGACAAGGACGAATACCCGCAAACCGCCGAATTGGAGCGGCGCTGCGTGCGGATGATCGCCGATCTGTGGCATGCGCCGGATCCGGCCGCCACACATGGCACCTCCACCACCGGATCCAGTGAGGCCGCGATGCTCGGCGGTCTGGCCGCCAAATTCCGCTGGCGCAAGCGTGGCGGCACCGGAACTCCGAATTTCGTCTGCGGCCCAGTGCAGGTGTGCTGGGAAAAGTTCGCGCGCTATTTCGATGTGGAGATCCGCCGAATTCCGCTGCGCGGCGACCAGCTGACCATGCATCCCGACGACGTATCCGCCTACTGCGACGACAACACCATCATGGTGGTGCCGACCTTCGGGCAGACCTACACCGGCCTGTTCGAAGATGTCGCCGGGATAAGCCGAGCCCTGGATCGGTTGCACGAAGTCAGCGGCCTGGATATCCCCATCCATGTGGACGCCGCCAGCGGCGGATTCCTCGCGCCGTTCACCGCACCGGATCTGATCTGGGATTTCCGGCTGCCCCGGGTCAAGTCGATCAATGCCTCCGGCCACAAGACCGGGCTCGCCCCACTCGGCTCGGGCTGGGCGCTGTGGCGCGAGGAGGCCGATCTGCCCGACGAGCTGATTTTCAACGTGGACTACCTCGGCGGCAGCATGGCCACCTTCAATCTCAACTTCTCCCGCCCCGGCGGGCAGGTGATCACCTCGTACTACGAATTCATCCGGCTCGGCCACACCGGATACACCCACCTGCAGTCCCAGCTCTATCACGTCGCCCAACATCTGGCCAATGGCCTGCTGAAGCTCGGTCCGTTCGAGATGATCCACGGCGGCGATCCACATCGGGGCATCGCGGCGGTGTCATGGCGACTGACCGACGATGTCGGATTCAATCTCTATGAACTGTCGGATCGACTGCGGACCAGGGGTTGGCTGATCGCCGCGTACCCGTTGCCCGCCGACCGCGAAAACGAGACGATCATGCGCGCACTGGTCCGGCACGGTTTTACCACCGATATGGCCGATCTACTGCTCGACGACATCGCACGCGGGATGGAACAGCTCGCGAAGCATCCACAGACCGAACCGCTCACGCGGGAGGAAGCGGGCGGGTTCACGCACAATGCGACCGCGGTCGTCCCGAGCGAGCGGGCGAAACCTGTCCGGTCGAGTACCGAATAGCGCTGGCGGAGAATGAATCACACCGCGTCGTGCCGCGGTGCCGACCGACACCGCCTACACGGCCTCCGGCGGATCCGATCAAGCCGCCTTGGCGGCTGTGCACGGCTCCCAGCGATACACCTCACCGGCCGCGCCGTGGAACAGTGCGAGATCGACCGCGTCGAGCATGGCCTGTCGCGGTCCGGAGCGGCCCAGCTGCGCGGCGGACACGGCCAGGCGCAGCACACCGCCGCGCCGTGCGGTCCTGGCCGCGCCGAGTACCAGTGCACGGCACCACCACGGCTCGGCGCGGAACCCCTCGCCGATGCCGTGGACGCGCGCCTTCTGCGCGATATTGCGCTCGAGATCGAGAATCGAGGTCAACCCGAGCGCGAGGCGGAAACCGGCCTCGGGTAGCGCCTCGATGGCCCCCGCCGAGGCATCCCAGCGCGGGGCGGCGAACAGCCGGGTGCGCAATTCCACCTGTTCGAGCACTCGATCCGCCGCGGTCAGCCGCAGTCGCGCCTCGTGCTGGGGCAGGGTGGCGAATTCGGCGCGGCGCCGCTTTGTCGCCGCCTGGTCGTAACCGTGCAGCACGATCGCATCACCGCGGGCCCGCCGAGCACGCAGCCAGGACTGCGTCGCCGGATCTTCCAGCAGCCGGTAGCCACCCTTCAACCGCGGCGCGACCAGCAGCGAAAGTCGTACATCGCGACGATCCATTTCGGCCGCGAATTCGATAGCCGCGTCCCGCGTGGTGTCCCGGATCCCGGAAACAGACACGATCAGCTCAGCGTTCATGACCTTACGGTGCCAGCCGCAGATGTACTCGGCGTGCAGGACGGATGACCCGCCGACGAACACTGCGTCACTCCCGCGAGCCACGTCTGACCTAGGATCTCCGGCGTGTAGGCAGCCCTGCTCAGCGCCCTGTCGGTTCCACTCCTGCTCATCGCCCCGGCCACGGCATTAGCCGATCCGGACGCACCGCAGATTTTCCGCCAAGACGAAACGTGCACGGCAACACAGGGTTTCGTTAATCAGGTGCGCAGCCGCACGCCGGACGCGACACCGGATCAGATCGCCGACGCCTACATCGCGATCATGGATGCGAACGGCGCGTATCAAGGGATCGAGCAATATCGCGATAGCGATCGCGGAGCTTTCCTGGAGAATATGCGCACCTGCGGCCTCTGATTCACCGCATCTACCAGCGCTCCCAGTGCAGTACCCGCGCTCTCGGCACCCGGACGGCGGGCTTGAAGTCGGTGCCGAGGGTGTAGGCCAGCGGAATGAATGCCGCGAGCATCACCTTGTCGTACGGAATCCCCAGCGCCGCAGCGAGTTCGCGCTCCAACGGCCCTTGCGCACTGGTCCAGGTGGTGCCGAGTCCGCGGGCCCGGGCAGCGAGCATGAAACTCCACACCGCGGGCAGAATGGAACCCCAAGCGCCCGCCTGGATTGCGACCGGGGCGCGATCGGTTCGGCCCTCGATGGCCGGAATCACCAGAGCCGGAACGCGATGGATGTTTTCGGCGAGATGCCGCAGGCCGTCGAAGACCCGCTCGGTCGAATGCGGGGCATAGTTCATGCGCCACACATCATCGGCGGTCAGCGGCTGTCCGGTCCCGACGGCGAGTGCGCGACGGAAGATATCGCCGACCACTCGACGCCGGGCCGGATCGGTGACAACGATGAAATGCCAGCGCTGCCGATTGCGTCCGGTCGGCGCCTGGGTGGCGAGATCGATGCACTCCTCGATCAGCTCGCGCGGCACCGGACGATCGAAGTCCAGGCGTTTGCGCACGGCGCGGGTCGTGGACAGCAATTCATCCGGGGTCAGATCCAGCATCGTTACTCCTCGGGCCGAATTCATCTGTAAGCAGACGATCAGACCGTATGGCCACAAATCATCTGCTGTCAAACTATTTGCCAGCAGATGATTGATGGTAGGCTAGCAGGACCGACAGCGAGGAATCATGACGACCGACACCAAGCCGACCTACTTTCCACAGCTGGCCGCCGAGCGGCCGGATATCGCACTGTGCCGCGCGTCGACAACCGTGGCCAGAGCAGGCGAAACGTACGCCTCGACACAGGGTTTGGGCGTTGGTCAGCAGTTGGTATTGAAAATGCTCGATGCCGTCGGCGCCTGCTCGCAGCAGACGCTGAGCGAAGAACTCCGGATCGATCGCAGCGTCATGGTCAGCATCTGCGATGACCTCGAGAAGTCGGGTTACGTACGGCGCGAACGCAATCCGCGCGACCGGCGCTCCTATGCCGTGACCGTCACCGATGCGGGCCGCGAACGGCTGCGTGCAGCGGAGGCCGCGATTCCGGCGTATCTCGATGAGACCTTCGCCGCGCTGACCACTGCCGAACGCCGCCAGCTCACGGCGCTGCTCGGCAAACTATTGGTACCTGCCGGGTGAGCGGTCGGCGTGGACCGACCGCGCACCGGACCTACGCCTCGGCCAGGCCGAGGGTGTCGAGGAGCCAGGCGTATTCGAACGCGACTTCCCGCCACTGTTCGTACCGGCCGCTGACACCGCCGTGACCCGCGCTCATTTCGGTCTTGAGCAGCAGCGGTGAGTCACCGGTCTTGGTGGCGCGGAGTTTGGCGACCCACTTGGCGGGTTCGACGTACAGCACGCGGGTGTCGTTGATACCGGTGACGGCCAGAATGGCCGGGTAGTGCTTTGCTTCGATGTTCTCGTAGGGGGCGTAGGACTTCATGTAGTCGTAGACCTCCTTGTTCGCCAACGGATTTCCCCACTCGTCCCATTCGATGACCGTGAGCGGCAGTGACGGATCGAGGATCGAGGTGAGCGGGTCGACGAACGGCACGTTGGTCAGAATTCCCTTGAACAGCTCGGGCGCCAGATTCGCCACCGCGCCCATCAGCAGACCGCCCGCACTGCCGCCGTCGGCGGCCAATCGGTCCGCCGAGGTGACACCGGTATCGATGAGATGTCTTGCGCAGGAGACGAAGTCGGTGAAGGTGTTCTTCTTGGTGAGGGTCTTGCCGTGCTCGTACCAGAGCCGCCCCATTTCACCGCCGCCGCGCACATGCGCCACCGCGAACACCATGCCGCGGTCGAGCAGCGAAAGCCGCGATACCGAGAAGCCCGGATCGATCGGGGTTTCGTAAGAGCCATATCCATACAGCAGCAGCGGCTTCGGGCCCGCGGGTAGTCCCTTCTTCCGCACCAGCGAGATCGGAATCCGGGTACCGTCCGCAGCGATCGCCCAATCCCGGTCCTGCTCATAGTCGTTCGCGTCATAGCCGCCGAGTACCGGCTGCTCCTTGCGCAGCAGCAGCTCACCGGTGGCCGGGACATAGTCGAAGACCTGCGTCGGTGTGATGAACGAGGTCAGCGCGATCCGCAGCGTCGGCTGTTCCCACTCCGGATTGGCGACGGCACCGACCGCGAACAATTCCAGATCGAATTCGAGTTCGCGCCGCTCGCCGTAGCCGGATTCGGTCAGCGGCCAAATGGCGACGCGGGGCAGGGCTTCGCGCCGGTAGCTCAGCACCAGGTGACCGGCGAACGAATCGATATCCTCGAGCCGCACATCGTCGCGATGTCCGATCAGCAGCGTCATATTCGACGGATCCGATACCGGGGCCTCGGCGAGCACGAAGTTCTGTGCCTTCACCCCGTCCACGACATCGTTGTGCAGGATCAGGAAACGGTCCTCGCCGCCGACCACCGCATGTTCCGCGCCGTACTCGACACCCTCGCGGCGCGGAAGGATGACCCGGAATTCCCCTTCCGGATTATCGGATTCGAGCACCCAGCACTCGCTGGTGATCTTGGAGTTGACCGAGATCATCAGGTACTTCTCCGAGCGCGTCGCGCCGATGCTCACCCAGTAGCGGTCATCGGGCTCGTGGAAGACCTTGACGTCGTCCTCCTTGGCCGTGCCGAGCCGGTGCCGCCACACGGTATCGGGCCGCCAGGATTCGTCGACCGTCTGATAGAAGACGTGGGTGCCGTCCAGCGACCAGGTAGCGCCGGGTGCGGTGCCCGCGATCTCGTCGCCGAGCACCTCACCGGTGCGCAGATCCTTGAAGCGCAGCAGATAACGCTCGTCGCCGTTGGTGTCGACCGAGTACGCGAGCAGATTGCCGTCGTGGCTGATCGAGAACGCGCCGAGCGAGAAGAATTCGTGCCCCTCGGCGAGCTGGTTGCTGTCGAGCAGCACCTGCTCCCCGGGAATCTCGGTGTCGGCCTCGAGTTGGGGCGGGGTCCAGGCGTTGATCCCCTCGGCCGTATCTACTGCGGCACTCGCGGGGCGCTCCGTGATTTCGCGAGCTGCCGGGTCCGCGCCCGTCGCTCCCGCCGGGGCAACGATGGGACACCGGCAGCGCACACCGTACTGTTTGCCCTCGAAGCTGCGCGAGTAGTACCAGTACTCGCCCATCCGGGTCGGCACCGACAGATCGGTCTCCTGGGTGCGCGCCTTGATCTCGTCGAAGATCTTGCCCCGCAGTCCGGCCAGATGCGCGGTCCGCGCCTCGGTGTAGGCGTTCTCGGCCTCCAGGTAGGCGATGACCTCCGGGTTTTCCTTGTCGCGGAGCCATTCGTACTCATCGATGAAGACGTCGCCGTGGTGCACCCGCTCGGTGCGCACCGTCTTGGCGATCGGGGCCGTCACCACGGCCGATTCATCACCCGGACCGGGGAGCGTTCCGGTTCCACTGTCGAGAGCCATGGGTCCACCCTACTGTTCGGGCCGCGCACCGCCCGCCGCTCGGATGATCTCGTCGAGTACGGCGCCCGCCCCGTGCGGATCGAGGACGTCGGTTGGCGCGAAACGCGGTGCCCGTGCCGTCCGGCTACCCCGCCGCGCAGCCCATTGGGCTCGCGGCCACGCGAGCCACAATCGCAATTCGCCTACTGGCCGTCACGGGGATGCTGCTCGCCACCGCCGGAATCGGTACGCTCGCACCGGCTTCCGCATGCGCGTGCGGTGGGGTCGCCAATCCAACCGGGCACCCGGCGTCGGTGCGCGAGGAGACGGCGCTGGTCAGCTGGGACGGGCAGCGAGAGACGGTGGTCATGCGCCTCGCGCCTGAAATCCGGCTCCGATGGCCGCGGCGATGGTCGGCCGGGACGCGTGCAAGGTGTCCTGCCAATAGGACCACACCGCACGAACCACCTCCGTCACCGCATGAGAACGGCCTACAACCCAACTCGGCGATCGAACGCGCCGCGGATCGAACTCGCCAGATAGTCGAGGTCGGCACGGTGTGGGCTGGTCGGACGGCCACGTAATCCGAAACCGTCGCCCGGCGTGCGCGGAATGACGTGCAGGTGCACATGGAACACTTCCTGACCTGCGGTCACGCCGTCGGCCAAGAAGAAGTTGACTCCATCACACGCCACCTCGCTGTCCCGCAGCGCCCCCGCCAACTTCTGCGCCACCTGGAACAGCTTCCCTCCGACCACCGGATCCAACTCGGCCAGACTCCGCGCCGCCACCTTCGGCACCACGAGCAGATGCCCGGGCGTCATGGGCCGAATGTCCATGAACGCCACCACATCATCGTCCTCATACACCCGGCTGGCCTCGGCCCGCCCAGCCACAATGTCCCCAAAGATCGTGTACGGATTCACGCCGAACACTATCGCCGTCCCCGCTAGAGGATCGGGGACGGGGTATAGCGGGCGGCGTCGGGGTACTGATCCACGAGCTTTTGGACGGCGGCGACGACATCGGACACCTGGGGTTCGGCGGCGCCGATGAAGGCGGACTTGTCGGCCAGTGCCGCAGCCAATTCGGCGCGGTCCAACGGGAAGCGCGAATCGGCGGCCAAGCGGTCCAGCAGATCGGGTTCGCGGCCCTGTTCGCGCATGGCGAGAGCGACGGCGACCGCGTGTTCCTTGATCACCTCATGGGCGGTTTCGCGGCCCACGCCCGCCCGGACGGCGGCCATGAGCATGCGGGTGGTGGCGAGGAACGGGAGGTAGCGGTCGAGCTCGCGGGAGATGACAGCCGGATAGGCGCCGAATTCGGTGAGCACGGTGAGGAAGGTTTCGATCATGCCGTCGATGGCGAAGAAGGCGTCCGGCAGCGCGACGCGACGCACCACCGAACAGAAGACATCGCCCTCATTCCATTGCGCGCCAGCGAGTTCGGCGGCCATCGAGGCGTAACCGCGCAGCACCACCTGCAGGCCGTTGACGCGCTCGCAGGAGCGCGTGTTCATCTTGTGCGGCATGGCGGAGCTGCCGACCTGGCCGGGCTGGAAGCCCTCGGTGACCAGCTCGTGGCCTGCCATCAGCCGAATGGTGTGCGCGAACGACGAGGGACCCGCACCGATCTGAACCAGTGTCGACAGCACATCGTGGTCGAGCGAACGCGGATACACCTGGCCGACACTGGTCAGCACATTCGCGAAGCCGAGATGCCGCGCGACCTGCTGCTCCAGCCTCGCCAACTTGGCCGAATCGCCGCCGAGCAGATCGAGCATGTCCTGGGCAGTGCCCATCGGACCCTTGATACCGCGCAGCGGGTAGCGGTCGATGAGCTCACGCAGCCGGGTCAGCGCGATCAACAGCTCGTCGGCGGCGGAGGCGAACCGCTTGCCGAGGGTGGTCGCCTGAGCGGCGACATTGTGCGAACGCCCCGCCATCACCAGCGCCTGGTACTCGGCGGCCCGCTCGGCCAGCCGGGCCGCCACCGCGACACCGTGCGCGTGCACATGCTCGAGCGAGAGCCGGATCTGCAGTTGCTCCACGTTCTCGGTGAGATCTCGGCTGGTCATGCCCTTGTGCACATGCTCATGCCCGGCCAGCGCATTGAACTCCTCGATGCGCGCCTTCACATCGTGCCGGGTGACCCGCTCACGCTCGGCGATCGAGGCGAGATCCACCTGATCGATGACCCGTTCGTAATCGGTGATGACGCCCGCGGGCAGGTCGATGCCGAGGTCGGACTGCGCCCGCAACACCTCCAGCCACAGCCGCCGCTCGAGCACGATCTTGTTCTCGGGCGACCAGAGATGCACCAATTCGGGGCTGGCGTATCGGGTGGCAAGGACGTTCGGGACGAGGGTCACGACTCCGCCTCGCTGGCGCTCGGCTCCGTCGTACGCCTGGGCGCTGAATTTTCGGTTCGCTCGCTGCGCTCTCTCACGTCTTGTCAGTCTAGTGTCCGAAACCTGTCGACCTGCTGCGGCGTCGCGGGCGCGACGATATCGATGACCTCGAGCAATGCGCCCCGCGCCATTCGCCTTGGCTCCGGATCCATTTCGCTCAGCGCCGCCACCACCGCTCCGTCGACGACCGCGACCATCCTGCGCAACTGTTCCGCCCGGACCGCACGATCGGAGCGTCGCAACACATCGGCGAGCAGCTCGTCCAGTTGCGCCCTCAGTCGTAGCTGCACTTCCCGCAGTTCCGGATGCCGCGCCGAGGCCACCGAACGCTCATAGCGGGCGATGAGCTGCCCGCGTGCCCCCTCGTCGTGTCCGTCGGTTCCCACCAGCAGGTCCAACACCAGATCGACGGTCGCCTCCGCACCGCGGCGGCGGTGACTCACCTCGCCGACCCGACGCCGCATCGCGTCCAGTTCCGCATTGCCGCTGAATTCGACCGCTCTCGCGATCAGATCATCGAGCGACTCGAAGTAATACGTCGTCGACGCCAGCGGAAGGTCGGCACGCGTCGCGACCGAGCGATGCCGCACCGCATCGAATCCGCCTTCGAGTAACAACTCGGCGGCGGCCGCTACCAAAGCCTGGCGACGCCGTTCGCCTTTCGGGGTCGTCGCGGTTATCACCGTGCCATCGTGCCAGTCGTCATCAGTTCATCCGTGCGAAATCAGAGAGGAAACCCAGAGAGTGAAACCCAGCCATCGTTTTTTACCGCATCTGCTCGTCCATGGTGCCGAACTGTGCAAACTCGTTGTCGGACAGCATGATCAACCACGCAGATAGTGACCCAACCGAACGAGTGCCGCCTCGATATCCGCAGTGGCTCCGGCGAAGGAGAACCGTACGGTCCGGTGCCCCGCCTTCGTATCGAAGTCGACACCGGGCGCCAGAGCGACTCCGGTGTGGTCGAGCACCTCGGCACACCACCTTCGGGAATCGTCGGTGAGATGGCCGATATCGGCGTAGGCGTAGAAGGCGCCGTCCGCCGGGGCCAGATCGGTGATGCCGAGCTTCGGCAGACCCTCCAGCAGCAGTTGCCGATTCACCGCATAGCGCCGGACGTGACCGTCGAGTTCCGCCTTGGCATCTGCGCCGAACGCGTGCAGCGCCGCGTACTGCGAAACCGCGGGCGGACACACGGTCATATTGGATGCGAGCCGCTGCAGTGCCGGTCGCAGTCCGCTCGGCGCCAGCATCCAGCCGAGCCGCCAACCGGTCATCGAGAAGTATTTCGAGACCGAACCGATGACAACGGATTCGCGCGAGGTTTCCCAGGCCGATGATGTCCGTCCGACGCTGACGCCCTGGTAGGTGATGCCGTGGTAGATCTCGTCGGAGATCAGCAGGGTGCCGTGCGCATCGCACCAGCGGGCCAGCGC
>FTJU01243420.1_pt1 | contig 13306 bp, 9 predicted proteins | sample 1658961 | NCBI WGS metagenome assembly FTJU01 (sample SAMEA3914878, study PRJEB12502) | metagenome | biome: forest; material: soil | place: USA | collected 2012-03-12 | depth 0.3 m | reverse complement strand
GCCCGCACCCGGTGGTTACCCGCCGCCACCCGGCCAGCCCGGACCGGACCAGGGTTATCCGCCGCCCGCTCAGCAACAGCCGAGCGAGATCAGCCTGAGCAAGGATCGTCCGGTCAGCCTGGTCAAGGGCCAGCGGGTCACCCTGCGCAAGGAGGGCGGCACCGCGCTGACCTTCGTGAAGATGGGTCTCGGCTGGGATCCGGTGCGCAGTCGCGGCATGTTCGGCAACCGAACCGTCGATGTCGATCTCGACGCGGCGGTGGTGATGTTCGCTGATATGAACGTGGTGGATGTCGCCTACTACGGCCAGCTGACCTCCAAGGACGGTTCGATACGGCACCAGGGCGACAATCTGACCGGTGAGGGCGAGGGCGACGACGAGGTGATCCTCGTCGACTTGACTCGCATCCCGGCCCATGTCAGCACGCTGATGTTCATCGTGACCTCCTATAAGGGCCACACCTTCGAACAAATTCAGAATGCGTTCTGCCGCTTGGTCGATGGCACCAACAATGCCGAGCTGGCCAGGTACACCCTCGCCGGTGGTATGCCGTTCACCGCGATGGCGATGGCCAAGGTGTTCCGGGTCGGCAACGATTGGAAGTTGCAGGCGCTCGGCGAAGGCTTCCAGGCCAAACATCCCGGTGAGGCGGTGCCGCAGCTGGGGCGGTTCCTGGGTAATTGAGCTAGCAGATCGCTCGAACAGACATAGTGTACGAAACAACGGGGCGGACAACGTGATTCAGCTGAAGCCCGGTCAGAACATCGTGCTGACCGGCAATATCCTTCGATTCAGCGCGAAAGCCGGGGCTGCCCTGGATGTTTCGGCGCTCGTGGTGGCGGAGAACCTGCGGGTCTTCGATACCGGGGATTTCGTGTTCTACAACCAGACCGAGACCGCGGGGGTGACGCTATCCGAGGGGTGCGTCACCATCCGGCTCGGCGAGGTGCGCGCCGATGCCAAGGCGGTGCTGCTGGTGGTCAGTGCCGATCCGGCCGCGCCCGCGCAGGCGGGTGGGCTCGGTGCGGTCACCGCGGCACTGGCCGTGAACGATATCGCCGCAGCGGAATTCGCGATCAATCCGTCGGCGGGGGAGACCGCGCTGATCTGCCTGGAGGTGTATCGGCGCGGCACCGACTGGAAGTTACGCGCGGTCGGTCAGGGCTATGCGGGTGGCCTCGCCGTGCTGCTCACCGCGCACGGTGTCGAGGTCGACGAACCGGCGACACCGCAGTCCGGGCAACACAGCCCGGCTGATCTGCGGGGACCCGACCCGGTCGGCATCGCGAGGCAGGAGATCATCAGCGGTCCCGGCGAGCCCAGAGGCGCCGGTTCGGCGCCGCTCGAGGTGGCACACGGACTCGAACGCCTGTGGATGATCTTCGAGGACGCCGCGCGCTCGGCCGCCGCGCTCATCTCCGCACGCGATTACGCCATGCAGCGGCTGGATCAGGAACTCTCCGTGGCGGTTTCGGATCCGGCGACCAGGAACACCCCGGCCGCCGAGGAGGCCAGGCAGGCCGCGCAGCGGCGCTGTGACGATCTGATCGCCACCGCGGAGGGAAACCACCTGCGCGATAGCGAAGCACTCATGCGCGAACTCGCCGATGCCGATCGGCAACTGCCGCCATCACTGGCGTCCTGGGATTCGCCCGCATGGGACGGCTCACCGAGGCCGAGCGACGGCATTAGACTCGGCGAGCTCTACGCGAACGAACGAGGGCCACTGCGCATTCCGTACTGCGTGCCGGTGCCGCTGACCCGCCCGCTGTGGATCGATACCGAATCCTCGGCCGCGGCGACCTCGGTCGTCGGCGCGGTGCTCGCGCGGCTGCTCGCGGCCGACCCCGGACGCCGCACCCGGGTCGACATGATAGATCTGACCGGTGCGTTCAGTCAGCTCGTCGGGCCGCTGACCTCGGTGCTGAACGGCCCGCCGATCACCGATTTCGGCGATATCTCGGCGCGGCTGCAGACCTTGGTCGAGGCCGCCGACCTGGCCGAATTGGCTTATTCCAGTGGTAATTTCACACTGCCTACCGAGCATCGGGTACTGGTCGCCGCGGACTTCCCGCACGGGTATCAGTCCGCTGACGCCCAGCGCATCGCGACGCTGCTGGTGCGCGGCGATTTGATCGGGCTGTCCACGGTGATCGTCGGCACCGATGAATCCGAGTCCAGCGACGGCACGGTGGCGATGCTGGCACAGTCCTGCCGTCATCTGCCGACGGTGGACGGCACGCCGCTGTTCGATCCGTGGACCGGCAGCGCATGGCAGCTGGATCTGGACCTGCTGCCCCGGGAACCGGCCCGACAGGCACGCTACCTGCGCACCAGCTAACCGCGCGCTGGACCTTTCGGGCGACCTGCGAGTCGCCAGTGGAGGGCGGACTGGGGCCGCAGCGCCTCCGGCAGCCAGGGCAGCAGCGGGTCCGGGGCGCGATCGACGATGCCGCCGATCGGATCGTCGACGAAATCGCGCCGGACCAGATCCTCTTCCGGTCGGTAGATCTGCCGAATGATCAAGGCGCACAGCGCCAGTACGGCGATATCGCGCAGCACTACGGTGCCGGTGAACCATTGTTCGGGCAAACCCTTGCGGTCCAGGCCGAGGTAGTAGAACATCCGCGGCACCCAGACCAGCGCGTCGATGGTCATCCACGCCAACAGGATTCGGCGATGCGGCAGCGCGAGCACGGCCAGCGGCACCAGCCACAGGGAATACTGCGGGCTCCACACCTTATTGGTGATCAGGAACGCGGCCACGACCAGGAAGCACAGCTGGGCCAGACGCGGTCGGCGCGGGGCGGTGAGCGCGATATAGGCGATGGCCGCACAGGCGGCGACGAATACCAGCAGCGACACCAGATTCAGGATGGTCGGCTGTTCGGCATGTCCGATCTCGCCGTCGAATCCGGGCCAGCCGGTGAACGAGGTGATGACGTTGTAGATGGAATCCGGATCGGCATGCCGAGTGGTGTTGAGTCGGAAGAATTCCCGCCAGCCATTGGGATAGAGCACTGCGATCGGCAGATTCACCACCAGCCAGGTGCCCGCCGCCGCCGCGACCGTCACAGCGGCCGCGCCGAGCGGTCGGGCGCTGAGAAACCGCATGCGATACGGGGTTTCGCGCAGCCAGGTCATCGCGGTGCGCCCGCTGTCGATATCGCTCAACCGGAGTCCGAGCCGTGCGCTCGGCACACGCTGGAGTGGGTCGGCGCGCAGACACAACACCACGATCGGCCCGAGCAGCAGTAGCGGATAGAGCTTGGCCGCGCCGCCGAGACCGAGCAGCAGGCCCGCGAGCACCGGTCGACGGCGCGCCCAGGCGAGCAGGCCGGTCGCGGCGAAAGCTGTTGCGAGCGCATCGAAATTGGTGAACGCGTGCACGATCACCAAGGGTGAACAGGCGACCAGCGCGGCATCCCAGATCCGTCGTCCCGCCAGTTGCGCCGAGGCCCACACCGTGACCAGCCAGGCGAATGCCAGACCGACCGCGACCACATTGAAGTAGATCACCACCTGCAGCGCACCGGGCAGCGGAGAGGCGTCCCAGGTCTTGGCGACCTGCATCGCCGCGTACTGATAGAGCCCAGACAGCACCGGATACTCCATGTACCTGGTCTCCCGGCCGCCGTCCGGGGTCTGCTCGGTCCATTCCTTCTTGTATGGGAAGGCACCCTCGTTCAAACGCTCCGCGCCGTAGAGCGGCACGGTGTCCGAGTAGCACATGGCGATGTACTGGCGGCCGTCGTTCCAGTCGAGCGTGAGCGAACCGTCGGGCGCCTTCGTCTGCTGGATGCACGGCGCCTTGCTGGCCCAGCCGAGCGCGAGGAAGACCAGTGCGAAGGCGAGCAGCACCCGCAGCGGCGTCCAGAACTGGACCCGGCCGATGAGCGCGTGGTCACCGACCGGGCCGCCGACGACCGTGCTCAGCTGCGCGGTCAGGGAATCGTTGCGGCTCGGCCGATCACGGCCATCGGCCGAGCGCAGATCCGGTGCCAGCGGCGCGGGCGCGACATAGTGCGCCGCGCCGCCAGCGGACTGCGTGGCACCGGACGGCATCCCATTGGGCTGCGGCGCGCTTCCGTTCGTCCGCTCGTCCATGAGTTGCGGTTCGGTCACGGCAGCCGAGGCTACCGGGTGCGTGTCGGCTGGCCGCCGTTGCCGTTGCCGTTGCCGTTGCCGTTGCCGTTGCCGTTGCCGCCGGAGTGTGGTGCGCCGGTGGCGGAGGGCATCGATCCGTCCGGATTCACCGTCGGCTGCCCCGGTAGCGGTGTCGATTCGGGTTGTTGCTGTTGCTGCTGCTGTTGCGGCTGGCGCTGCTGTGTCTGTGGTTGCACGCCCGGAATCTGGATCGGTCCGAACGGCGTGTCGATGGTGTTCGGGACGATCTGGATCGGCGGCAGCAGCGGCTCGACGGGGGTCGACGACTGCGGGGTGAACGGTGCCGACCAAGCGGGCACACCGGCCTGGCCCTTGATCGGGGCAGGCTTCGGGAAGGTCTGCTTGGGCGTGCCGTCCAGGGCGCCGTCCATGGTGGCCTTCCAGATATCCGACGGCAGACCGGAACCGTAGATCATGGTGCCGCTGTAGTTGCGCAGTGCCGAGTTATCGATGGAGCCGACCCACACGGCCGTGGATAGCTCCGGCGTGTAGCCGACCATCCAGGCGTCCTTGTTCTCACCGGTGTCGTCGAGCTGGGCGGTACCGGTCTTCGACGCCGATTCGCGGCCGTTGGCCAGGTTGTGATTGCGCGACCAAGCGGCGATCGGCTTCATCGCGTCGGTGACATTGTCGGCCACCGCCGCCGATACCCGTCGTTCACCGGCCACCTCACCGCGGTCGAGCAGCACCTGCCCATCGGCGGTCACCACCTTGGCCACGAAGTGCGGTGCGTGGTAGATGCCGGAGGCGGCCAGTGTCGCGTAGGCCGAGGCCATATCGAGCACCCTGGCCTGGTACTGACCGAGCACGATGCCGTTGTTCGGCGGGGAACCGTCCGGCTCGACCAGGCTCTTGCCGACGCCCGGAATGGTCTCCGGAATGCCGAGCTTGTGCGCCATATCGGCGATCTTCTGCGGACCGTTCTGCATATCCAGCTCCATGCGGTAGAAGCTGGTGTTCAGGGAGCGCTTGAGCGCCTCGGCGATGGTGCAGGTACCGCACTGGTCGCCCCCGGAGTTCGTGATCTTGATGCCGTTCACGGTGATCGGCGAACTGTCGTACATCTCCGACAACGGTTTGCCCAATTCCAGGTTCTCCGCGAGTCCGAAGACCTTGAACGAGGATCCCGGCTGCAGACCGGCATTGGCGAAGTCATAGCCCTGGCCGTCGTCGCCGCCGTAGTAGCCGAGCACCGCACCGGTCTTCGGATCCACCGAAACCACCGCCGTGCGCAGTTTTTCCGGCTCACCCTGCATCGTCTTCTGGGCGGCATTGACGGCGGCCTTCTGGGTCTTCGGATCGATTGTGGTTGTGATCTGCAGACCGTCCTTATTGAGCTGCTGCTCGCTGATGCCCGCGGCGGACAACTCCTTGAGCACCTGGGTCTTGATCAGCCCCTCGGGTCCGGTGTCCAGGCTCTTGTCCTTGGTCGTGGACAACGGGACCACCTGCGGGTACTGCTGGGTCTGGCGCACTTCGGCCTTCAGGTTGCCGCCGGAGACCATGCCGTCGAGCACATAGTTCCAGCGGAACTTGGCACCCTCGGGATTCTTCTCCGGGTCCAGGTTGGAGGGCTGCTGGATGGTGGCGGCGAGCACGGCGCCCTCGGCGATGGTCAGGTCCTTGACCGGCTTGGCGAAGTAGGCCTTGGCGGCGGCATCGATGCCGTACGCACCACGACCGAAGTAGATGGTGTTGAGGTAGGCGGCGAGGATTTCGTCCTTGCTCCATTGCCGCGCCATCTTCGCCGAGATGACCAGCTCGTGCATCTTGCGGCTCAGCGAGTGTTCGTCACCGACCACCGCGTTCTTCACGTACTGCTGGGTAATGGTCGAGCCACCACCGGCGCTTTCCTTGCCGAGGGCTTGATCCCTGGCGGCGCGCATGAAGCCCTGGACCGAGAAGCCCGGGTTGGTGTAGAAGTCCCGGTCTTCGGCCGCGATCACGGCATTGCGCACATGCGGCGGAATCTGGTCGATGGTGACGTCGGTGCGGTTGCCTTCCGGCGGCACCACCTTGCTGATCACCGAGCTGCCGTCGCTGGCGAAGATCGTCGCGACCTGATTGGATTTGAGATCGCCCGGCTGGGGTACCGACACCGTGGTGTAGGCCATCAGGAAGACCACGCTCGGCAACACGATGCCAAGGGCCAGCAGGACGTATATGACCCGGCGCACGATCCGCCACGGCGACTTCTTCTTCGCACCCGGGCGACGACCGCCCGGCCCGCCGGAACCATCGTTATTGCCGTTGCGGCGCGGCGGCGGTCCCGAGGGCGGCGCGGCCGCGGTGGCTCGGCGCTCGCCGGTGGTGGGACCGGAGCCATTGGGGCGCCGGGCGCTGGGTCGATCCTGGCCGGGTCGCGGCGTGGCCGGACGGGCACCGGTGGGCGGTGCCGTGCGGCGGTTGCGGTCGGCCACGGCGTCGGTCAGTGAACCGGGCTGGCGATTCGGGCGCTCGATCTTCTGCGTGGACTGCGCGCCGGGCGGCGCGTTATCGGGTAGTGGCCGGCCCTGCGGCGGTCGCCCCTGTGGCGGCGGACCCGGCCGACGCGGCGGTTGCGGTCCGCGCGGCTCACCGGGATACCCGCGCTCGTGACCCACCCCGCCGGCCGCCGTCCTCTGGGGCGGCCGCGGACCACCGGGACCGGGCCGACCGGGTGGGGGTCCGGCCGGTCGCTGACCGGGATACGGATTCGGAGGCTGAGGTGAACTTCGCTGAGTCCGGCCGCCGTGCGGTTCATCGCCGTAGGGGGAAGTCTCGTAGGGCGAATTCACTGACAAGATCTCCATAACTCGTAACGGTCTGCGGGGCGCTGTGCGGCAATTATCGCCGCCGCGGACGTGTCGAGGTTCCGCGTGTCACCCGACGGGCAGATGACCTGGCACATCATTCGGCTGCGGTGCGCCGGTTGGCCCTGGTGCCGGTGCGCCGCCGCGTCGGCGACGGAGCGGTACCGAGCACATAGGACTGCACCAGATGATTCCAGCTGCAGCTCCGGCATACCTCGACGACATGGACCGAGAACTCTTCGCGAGTCTCGGCGAGGCGTATCAATTCCTCTGGTGTGCGAGCCGAACCCGCCATCGGGCCGAGGCCGTCGCCGTAGACCCAGGATACGAGCGTCAATTGCTCTTTCCGGCAGATGGGGCATGTGACCTCGCTCCCCCGACCGTGGAACTTTGCCGCACGTAAAAGGTAGGGATTGGCATCACAAACCTCGGCGACATCGACACGGCCCGCATAGACGTCAGCGAGCAGCGACCGACGCCGAAGAGCGTAGTCGACCACCTGTCGCTGAATTCGCACGAGAACCAGAGTAGCGGTGCCGCGCGCTGGCCGCGCTGGGCTGTGTGGGATCGACCGACCGGTATTCATCGCTGAACTGGGCCGTTACCGCCATCGACGGATTACGATTCTTCCGTGTCCCCCGCTACATCCGGGCGGCCGTCGGCAGCATCCGGGCGTATGCGGGCGCGTGACCTCGACCGTGCCAATGCGCTCAGTGTGCTGGATGCGGCCTATGCCGAAGGCCAGCTCGGCGCCGATGAATATCGCGAGCGTACGGCCCATGCCGAGACCGCCAAGACCATCGCCGATCTCGACCGGCTCACCCGTGATCTGCAGGTTCCTTCGGCCGTACGCGATCTGATACCCGGTGCGCCGACGCCGACGCGAAACCCCTTGCGCCGCTCCGGATCCGCGGGCCGTTATTCCGATCACACCCGAGCTCGGGATGCCGATCGCGACACAACCGGGCAGCTGCTCGACAGTGCCCGACGGGACGGTCAGCTCACCGAAGAGGAACATCACACCCTCGGCGAATTGGCGCAAGGGGCCAAGACACTCGGCGATCTGGCCGATCTGGTCGACGACTTGCAACCGCCGACCGATGCGCCGTTGCCGCCGATACCACCTCGATCGAATCGCCGACGCTGGTATCTGATCGGTGTGACCGGCGCGTCGGTCTGCGCCGCCGTCGCCGCTTTCGCGCTGACCAGCGGTGCCGCGATATCGGATGCGCCGCCCGCCGCACATGTCGGCGCCGCCGTGCCCGATCTCGGTGCGGTGCAACCGGTTGTGGTCGCAACGCCGAATCTGCTTACCCGCGAAGGGGTTACGCACTTCCTGGCGAAATATCGGGACAAGTTCGGTGACCTGCAGGCCGACCAGCTGACCCTGTTCGGCGATTACGCAATGGTTGCGCGCGCGGTGCCCGGTCAGCCGAATCGGCAGGTCCGCTATGACTACCGTGGCGGATTCGCGCAGAGCAATGCCCCCGTCAGTCGTAAGACCGATACGCCCGCCGTCGATCTGGCGCAGCTGAACGTCGCCGCCGTGTCGGACTTGTTGGCAACCGCACCCACGGCATTGAAGGTGCCGAACGGTGTTGTCACGCATATGGATGTGGAAGTCGACGCGACCGGTAGCTACAGCTCCTATGGCATCGCGAAGGGTGCGACGATCGTGCAGATCTTCGCGGGCAACCAGTTCAACGAATCCGGGCACTTTCTGCTCACTCCGGCGGGGCAGGTCGTTCGCGCTTGGCCGTTCGAAGGGTGATGGTCGATGGCGACGACGCGCTATGGCGGAATCCGGGCCCGCGATACCGATCGGGCCGATGTCTGCGGACTACTCGACGCGGCGCTGGCCGACGGTCAGCTCACCGATGACGAACACGCCGAGCGCACCGCGCGAGCCATGCGCGCCAAGGCATTCGGTGAGTTGGACGAGCTGATCGGCGATCTGCAGATTCCGCGGAATCTGGTGGACGCCCCGGTGATTCGAGTCGATCGCCGTCGCCCGCGGCGTTGGCTCGCGCCGCTGGCATGCATCGCCGGTGCGGCGGTCATCGGTGCCGCGGGGGGCGGCATCGCGAGCTGCGCCTCGGACGCGTCAGGAACTTTCGGGTCGTCCGCACATGTGCCGGTGCTCACCACGGGTAGCGGCCTCGCGTACTTTGTCGGCGAATATCGCGCCGAGTTCGGCGATACGAAGATCGACAAGGTCCTCCTGTATCCCGAATACGCGCTCTTCGAGCGGCAAGCGGCAGGCGATCCGACCGTGACCGTGCGATATCGCTACGACGGCAGATTCCACGACTACACCACCAACAATGGTCGCAAGGCCGATGTGCGCACGTTCGATCTCGCGAGCGTTGATCTGCGCGCCATTGCCGGGCTGCTGGCCGGTGCGCCGCAGTCGATCAAGACACCGGGCGGCGCCATCACGTACGCCTCGATCGAATTCCCGCCGGGCCGTAGTGATTCGGACGTCGCTGTCTCGATCTACGCGAAGAACCAGGCGGGTGCGTCGGGTTATCTGACGGCGACGGTGACCGGGGAGCCATTGCAAGTCTTCCCGCCCGGTCACTGACCGCCGCCGAATACCGCCGCAGGCCGGGCCGCCGCGATGCGTCCGCCGCGGGCCGAACCGCGCAGAGCCGCCGCCGCACCGGAGCCGCCGCCGCAGCGGCAATCACATACACGCGCTGGACCCCGATCCGCACGCAATTCGATGGTCCGCCTGCGCCGCAGACCGCAGTCCCTACGCCCGGCCGGACTGTTCAGATGTCCGGGTGCCCCTACCTGTGTAAACAGTGCTTTATATCGCCGACGACTATGCACGTTTATATCGCTCCGATATAGTGGAAAGTCGCATCCATCGGTTAGGTCTGCACACACAGTCAGGGGGTGAAGCCCGATGCTCGAGTTGGCAATCCTCGGGCTGCTCCTCGAAGCGCCCATGCACGGATACGAGCTGCGCAAGCGGCTGACCGGTTTGCTCGGGCCGTTTCGGGCCTTCTCCTACGGATCGCTCTATCCGACGCTGCGTCGCATGCAGACGGATGGGCTGATCGCCGAGGAGAACGTCGCGGGCGTCACCCGTCGCGCGCGACGGGTCTATCAACTGACTCCGGCAGGGCGGGAGCGGTTCACCGAACTGCTCGCCGATACCGGACCGCAGAACTACACCGACGACGGCTTCGGCGTCCACCTGGCGTTTTTCAGCCGCACCCCCGCGGAAGCGCGGATGCGGATTCTGGAGGGCAGGCGGCGGCAGGTCGAGGAGCGCCGAGAGGGTCTGCGGGAGGCGATCAAGAAGGCCAGTGGCTCACTGGATCGCTACACCCGCCAGCTCCACCAGCTCGGTCTGGAATCAAGCGAGCGCGAAGTGCGCTGGCTCAACGAGTTGATTGCGGCGGAGCAATCGACGAAGGCGGCACCACAGAAAGAGGGAAATATCGGCCATGACTGAAGTCAACAAGGCTGAAAACGCCACAATCTCACCCATCCCGTCGGCTTCGCCTCCTGCCAACTCCCAGGTCCGCGTCGCCATCGTTGGCGTGGGTAACTGCGCTTCCTCGCTGGTCCAAGGCGTGCAGTACTACAAGGACGCGGACGAGACCACCACCGTTCCCGGCCTCATGCATGTCAAGTTCGGCCCGTACCACGTGCGCGATGTGAAATTCGTCGCCGCGTTCGACGTCGACGCCAAGAAGGTTGGCTTCGACCTGGCCGAGGCGATCTTCGCCAGCGAGAACAACACCATCAAGATCTCCGACGTGCCGCCGAGCGACGTTGTCGTGCAACGCGGCCCGACGCTGGACGGTATCGGCAAGTACTACGCCGAGACCATCGAGCTGTCCGAGGCCCAGCCGGTCGACGTCGTGCGGGTGCTGAAGGACAACAAGGTCGACGTCCTGGTCTCCTACCTGCCCGTCGGCTCGGAAGAGGCGGACAAGTTCTACGCCCAGTGCGCCATCGACGCGGGCGTCGCGTTCGTCAACGCGCTGCCGGTGTTCATCGCCTCCGATCCGGTGTGGGCCGAGAAGTTCACCAAGGCCGGTGTCCCCATCGTCGGTGACGACATCAAGAGCCAGGTCGGCGCCACCATCACCCACCGTGTGATGGCCAAGCTGTTCGAGGACCGCGGCGTGCAGCTCGACCGCACCATGCAGCTGAACGTCGGCGGCAATATGGACTTCAAGAACATGCTCGAGCGTGAGCGCCTGGAGTCGAAGAAGATTTCCAAGACCCAGGCCGTCACCAGCAACCTGAAGAAGGAACTGGGCGCCAATGATGTGCACATCGGCCCGTCCGATCACGTGGGCTGGCTCGACGACCGCAAGTGGGCCTACGTGCGCCTCGAAGGTCGCGCCTTCGGTGATGTGCCGCTGAACCTGGAATACAAGCTCGAGGTGTGGGATTCGCCGAACTCGGCGGGCATCATCATCGACGCGGTGCGCGCCGCGAAGATCGCCAAGGACCGCGGCATCGGCGGCCCCGTTCTCCCGGCCTCGGCCTACCTGATGAAGTCCCCGCCGAAGCAGCTGGCGGACGACATCGCGCGCGCTCAGCTGGAAGCGTTCATCATCGGCGCTGAATAATTTGCAGCGCCTGCGGCGCTGCGGGTTCGCGGCCCCCTAGTGGCTTGCGTCCGAGCGGCCGAGACTCGCGACTTCGTCGCATGCGCTTCGGCCGCTCGGACACAAGCCGGGCCGTGAACGGCGCATGCTTGATCTCGCTTCGCTCGAAATCTGTGGTTGTGATCAGTAGTTGCGATTCAGGTCCGGGTTACGAACTTTCGTGTGCCCGGACCTGAACCGCGGTCGAGTGCATCAGTCGAGCGAGACGTAGACCTCCACCGAGGTGGGGCCGGTGTAACGCTCGATTTCCGCGGTGTGCGACCGGGTGATGGTGCCCGCGCTCTCCGCCTTGCGGACCTGTGCCCATGCGGTGCGTAACAGATCGTAGGGCTTATCGGAGACAACGAATTTCGCGTAGCGTCCGGCCGGGACGCGGGTCAGCACATCACCGGCGTCCATATCGTCCATGTCGGCGATCTCGTAGCCCAAAATCGCGACGGCGTGATCGTTCTGGCCGATATGTGCCGCGACCCGCGGCACATTCTTCTCCCGCGCCAGATACCGGTCCCAGGTGAAGTTCACCAGGTCCAGGTCACGGGCGGTCACCTCGCGTCCGGCCAGCGGGACGGTCAGTCCGGCGACCAGGCTTGCGTCCAATGTGACAATTTCGAAGTCCACAGGTGTTCCTAATCGTCGACCGGTTCGTCTGCCAGCGCCACGAATACCTCGGCCGTGCGCGCGTCCGGATAATGTTCCACGTCACCGGTATAGGCACGCACCAATCGTCCGGCTGCCTCCGCATCCCATACCGCGCGCCAGATGGTGACGATGGTGTCTCCGAGATTGTCGCCGCTGAGGGTGAACCGGGCGAATCGTCCCGCGGGCACCCGGGCCAACACATCGCCCGGTAGCAGATCCGCCATGGTGTGGCAGCGGTATCCGACGATATGTGTGAGGTAGGAGTTGATCTCCGGCGCATGGTCCACATACGCGGTCGTCGGCGGTCCGGGCAGCCTACGGGCCAGATTGCGTTTCCACGCCTCCTCGACCTTGGCGCGGCGCGGTCCCTCGACCGCGAGCGCCGGGCTGCGCAGCACTGTGCCCGCCACGAGCGTCTCGGGACGGTCAACGACATTGAAATCCACCGGCGTGCCCCTATGTCTAGTCTGTCTCCAATTGGCGGCGCTCCCGGGTCACCGTGGCCGCGGAAGCTGCCTCCGGGCCTGACGCTCGCGCCGCGTGTCGTCGCGTCGAGCGCATATCCTTCCTCATCGATCTCGCGACGTCGGCGTCGGCCTGGTTTCGTTCCGGCGCGCCGCGCTCACTTCACTCTGGCAAACGATGCTGCCACGTCATCCGTTCCCATGGCCCCGGTCGGCCCACATTCATATCGAACCGAACACCAGCACGTTCGGAGCTCCGCGCAACTCCGACGTAGCGAATCTTGGGAGCGGCCCGTTCGTGGCCCGTCGCGCGTCCGAGCCGTCGAAGCTCGCACGCCGCGGGCACGAGTTTCGCCCGCCGGGCGCGCGTGCATCAGGTGCCGAACCTCGACAGAGCGAGTCTTGGGAGCGACGTTCGTGGCCCGTTGCGCGTCCGGGTCGTCGAAGGGCATGCGACGAAGTCGCAAGTCTCGCCGTCGGGTGCGGGTGCATCGGGTGCCGAACGCCCCCGCTATCGGTGACCCCAACGGAGCGAGTCTTACGAGCGACCGTTCGCGGCCCGTCTCGCGTCCGAGTCGTCGAACCGCATGCGACGAAGTCGCGAGT